>Ga0307434_1000469_pt1 | contig 27290 bp, 24 predicted proteins | sample SalMarWE160220MG_FD_202156 | JGI IMG/M metagenome (GOLD analysis project Ga0307434, IMG submission 202156) | Salt marsh sediment microbial communities from the Plum Island Ecosystem LTER, Massachusetts, United States - WE1603-220 | ecosystem: Environmental > Aquatic > Marine > Intertidal zone >... | reverse complement strand
AGGACATCGCTAATACCAGACTTGCAGGCATAACTTTGACGGTGATAGGCAGCAAACTTCTCTACCAGGTCGAAAGCAAAGTCATATTCTTTGTACATAAAGACTCTTTCCCAAGGAACAAACACGTTGTCAAAAACAACCATACATTCCTGTCCCCCGTAAAGAATGTTACCTACATCCATATTCGGGCTGTCGATTTTTCTCGTGTCGCATGGCTGTCTTCCATAAATGTATATAATCCCTTCGGTGTCGCTTGGCAAGGCAAAAGAAATAGCATAGTCCTTATCTTCTTCACGCATAGCTCTGGTCGGCATGCAGATAATTTCATGCGAATTTACAGCTCCTGTCTGGTGCATCTTGTTTCCACGAACTACAATGCCATCAGGCTTCTCCTCCACTACGTGAAGGTATTGGTCGGGATCAGCTTGCTCGGCTGGACGAAGACTCCTATCGCCCTTGGCATCCGTCATGGCACCACAACAAACCAGGTCTTCATCCTGTACATACCCTAAATATTTCAGGAAACGGCTGTTGTATTCGGTCCCATACTTCTGGTCAATGTCGTAAGTCACCATCGACAAAGCATTCAAGGTATCCATCCCAGCGCAACGCTGAAAACAAGAACCGGTATAAGCACCCAATATCCTACCCATTTTTGACTTGTTGACCAGGTCTTCGATACTCTGATGAATGTGACAGAACCGATTTATCTTCTTTCCCGTTAGATGAGAGGTGGCTGTCATAACCTTCTGGAATTGTGGAAATTTTGATTCCTCGGCAAGCTCATAAGTAGCAGCCATACAATTCATTGTCGGTTTGATAATAGGGTGATCTACATGATTGGTAACCTGCTCTCCAAACATGTAGAGTTCAAAATGCATTTTCTTCATACTATCAATGTATTCTTGTGTAGTTTTCATCTTTCATTTTCCTCCTTTATACGCTAAGGCAAAAACTTCGAAGTCAACGCCCCACCATTACACTGCTCTAGGAGCCAACTTAGCTGACCCAGCTTTGCCAGCTTTCTTTTCTCGTTTGGTCTTAGTTAGCCCCAATCGTTCAAAGACAGTGTCTACATATTTCAGGTAGTAATTGTAGTCGAAAAGAGACTTTAGCTCGTCTCCAGTCAGGTAATGTGTTATTCGCTTATCCATCAGAAGTAGAGCTAAAAAGCTTTTCTTGCCCCGCCACGCTTCCATAGCATTATCCTGAACCATTTTGTAAGCTTCTTCTCGTGTTAGACCTTTATTTATTAAAGCGAGGAGTACTCTCTGGGAGAAGATTAGCCCCTGGGTAAGCTCGATGTTACGCCGCATGTTTTCCGGATAAACCTTGAGTCCTTTCATTATGGAGGTAAATATAGATAACATGTAATCAACTGCCAGACAGGAGTCAGGTAAGATAATTCGCTCTGTGGATGAGTGACTGATGTCACGTTCATGCCATAAGGCGATGTTCTCCAGAGAAGTTAAAGCATGGCCTCTTATTAATCTGGCCAGTCCGCAGATGCGCTCACAAAGCTCGGGATTTCTTTTATGGGGCATCGCTGAGGAGCCCGTTTGCCCCTCTTCAAAAGGCTCTTCAACCTCCCTGACTTCCGTGCGCTGGAGACCTCTAATTTCGGTGGCAAATTTTTCCAGGGAGCTGGCGATAATAGCCAAAGTGGTCAGGAATTGGGCATGGCGGTCACGCTGGACTATCTGGCTTGATATTGGAGCTGGAGCGAGTCCTAACCTGGCGCAAGCTATTTGTTCAACCTGAGGAGGCACAGTAGCATAAGTGCCCACTGCTCCGGATATTTTGCCCACAGAGATATTCTTTCTAGCTTCAGCCAGCCTTTGAGCATTACGCTTCATTTCTTCAGTCCACAGGGCTATCTTTAAACCCAAGGTAGTAGGCTCAGCGTGAACACCATGGGTCCGCCCCATCATAATTGTGTATTTTTGCTCCACGGCTTTATTCTCCAAGACGGGTATAAGCTCGGCTACATCTTTTGCCAGAATATCTGCTGCCTGGGTCAATTGCAAACCAAGGGCGGTATCCATAACATCCGAAGAGGTAAGACCAAGATGTATGAAGCGTGACTCTTCACCCAGGCTTTCAGCCACCGAGTTAAGAAAAGCGGTCATGTCATGGTGGGTCACCTTCAGGAACTCGGCAATACGCTTCAAGTTGTAGCTGGCTTTTCTTATCTTAACTATATCTTCTCGGGGGATGTCGCCCAGCTCAGCCCAGACTTCACAAGCAGCTATTTCCACCTTGAGCCACTGGTCAAATTTGTTTTTATCAGACCAGATTTTCTTCATCTGAGGTCTGGAGTACCGTTCAATCATGTTATCCCTTTGCTAACTCTTGTTTATACTTACGATAGGCTTCTCTTATCTCTTTATGCTCGGTGCCCAAAATCTGGGCGGCGAGCAAGGCAGCATTCTTTGCCCCGCTTTTACCAATGCCCATGCAGGCTACCGGCACTCCCCCGGGCATCTGGCTTATGGAGAGCAAAGCATCTATGGCTTTTAACTCGCTGGTAGGCAAGGGCACACCGATTACAGGCAAAGTTGTCCAGCTAGCTAAGACGCCAGGAAGGTGAGCGGCTCTGCCAGCAGCAGCAATGATAACTTTGAGCCCTCTCTTCTCTGCTTCCAAACCATACCCCCTTAGTTTTTCGGGATTTCTATGGGCTGAGATAACGGAAAGTTCATAATCAATACCCAATTGCTTAAGCGTATCCAGCGCCGGCTGTATCAGCTCGGTGTCTGTTTTACTCCCTATTACTACGCCCACTAATGCCATTCAGGCTACCTCCCTTAAAGCAATGTCCCTACGATAATAACAGCCTTCAAAGTAAATGTTAGGAATGTTGCGGTAAACCTTTTTCCGAGCTTCAGCCATGTCTTTGTCCACACTTGCTACGGAGAGCACACGCCCGCCGTCGGTATAAATTATGCCATCATTTCCCAACTTAGTTCCAGCATGAAAAACTAGCACATCCTTGTCCACGTTGTCTATCCCTTGTATGGGAAAGCCGGTTTTGTAGCTTCCAGGATAACCAGCCGAAGACATAACTACTCCAACGCACGCTTCGGGACTCCACTCTATGTTCACGCGGTCGAGGTTGCCCTGGACTACTGCCATAAGTATATCCACCAGGTCGGTTTTGAGAAGAGGCAAAATGACCTGAGTCTCCGGGTCACCAAAGCGAGCATTAAATTCCAGCACCACAGGCTCTCCATCGACAATCATTAAGCCCACATAGAGCACGCCCTTATAAGGCAGGCCTTCTTTAGCCATAGCCTTCACAGTCGGCAATAAAATATCTTTGGTTACCTTTTTTGTCATGCCGGTGGAGAAAAAACCGGGTGGGCTGTAACTTCCCATACCCCCTGTGTTGGGACCGTGGTCACCATCTCCGATTTTCTTATAGTCGCAAGCTGGCACCATAGGTGACACTGTTTTGCCATCGGTAAAGGCTATGAGGCTTACCTCTCGACCGCTAAGATATTTATCAATTATCACTCTATCCCCTGCAGAGCCGAAAATCTTTGCTTCCATGATGTCGCCGAGGGCTTTGTGGGCTTCTGCCAAAGAACCAGCGATAATCACACCTTTGCCAGCAGCTAATCCATCAGCCTTGATGACGACTGGCGGATGTTGTTCCTGAAGGTATTCACGAGCCTTAGAGTAAGCGGAGAAGATGGCACCTTCAGGACAGGGGATGCCATATTTCTCCATTAGATTTCGGGCAAAAACCTTGCTTGATTCTATCCGGGTGGCTGCTTTAGTGGGACCGAAAATAGGAACGCCCAGCTTATCAAAGTAGTCCACTATGCCTGAAGCTAGCGGAGCCTCCGGACCAACCACGACAAGGTCAATGCCTTTCTCTTTAGCCGCCTTGCCCAGCCCTTCTATGTCTGTGGGGCGTAAATTCAGATTTTCCGCGATGGCAGCTGTGCCGGCATTCCCCGGGGCAGCAAAGACTTTCTCCACCCTGGGACTCTGGACAATCTTCCAGACCAAGGTGTGTTCCCTGCCTCCGCCGCCAACGACTAGTATCTTCAAGGTTCACTCTCGCGTGTCAGTCTTCACGGTATAGCCCTACTCTGTCCTCCGCTTTCCGGATTTTTCAACGCCAGTTTTTTGAAAAATGGCATTAGGAATGGTGATGAAGGTTATCACTAGGAACAGCCGACCTTGGCCTCGGAGAATACCTACTGCTTCTTCTTCTTATGCTTCCCTCTATTCTTCTTTACACCTTTTAATTTCACTCTGTTTGACATGGCATTATAAAATCTCCTTGAATTTGTCAGCTTGCACGGGGTCGAGATTTTGAATTAGTCTCAGTAATTCTACGACATGCTCCTTTTCTTCTTCAATAATATGTTCCAGTGTAGTCACAGCCCCTTCATTTTCCAGGTTTAATATATGGTCTTCATACTGGTTAATGGCTTGCAACTCGCCTATCAAATCCTCACGGAGCATCTCTAAATCGTCTAGTATAGCTAGCTGTTCGTCGCTCATTCCTTCAAAAGAATAACTCATCTTTTCTCCTCCTTCGATACTTATTCCCATTCTATAGTCGCCGGCGGCTTACTTGTGACATCATAAACTACCCTATTGACATTGGGAATTTCATTAACCAGGCGGTCAGATATTCTAGCAAGAAGGTCGTGGGGCAGGCGAGCCCAATCAGCAGTCATAGCATCTTCACTAGTTATTGCTCTGACCGCTACCAAGTAGCCATAGGTTCTGTAGTCGCCCATGACGCCAACGCTCCTGACATCAGTAAGTACAGCAAAGCTCTGCCATAGCTGGCGATAAAGTTTGGCTTTTTTGATTTCATTCATCAAAATCCAATCAGCAGCCCGGAGTATCTCCAGCTTTTCCCTGGTCACCTCACCGATAATGCGAATGGCTAATCCCGGTCCGGGAAATGGTTGCCGCCATATCATATCCTCAGGCAGATCTAGAGCTAACCCCACTTGTCGAACTTCATCCTTAAACAAATATCTCAGCGGCTCGATAAGAGTGAAACTCATTTTAGCCGGTAATCCGCCGACATTATGATGGCTCTTTATTTTAGCCGCAGCTTTGGTTTCCGCGGAGGTACTTTCAATGACATCGGGGTAAAGAGTGCCCTGGGCCAGAAAATCAATCTTGCCTAATTTGGCAGCTTCTTCCTCAAAAATCTGGATAAACTCGTTTCCTATCAAGTGTCGCTTCTGTTCCGGATCGCTAACCCCTTTAAGTCGTTCCAAGAATCTATCGGTTGCATCTATGTAGACCACATCCATTTTGAGGTTACGCTTGAAGGTATTAAGCACCCTTTCAGGTTCATCCCGACGCAATAAGCCATTATTGATAAAGATGCAAATTAACTTATTGCTAATAGCACGGTCAATAAGGGTAGCAGTTACTGCCGAATCTACGCCTCCAGAAAGAGCACAGACCACTCTCCCGCCACCTACTTGCTTTTTAATCTTATCTACGCTCTCAGCTATGAAATTAGCTGGTGTCCAGTTGCCCTGGCAGCCGCATATTTGAAGTACAAAATTCTGGAATATGGCTTTTCCTTGAGATGTGTGAACCACTTCAGGGTGGAACTGTAGTCCGTAAATACCGCTATCGTTACCGATAACGGCGAACGGCGAATTTTCAGTGTAAGCCAAAGCCTTGAAGCCAGGAGGCAGCTCTATTACTTGGTCACCATGGCTCATCCACACGGGGAGAGATGATGGAAGACCGACAAAAAGAGGACAGTCTTCAGCACTTATGTGCAGGATTGTGTGGCCGTATTCGCGCTTTGTTCCCTGAGTTACCTGACCGCCTAAGTGATAAGCGATAGCCTGTGTCCCATAGCAAATGCCCATCACAGGTAGACGACTTTCATAAATATATGGTAAAGGCATGGGAGCGCCAGAATCATAAACGCTAGCCGGACCTCCCGAGAGGATAAATCCCCGTGGGTTAAGGGAAGCTATTTTCTCCCAAGGCGTGTCATGAGGCACAAGTTCACAATAAGCATGGCATTCCCGTACCCGTCTGGCAATGAGCATGCTATATTGAGAGCCAAAGTCGAGCACTACTATAGTTTCACGCTCGCTTGGTGGTAGCTTAGGCTCAACTACAGGTTGCTCGCCGCGTAACTCTTTGGCTAGCCCCAGATAAGTGGAGACTTCAATATCATCGCTGGCAGCAATTCTGTGGCTTTCTAACTTCTTTTTCATTGCAGATTTACGGTGGTGAATTCATTTAGCTTATCACTGTCCTTAACTATTATCAACCCGAGATATAGAGAGCGTTTAGTGATGTGCTAGCCGCCCTTACCTCTTTCGACTATTCCGTCTCCAAAGCCACTCAAGCCGTAGCCAGCCCTCCCCCATCCTCATACCTAAGCCTTGACGTGAGGATTAAGCTCGCACTACAATATTTGGAGTGAAGTGAATATTAAGAAGTGAATTATGGGACAAGTCATAAGATGCCCGCTAACTGGTCTTCCCTGCGGCAAGCCGATAACAATACAAGAGAAGAGCTTTTTCCTAGCAGAAGCTGAAAAACCAGAGGAGGACAAGAAACGGCGTATGCAAGCTGTTGGCGAAGCTATGCAAGATAGCTACGAAATAAGGAGCGCCTTGGATGAAAAGGGTATAAATGCCTTCACCTGCAAAATCTGTGAGATGATCCAGACCTGCGCCTATGGTATGGCCGATATTACCCAGAGGAATCCGAATGTTCTGCTTGAGCTAGGCATGATGATAGCTCTTGGCAAACCGACGATAATTTTATCGAGAAGGGGACAGGAAGAAGAACTCAAATTGCCCTCCGACCTAAGTGCCATAGAGATTATTCCCTTCACCGAATACATAGACATCATAGACCACTTGAGAAAAGTTGTGCAGAAGTTGCCACCAGCTGTATCAACATCCAGCCCTATCCAGGATTTGGAGAGGATACGGCCACAATGGGCTGAAGAATTAAAGAAGAGCACGGCTGATATAGTTAAGGAATTCAAGCAAAGTATCGGCGAGGCGAAGCTAGATACGGTATCGTCTCGTGAAGAAAAGAAGAGGATACCTCCCGAGCTTAGCGAAAGGTTGCAGAGCCTCGAAGAAAAGCTGGAAGATATGACAAGGTTGGGTTTTACTACTGATGCCAAAACCGCTTTCCTAAGGGGCAACTACTACTATAACCAGGGGAAATACAATGACGCTCTTGCTGCCTACAATTGGTCACTGGAACTCAGACCTGATCACCCTCATGCCCTTTATAACCGTGGTGCTACCTATAGCCACCTAGGAAGATATGATGAAGCCCTTGCCGACTTTAACCGCTTACTGGAACTCAAACCTGATGACCCTGATGCCCTCAATAACCGTGGTGCTACCTATGGCCACCTAGGAAGATATGATGAAGCCCTTGCCGACCTTAACCGCTCACTGGAACTCAGACCTGATGACCCTGATACATTTTATAACCGTGGTGTTACCTATAGCCACCTAGAAAGATATGATGAAGCCCTTGCCGACTTTAACCGCTCACTGGAACTCAGACCTGATGACCCCGATGCCCTCCATAACCGTGGTGCTACCTATGTCTACCTAAAAAGATATGATGAAGCCCTTGCCGACCTTAACCGCTCACTGGAACTCAGACCTGATGACCCTGATGCCCTTTATAACCGTGGTGTTACCTATAGCCGCCTAGGAAGATATGATGAAGCCCTTGCCGACCTTAACCGCTCATTGGAACTCAGACCTGATCACCCTGATGCCCTTTATAACTTAGCCTGTCTTTTCTCACTCTGGGGAAAGCCTAATAAAGCCTTGACTTATTTGGAAAAGGTTGTTGGGAAGGACAAGGAGTATCGTGAATGGGCTAAAACAGATGAAGACCTTAATAATATAAGAGATGATCCCAGATTCAAGAAACTGATAGAATCAGATTAGACACTTATTTGCAGCGCCATCCCCTTTATCCCCTTCCCCTTATCAAAGGGAAGGCGAAGATTTTATAAAGAGGGGCGAAGCCCCTCTTAAACACCCCAAAACAACGGGAGTCTAACTCTTCTTTCACCTGACAAGGCCTCTCACTTGTGGTTAAAGCCTTCCCTCGCTCTTGAATGTGGAAAGGATAAATTTCTACCCCGGATGCCACCATGCTATACTAACGTCAGAAAAAAATGGGTATTTTACAACGAGAAATCGAGAAAGGAGTTAAAATCCTCCAAAAGGGTGGGGTAATTGCCTTCCCTACCGATACGGTCTACGGGCTGGGGGCTGACGCCTTCAATTCCACGGCCGTGGAAAGGATTTATGAGATAAAAAACCGACCCAAGTATCGGCAACTCCCATTGCTTATCGCTGATGTAGAGCGACTGACTACTCTTGCCAAGCCAATACCAGAAATTGCCTGGTTTTTGGCAAGTCGGTTTTGGCCCGGCGGGTTAACTCTGGTTCTACCAAAAACAGATTCGTTGCCTGTCTATCTAGCCTCAGGACCCACCATAGCAGTACGTGTTCCTAACCACCCTGTTTGTCTGGCTATCATTCAACACCTGGGAAATCCCATAATCGGAACCAGCGCCAATATTAGTGACCAACCGGCTGCCTTAACTGCCGAGGAAGTTGGACAACAACTGGGAGGAAAAATCGACTTTATTATCAATGGAGGCAAATGTCTCGGCGGCAAGGAATCCACGGTAGTGGATGCTACCCGTGAACCGCCGATAATTTTGCGTCAGGGCATCATACCCTTAGATGAGATTGACAAAGCTTATAAGGAATACTCGGAGGTAAATAGTGAAGCGCATTGCTATAGGCTGTGACCACCGTGGTCTTGCTTTAAAGGAGCTAATTGTGCCCTTTCTGCAGAACGCGGGTCATAGCCATCAAGATTTTGGCTGCTACAACACTGACCCTGTGGATTATCCTGACATCGCCCAGAAAGTCGGGGAGGCAATAGCATCGGGCAATTTTGACCAGGGCATTCTAATATGCAACACTGGCATAGGCATGAGCATAGCTGCCAATAAAATAAAGGGTATAAGGGCAGCTTTATGCCACAATTCATTTGCAGCACAACGAGCTCGCCAGCACAACGACGCCAACGTCTTATGCCTCAGGGGGGAGAATATAGACACCGAGTCAGCTTTGGAAATCGTCAAAACTTTCTTAGCCACGGATTTTGAAGGCGGCAGACACTTACAAAGGGTGAATAAAATAAGGGCTTTAGAAGGAGATTCGCAGGAACAATAGCCTTTGTTCTTAAGGGACACGACCTGAGGGGACAGTTATTTCGCCAGGTCACGCTATATATCGACTTCTTAAGTCACGGGATAACTTAGCCGTGAATTCCAGGGCCAGAGACGCCGCTTCAGGCGACAAGCTTTCCAGGCCACAAGAAGGAGTTATCAGCCCTTGAGCTATGAGCTGCCTGAATTTAACGCCACCCCTGGTGAATGGAGCCATGGCTTCTTCCAGGCGGTCACGGAGACCGGACAAGGATTCTTTAGCTAAAGCCTCTTCTTCGTTCGGAACTATCCCCCAGGCAATGCTGCCACCACGCTCAAGAAAGGATTTCACTTTATCGGAGTGAGTGCTTAGAGAAGAGGCATAGTTATAGGCATCAAAGCTGAGAATGTCGATTTTGGTGTCCAGAAGGACTGACCAGTTAGTGTTTCCGCAGCAATGCAACCCTTTTACCCCCTTTATTCCCTTGATGACCTCCTCTAGTAGAGCAGGCACTTTTTCTTCAGGAATAGGAGTAAACACCGAGCCCAAAGAAACCAAATAGGGCTCGTCAACAAAGATAATGGTATTAGGCGATATTTCCCTCAAGATATTTTCCTGCCACGAAGCTTTTAGCCGCAGGAACTTAGCCGCGGTTTCGGCTAAAGTCTCATCATAGAGGATGCCCAGACCATCCTGACGGGTAACCCTCAATCCCCAGGTGACGGGACCTGTTACCTGTCCCTTGACTATTTTACTGCCTGTTGCTTTGGAGAGGAAGACATGGAGCCCGGCAGCATATTCAGTCGAAATGCCATATTTATGGGCATTATCCTGCTCACAATCAATATAGATTTGCTCCAGCTCGCTTTCAAAATTAGTCGATGGCTCGATGTGAATTTTGTCCCCATTTATGACTATCCCCGGGAAACCTTCGCTGAATTGGATAATCATGTTTTCTTTAGGAGAGCGCCTCGGTAATTGTGGCCAAGCAGGGATGTCAGGAAGACATTTCATAATAATGGAACAAGCCTCGCCAGGATTCGTGTGAGGCATGCTGCCGATAGCAGTGGGCAAACATCCAAACTCAATCTTAGCTGACATCTTCCTCCCTGCCTAAATACTTGCCAATTAATAGCCCCAGCTCTTTCCTCTTTTCCTTCGGTATGTATTTCGTTCCAGTGACTATGGCATATTTAAGGGCGCTAGCACAGGCACAGTCTCGTTTCTGCGGTATTGAAGGTAATAATAACTTCAGGATTCTCTTGACGGTCTCAATGCCCTTCCTTAGATTGGTTAAAATCATCTCCGTAGTCACCGATTCATAAGTCAGATGCCAGCAATCATAATCGGTGACAAGGGCAAGTGCCACATAGCATATTTCCGCCTCCCTGGCTAATTTAGCTTCAGGCAAAGCTGTCATCCCAATTACATCAGCACCCCAAGAGCGGTAAAGTTGTGACTCAGCCTTGGTGGAGAGTTGCGGCCCTTCCATAACCAGATAAGTACCACCTTTATGTACCTTAGCCCCAACCTTGGTGCTTGCCTCAAACGAGATTTGACTCAAAACAGGACAGAAAGGTTCAGCGAGAGAGACGTGCCCCACTATTCCATCTGTAAAGAAGGTGCTTGCTCTTCCTTTGGTACAGTCTATTAGTTGGTCAGGAATGACTACGTCCAGAGGTTTTATCTCCTCCTTAAGACTGCCCACGGCGTTTACAGAGATAATCCTTTCCACCCCCAGAGATTTCAAGGCGTAGATATTGGCTTTCGCCGGTAATTCACTGGGGCTTATTCGATGTCCTTCGCCATGTCTGGGAAGAAAGGCAACCCTTACGCCTTCCAGATTCCCCAACATGATAGCGTCGCTGGGCTCGCCAAAGGGCGTGCTTATCTTTACTTTCTCTACCTCCGTCAGCCCTTCCATGTTATAAAGCCCACTTCCGCCAATTACGCCAACTTTTGCTTCAGTCATTTGATACCCCCGTGAAAAACACTAGCCCTTGTCCTTCTATTTGTCTCTCCACCTTCCCCTCCTCCTCAAGGTATTTCAGGTGAGCCATAGCTTCTCCAAAAGCAAACCACTTTTGTGCCGGAGGAAATAAATTCCAGGACTTGTAATCTATATCCCAGGTCATTTGTGATGCGACCTGGAAGACGTTTTGCCTACCTTTTCCCAGAATAGAGATGACCTCATCAAGCCTTGTTTGGTGATGTTGTTTCAGTTCTCGAATTCTCTCTTTGTGATTTCTGAAGATACGTCTATGACCAGGCAGTACAAGTTCAACGTCCAAATCATAAACTTTGTCCAAGCTCTTCAGATATTCTTTTAATGGATTCCCCTCCTCGGAGGAAAGGGTGATATTCGGAGTTATATCAACAAGGATATGGTCACCACATATGAATATTTTCTTGCTGGGCTCGTAAAGACAAATGTGACCTGCAGTATGCCCGGGGGTTTCAATACATTCAAACAGGTAATCCCCGATGCTTATCATATCTCCATCTTTTGAGACACACAAGTTCAAGGAAGTATTCGGGCTATATCTGCGGCCGGGGTGGCTTCTGATAGCCTTTTCAAGCTCCTCTCCAGGAAAGCCGCATTTGCGAGCGAAATTAAGCTGCTTCTCCCAATGCTCAGGCGCAGTAGACCTCATAATTTCCGCATCTGCCCAGCCAAAGTAGATTCTCGCCCCCTCCCCAGCGAGAGCTGACACTAAACCTGCGTGGTCTGCATGCATGTGCGTGATGAAGAAATCAGCTTGCCTTGAGTCCACGCCACATTCCTTTAATCCGGAAACTAGTGCCGTCATGCAGTCCTCTCGATTCCATCCAGTATCAACAATTAAAGGCCGCTCCGTCCCCTTTATAACGTAAGAGTTGGTGGCTTTTAGAGGACTTCCGGGGAGAGGAACTTTAATTCTACAAAGACCTGGTAAGACTTCCTCGAACAATGCTCTTTAAAATCCTTCTCGTGACATTGACCACGAACATAGTGTAACTTTAATCACGTTGGTCCTATATGAATTCAAACCTAGCATATTTCCCTAGAATTGTCCACCAACGCTCGCTACGTCCTTCTTCAAATAGCTACCTCCCAAGGATTAGCAATATAGGCTTGGTGATGAAGGGTCTCGAATGTTTCATCTCGTTTTTTTAGTTTGAGAAGTGGCTTCCAGTTAGATTCCTATTCTTACATCTACCACCGAGCCTATTTTTTTCGCGGAGGTATTGCATTTTACTACATTTAGTGGTAAAATGTTTCCATACCACAATTCTTAGGAGAAATTTGTGAACTGTCCTTACTGTGGCGGTCAGGAATCAAGGGTGATAGATTCTCGGGGCTTAAATGAAGTGGTAAGGCGCCGACGGAAATGCCTCGCCTGCGGCACTCGCTTCACTACTTATGAGCGTATACAGCCACATGATATCTTCGTTATTAAGAAGGATGGGCGGCGTGAGGAATTCAGCCGGGATAAGCTCTTTTTGGGTATTCGCAAAGCTTGTGAGAAACGCCCCCTTCCTACAGGCGCCATTGATAAGTTTGTGGACACTATCGAGGCTGAGCTTTACAAGGTAGGCAAAAGCGAGGTCTCCAGTTTCTACATTGGTGATTTGGTCATGGAGGGATTAAGAAAACTAGATCACATTGCTTACATTCGCTTTGCCAGTGTTTACCGGAAATTTGCTGATATCGGCGATTTGAAACAAGAAGTGGATAGCTTGGCGGTACGAAGAGAGCTAACGCCAGCAAACCAGCTACCGCTGCCTTCTTCTGAGGTGGTGAATTCGGTGGCTGGTCGTAAGAGACGATAAAATGCCCAAAACCCGTCGGAAAGAGAACCAAAAAGCTATTGGTCGAGATAGAGTAGCTCAAGCTGTTTTCGCTGCTGCCGAGTCTATGGGTATAAGCGATAGGAAATTGCTGGAGAAGTTTACAGAGCAAGTGAGCCAGCGATTAGGGGTAGCTCAACCCTTCCCAGGCATGGAGGAATTTGTTCCGCTTCAAACCAAACAGCCTGTGTCCCCTTCCCAAATTCAGGCACTGGTTAAGGAGATTCTAACTGCAGATGAATTTTCTCCTCAGGCCAGAAGTCAAGTCATTTCCGGAATCAAACTTAGCGACAATGCCCTAAGGGTCCTGGAAAGGAGATATTTGACAAAGGATGGAGAAGGGAGAGTCATTGAGACCCCACAAGAGCTATTTCGCCGTGTCGCCAGGCACATTGCTTCAGCCGAGCTTATCTACAATCCCAAGGCGGATGTCTCTCTTTATGAAGAAGCTTTTTATCAATTAATGGAAAGCCTAGAGTTTCTACCTAACTCACCTACATTAATGAATGCCGGTCACGAACTCGGACAATTATCAGCTTGCTTTGTTTTACCTATTGAGGATTCTATGGAGTCTATTTTTGATGCGGTTAAATATACTGCCTTGATTCATAAAAGTGGTGGAGGTACTGGCTTTTCCTTTTCCCGGCTTAGACCGGAAAGGGATAGAGTGGGTTCTACAGGCGGCATTGCTAGCGGCCCTGTTTCTTTCATGCGAGTCTTTGATGCCACCACTGATGTCATAAAGCAAGGTGGCATGCGCCGCGGAGCCAATATGGCAATACTCAATGTTGAGCATCCTAACATCTTGAAATTCATCGAGGCTAAAGAGGACCCAGAGGCTCTAACCAATTTTAACCTTTCTGTAGCTGTGACCGATGCGTTTATGAAAGCGGTGGGAAAAGGCACCGATTACAATTTGATGAACCTGCGAACTGGAGAGGTGACAGATAAGCTTAATGCCAAAGAGGTATTTGGCAAAATAGTTGACATGGCTTGGCGCACCGGCGACCCGGGCGTTGTGTTTATTGACGAGATAAACAGGCATAACCCCACGCCCAAATTGGGCAAAATAGAAAGCACCAACCCCTGTGGAGAACAACCTCTGCTTCCCTTTGAGTCCTGTAATTTAGGCTCCATAAATTTGTCCAAGATGGTGGCGTATAAAGATGGCCAGCCATACATTGACTATGACAAGCTATCACAAACAGTCAAGCTGGCAGTCCGCTTCCTTGATAATGTTATCGAAGTCAACCAATTTCCCCTGCCAGAGATTGCGGAGATGACAAAAACTACCAGGAAAATAGGTCTGGGGCTGATGGGTTTTGCTGACATGCTGATTCAGCTTGGCATTCCTTATGATAGTGAACAAGGGCTTGTTATGGCTGAGGAAAGTGCCCATTTCATATCTGAAGAGGCGGATAAAGCCTCTATAGAGCTAGCTCAAGAAAGGGGAGTTTTTCCTGCTTTCCAGGGAAGCATTTATGACATGCCGGATGGTCCTCGTTTTCGAAATGCCTCTCGGACTACCATTGCTCCTACCGGCAGCTTGAGCATAATCGCTAACTGCTCCAGTGGCATTGAACCATTGTTCGCTTTAAGCTATGTGCGTCATATCCTGGAAGGCGAAGAGTTTGTAGAGGTGAATCCTTATTTTGAAGAGGCAGCCAAAAGGGGAGTGTTCTATTCCCCGAATCTAATGAAGCAGCTAGCTGAAGGGAAGAGGTTAAAAGATATAGAAGAAGTTCCTGAAGACATAAAAAGGCTCTTCGTCACTGCCCATGACATATCTCCTGAGTGGCACGTTAAGATGCAGGCAGCATTCCAAAAATTTACTGATAGTGCTGTATCCAAGACAGTCAATTTCCCTCACGAGGCGACGCCCGAGGATGTAGCCAAAGTGTATATGCTGGCTTACCAAGAAGGCTTGAAGGGGATAACTATTTACCGTGATAGGAGTCGCGAAAGTCAGGTTCTAACCGTGGGTGAGGAGGTAAAAAGGGCTGAAGGTAAGCTAGCTCCCAGAAAAAGGCCTAAAGTTACCACGGGTGTAACTGAGAGGGTAAACACTGGGTGTGGCTACATCTATGTGACAGTAAATTTTGATAGTCAGGGAATATCCGAAGTCTTCTCCACATTAGGAAAGGCCGGAGGTTGTGCGGCTGCACAGCTTGAGGCTATTAGCCGCCTTACATCCCTGGCTCTAAGGTCTGGAATAGATATAGATTCTATTGTAAAGCAACTACGCGGCATCAGATGCCCTTCTATTGCCTGGGAGCAGGGACATGCTATTTTGTCCTGTGCCGATGCTATCGCTAGCGTGCTGGAGAAGTACATTAGAGAAAAGACCGCCACTAAGGAAAAGACCACTAATCCAAATACGCCTTCCCAAAATCCTGAAATGGTTAAAAGTTGGGCCGGGCAATGCCCCGATTGTGGTGGTCCTTTGATTTACCAGGAAGGCTGCAACATTTGTCTCGCCTGTGGCTTCACTAAATGTGGATAGAGTACAATAAAAATGGGTAGAACGAGAGGTAGTTATTATTCAGCTCTCAAGCGGATAACTAAAGTTGCCAATTCGGCTCTTAGTTTAAGGAGGATTTGCAATTCCGTAGCTAAAAGCACTGCCAAAGCAATGCAGGCAAATGGCTGCCGCATTTTATCCCTCAATCCCCAAAAGGAATATTTGATCACTGTAGGCGCGTATGGGTTGAGCGACCTTTACCTGAAAAAAGGCCCTCTTGATGCCCGTAAAAGCCTTCCGGATATCCTTGAGGGTAAGGTGGTATTTATTGCCGATGCTGCTAAAGACGAAAGAGTTCAATATCCCCAAATAGCACTAGCGCAAGGAATATCTTCTGTACTTGGGGTTCCTGTACTTGGGAAAGGAGAAGCTATCGGAGAGATTCGAATTTACACTCGCGAGCCTCATCAATTCTCCGAAGCTGATAGAAGCTTCCTCCTCAGTGTTGCTGATATTTGCGCCGTCGTCTTTGAGAGAGCAGAGCTTAATCAATTGTTAGAGCAAGGCTATAAAGCAAATGAGAGACGAAGAAAATCGTCTCAAGTATCTCCATTGCCTACTACGCTGAAGCCAACTATTTTTGCTCACCCCAGCGAGGAGGATTTCGCCAGACTTTTGGACTTTTACTGTATTGAATGGCTTTATGAGCCTCGTTCCTTTCCTCTTAGGTGGGAGGGCAACAAGATAGCAGAGATGTTCACTCCCGATTTTTATTTGCCCGAGCTAGACCTTTATGTTGAACTCACTACATTAAAACAAAATCTGCTAACCGAGAAGAATCGCAAGCTGCGTCAGCTTAGAGAACTTTACCCTGAAGTCAATATCAGACTTCTGAACAAAAATGACTTTCTCAAGCTGTTAGCCAAATATGGTTATGGTCCTCTAGGCGAAGCTAAAGTAGAGGGGATCGATCGAGTTTTGTACAGCCACGCCAAAATTCAACGAAGGATAAGTACCCTAGCCAGACGCATTTCGCGCGACTATACTGGTCAGCGATTAGTGCTAATAGGCATCTTGAAGGGCGTTGTTTGCTTTATGGCTGACCTGATGCAGCACCTTTCCCTTCCGGTTACCCTGGACTTTATGGCTATCTCATACTATGGTGATGATGGTCAGGTAGTCAAGATAACCAGAGACCTCGATAGCAGCATAACAGGTCAGCATGTACTGATGGTTGAAGACATTGTAGATACTGGCATGACACTGAATTACATTCTCAGTCATCTCTCTGCTCACAATCCTGCTAGTCTTCGCGTTTGTACCTTGCTTGATAAGAGAGCACGTCGATTGATAAATGTTCCTCTTGATTACGTAGGCTTTGAAGTTCCCGATGAGTTCGTAGTGGGTTATGGATTAGATTACAAGGGAGAATACCGTAATTTGCCCTTTATTGGCATCCTCTACCCCGAGCTAATCAAAGGCGAGAAGCTGCAATAACCAACCCTAACCTATATCTCTTTTTCTGTGGCAATACTTATAGCTCTTATAACACAATAAAAACAAAAACTGGGGATAAAAAACGCCCCAAGTAATCTCACTTTCCTTGACTCTCCACCCACCTTCCTTTCTGCTTCCACCTACCTTGCGCTGGGCCTTTTACCTCCCAGCACTTTTCAGCTTCCGCTTACTCAGTGGTCGGCTCCACACTCGCCAAGTTCTTGTTCAATTACTTGGAGCACTATTATCATAACACATCTCTAAAACTTTGTCAAGGGGTGTGAGAAATAGCTCTGCTTACTTGAGGTTAGCGCCCCACTTAACCCTAAATCTCTCCTTGACCTGTGGATTAAGCAAGCCGTGAGGCCATTCCCCTTGCAATACTCTGGCTACCTCTTCCCAGGGCCACATAAATAACTCTTCACGGGACTCCTCGGAATAGTAAGCAAAATGACCGGTAATGAGAACATTATTAAGCTTGAGTAAGGGATTATCGGAGCTAGGAGGCTCTGTATCTAATACGTCTAACCCAGCACCGGCAATGAGTCCCTCTGAAAGGGCAGCATAAAGAGCTCTTTCATCCACGAGTTCTCCCCGGGCCGTGTTAATGAAATAAGCGGTAGGCTTCATCTTCTTAAATTGCTGAAGCCCCATCATGCGCTTGGTTTCTGGAGTGAGAGCGGTATGCATGGAAACAAAATCCGACTCTTTAAGCAATTGGTCGAGCTCTACTGATTCCACTTTAAATGTCTTAAACAGGATGTCAGGCACATGGGGGGCGTAGGCAATGATTCTGAAGCCAAAAGCTTTGGCTTTTGGGACAAGAGTACGAGAGATATTGCCAAAGCCAATAAGCCCTAAGGTCTGCCCAGATAGCCGATGTAATGGCTTCAAGGCGTTCAAGTACTCTGCCTGGGTACTCCATTTCCCACTCTTAATGTCAGGAAGTAGTTGATAAAACTTTCTGGCGCAGCCGAGAATAAGTGCCATAGTGTGGTCTGAGACCTCCTCCAAGCAATAATAGGGGACATTGGCAACACAAACACCTTTTTCTGTAGCTGTGGCTATGTCCACATTGTCATAACCTATACTCGTAAGGGCAATCAGTCGGCATTTGTTCAGATTCTCGATTACTTCGGGACTAAAGACATACCCGGGCGTTATCCTTATTCCCACTGCTATGACAGCGTCAGCTTCAGAACAGGCGGAGATAAGTTCCTTCTCAGTAGTACAGAAGGTTTTTTCCACTTCTGCCCCCAACTTGGTCAAGAGCTCATCGTAGGTGGGAATTGCTCTGGGCACATAAAAGGTAACAACTACTTTGAAGCTCAAATCCCTGCCTCCCTTCTTATTTTTGCTAGAGCAATCTCCATCGCCCTAAACTCTATGATTATAGCATTGTCACATTGGCATCTTCAGTGTGAGTCTTTCGGGCTCTTTACTCATGTTTATCAAGCTTGGTGAGCACGCCGGCAAAACAAAGAGGATTGGTGTGGACGGACGATGCACATCCCGTACATCCGCCACTCACTTGTACTGAGCCATACCATAATATATTATATAGACAACCCAGGTCGACCTAACCAGAAATGGAGGTAAGAGGTATTAATCCAATCGATAGTGAACTAGGAGGTTGAGATGTCTGATGTGATAGCCAAGGTAATATCCCAGAAGGGGACTTGCGAAGCTCAACACAAGGTTGGTGATGAGTTTGTCATCGGAGAACAGACTCCGCCTAACCTTTGCTCATGGGCTTTTTACTCCCTTTTTCCTTTTGCTCAGGTCCTGCAATTCGGCGGTTCGTTCCCCTGGGAACAAGACCGAAACAAGACTACGGTTGCCTGTCCTGACCCAGCAAACCCGGTTGTGTTTGAACTAAGGCGCACTTTGCCTTAATGAACTAATCGCGAGGCTAGGCGGCGCAAAATGAATGGGCCCCAGCTGACCTTATCGCTGAACTGAAGGAGAAGGTTTTATTCTTAGGGCCCCAGCAATACTATCCCAATTACCCCCACCACAGGCCAGCTTTTTAAAATCTAAGACTAAACCAAGGTCACCCGGCTCAGTAAAGCGTAATTCCAGGAAGCTTGTGTGAGAAATACCCCGCGAGGACTAACTAGAAGATATTGTAAATTCAGGTGCCAGTATTATTAATGTAGCCTCAGATTAATTGCACCGACTGAGCTGTTTCCTCAAATTCCTGGCTTTGCGTTCATATCGATCAGCCGCCGCAGTACATCCAATGCCCAAGCAAACAAACACAATTCCAAAAAGCCCAAGCAGACTCGGTGAGATAAAAAGGATACTACCGCCCATCATTCCTACCGTTACCAGAACTATTGCCAAAATAATATACATATTTGCCCTATCTTTCGCCTCATCAACTTCCTCCTGAAGCTGAAACTCTTGCCATTCTGCATCTTCCCCAGCTAAAACCTCCCCACATTTAGGGCAAAACACCAAATCTTCATCTATTTCCTTCTTGCAGTATTGACAATATAGCATCGCCACACCTCCCAGTCTCTTTCCAATATTATAAGATAACGCTGACCAAAATGCACTATCTTGTGCTAGCGTGTGCGCAGGAGGTTACTACCAGGTTTTACAAAAATTTTTTAAAGCTTGCAGTAGTGTGTCGTAGCAAGCTTTTCTAATAATACCTAGCCATTCAGCCAGGGCATCATACTCCTGAGCTTTTTGCCCACAACTTCGATGGGATGCTCTGCTTCCATACGCTTCATAGCATTAAAGCTGGGCCGGCCGGCTTGGTTTTCCAAAATCCACTCTGCGGCAAAGCTGCCATCCTGAATCTCTGCCAGGATTTGCTCCATTTCTTCCCTGACCAAATCATCAATGACCCGTGGGCCTCGCGTGTAATCACCATACTCCGCCGTATCGCTTACCGAATAGCGCATATAACTCAACCCACCTTGATAAATCAGGTCAACAATGAGCTTTAACTCATGACAAACCTCGAAATAGGCGATCTCAGGTTGATAGCCAGCCTCTATCAATGTTTCAAAGCCAGCCTTTATCAGGGAAGAGACTCCCCCACAAAGCACCGTTTGCTCGCCAAATAGGTCGGTCTCGGTCTCTTCAGCAAAAGTCGTTTCCAAAACTCCGGCTCTAGCGCAACCAATCCCCTTGGCATAGGCCAGAGCTGTGTCTTTGGCTTTCCCCGAGGCATCCTGGTGGATAGCCACCAAGGCCGGAGGTCCTGAACCTTCAGTATAAAGCCTTCTGAGCATATGTCCCGGACATTTAGGCGCTATCATGCTAACATCGACCTCAACTGGAGGCACGATTTGAGAAAAGTGGATACTAAAACCATGAGCAAATATAAGTGTCTTGCCTCGGGCCATCTCCTTCTCAATTGACTCCCGATAGATTCTGGGCTGCACAGTATCCGGAGCTAGCATAACAATTATATTTGCCTTTTTGGCTACTTCAGCGGCGGCGGCCACTTCAAAATCAGCTTTCTTTGCTGCTTTCCAGACTTCAGTGCCTGGTAACTCGGCAACAATGACCTGGCAGCCACTGTCCCTTAGATTCTGGGCATGGGCGTGTCCCTGACTCCCAAAGCCAATAATGCCAATTGTCTTTCCTTTGAGCAAATCCAGGTTAGCATCCTTGTCGTAATAAATTTTAGCCATAATCCCTCCTCTATTAACTTTCAGCTGTCAGTTGTCAGCTATCAACCATCGACAGTTATTTAAGAACTGCTTCCGCGAGTTAAGGCTATCTTGCCAGTTCGTGAAACTTCCTTAATACCGAAATCACGAAGGAGCCCGAGCAAAGAATCCAGCTTATCTTCATCACCGGTCACCTCCACTGTCAGTGAACCTGGAGCAACATCAACTATGTTAGCCCTGAAAATATCAACGATTTGCATAATCTCGCTTCTTGTCGAGGCACTAGCCTTCACTTTAATTAAGGCCAATTCTCTGGTCACCATGTCTTCCTCGGTTATATCAGCGACTTTAACCACGTTGATTAGCTTGTCCAGTTGCTTTCTCACCTGCTCTACCTGAGCAGAATCACCAACAACAACAGTAGTCATGCGAGATAAGCCGGGATGTTCGCTACCACCTACAGCAAGACTTTGAATATTAAAGGAGCGCCGTCGGAATAAGCTAGCTATTCGATTAAGCACTCCCGGTTTATCCTCCACTAAAGCTACTAAAGTATGTTTTGTGCTAGTCAATTTGCCCCCCAATAGATAAATTCCAAATTATAATCTCTAAACTCTAACCAAATATCAACTATCAAAAATTAAAAATTAGAATTACCACTCAAAATGCAAAAAGGCTTTACTAAACTGATTTTGAATTTTGCCCTGTCATTTTGCATTTTTACTTTTGCCTTTTGATTTTCTTTTGGTATTTTGTAATTGATTCCTAGAATTTTCCTTCCAATACTTCCGGCTTTGATGGCTCGAAAAATCTGGCCAAGTTTTCCCCTGGTGGCACTATGGGAAAGACGTTCTCCTCGGGCTCGATAAGAAAGTCGATGAGAAAAGGTCCAGGGTACTCCATTGCCTTCTGTATAGCCGGGATGACCTCCTCTCTTCGTGTCACCCGAAGACCAGTGATGTCGTAAGCCTCAGCAATTTTGACAAAATCGGGATTCCAAAGCTTCGTATCAACGTAGCGCCGTTCATAGAATAGCTCCTGCCACTGTCTTACCATGCCTAAATACCCGTTGTTCATGATAGCTATTTTTACAGCAATGTTTTCCTGTGTCAGGGTAGCTAACTCCTGGATAGTCATTTGAAAGCCGCCGTCGCCGGCAACACACCATACCACCTCCTCGGGGCAACCGACTTTGACTCCCATGGCCGCGGGTAGTTCGAACCCCATGGGCCCCAAACCTCCCGCAGAAATAAGGCTGTTGGACCTGGTATAAACGAAATATCGTGCCGCCCACATTTGATTCTGCCCTACCCCGGTAACCACTAAAGCATCCCCTTGTGTGGCTTCGTAGATCTGGTTAACGATGTATTGAGGCAATAGCTCATCGCTTTGCCTGATTTCTAGCGACGGATACTCATGCCTCCACTGTTCTATTTGGGAAAGCCAATCCACATGCTCCCTTCTCTCAATCTCCTCATTCAGGGCTGTGAGCACGCTTTTTACATCTCCAACTACCGGAACCTCGGTGGGGATATTCTTTCCAATCTCTGCGGGGTCGATATCAATGTGAATGACACGGGCATTGGGAGCAAACTCACTGGTATTTCCGGTAGCCCGGTCATCAAATCTCATGCCAATAGCGATAAGAAGGTCGGCGTTTTGCACTGCCATATTGGCGCAACCTGTGCCATGCATCCCCAGCATGCCAAGATCAAGTATATGGTTCCCAGGGAAAGAGCCCAGACCAAGGAGAGTGTGAGCCACTGGTAATTGTGCTTTCTCAGCAAATTCCTTAAACTCATCGTAGGCTTGGGAAATAATTATCCCCCTGCCAGCAATGATAACAGGCTGCTCAGCTTCGTTAATGAGCTTTGCTGCTTTCTTAATTTGAGCCGGGTGCCCACGCGAGACAACCTTATAGCCCGGCAAATCAATCTTATCGGGATAAACAAAGTCCGTTTGCTCTTGCTGGACATCCCGTGGTATGTCAATAAGCACAGGTCCCGGCCTTCCTGTCTGGGCAATGTGGAAGGCCTCTTTAACCGTTTTAGCCAGCTCAGCAACATCGGTAACAAGATAGTTATGTTTGGTAATTGGAATGGTAATGCCCGTGATATCCGTCTCCTGAAAGGCATCCTTGCCAATAACAGGTCTAGCTACCTGTCCAGTTATGGCTACTAAGGGAACAGAATCCATATAAGCATTGGCGATCCCAGTAACTAGATTAGTAGCACCAGGCCCCGAAGTAGCAATACATACTCCCGCCTTATGTGTAACTCGAGCATAGCCATCGGCGGCATGAGCCGCTCCCTGCTCATGGCGAACTAATATATGTCGGAGTTGAGGATATTGGGGTAAGCTATCATAAATAGGTAAGACAGCACCACCAATGATGCCGAAAATAACCTCTACCCCCTCTTTAATTAAACTCTCACAGAGAATCTGAGCACCAGTTTTCTTCACAACATAACTCCTTACTCAGCAAACACCGCTCCAGTGCTGGCTGAGCTTACTTTATCACTATACCTCTTGAGATAGCCAGTTTTAATCTTGGGTTCAAAGGAAGGCAATGCAGCCAGCCGTTGTTTTAGCTCTTTTGGGCTTAATTCTACTTCCAATTTGTGGTCAGGTATGTTTATCTTAATCATATCACCATCCCGCAAAGCCGCTATCGGACCTTTCTCTGCCGCCTCAGGAGAGACATGACCAATAGCTGCTCCTCGCGTGCCTCCAGAAAAGCGTCCATCTGTAATAAGAGCTACTTCTCTATCCATACCCATACCGCTGAGGAGGGAAGTAGCTGCTAGCATCTCCCGCATTCCTGGCCCTCCTTTGGGGCCTTCATAGCGAATGACGATTACCTCGCCTGACTTAAATTTGCCTTTCATTATCGCCGCCGTAGCTTCTTCCTCACTATCGAAAATCCTCGCCGGACCCCGATGAACTAACATCTCAGAAGCTACCGCAGCGCTTTTCACCACGCTGCCATCAGGCGCCAGATTGCCAAATAATATGCTGATACCACCAGTAGGGGCATGCGGTTGTGACAGGGGGCGGATTACCTCTCTATTCTTAACTTTGGCTTCCTTTGCTATGTCGCCTAATGGCTTGCCCAAAATGGTGTTCGCCTCAAGCTTCAGCAGTCCCGACAGTTCGTGCATTATCGCAGGAATGCCACCGGCTAAGTCCAGGTCCTCAATATGATAATCGCTGGCCGGGCTTAATTTGCAGATATGAGGAACGGAGTCGCTAATCTCGTTTATCAGGGATAAGGGAAAATCTATCCCAGCCTCATGCGCTATGGCAGCAAGATGCAACACGGAATTTGTGCTGCCGCCCAGAGCCATGTCTACGGCAAAGGCATTGTAAAGAGCATCCCTGGTGATAACATCTCTTGGCCGAATATCTTTGGCTAATGTTTCCATGACTTGCTGCCCAGCTTTATAGGCTAGTTGCCTGCGCCGCGCTTCCACCGCGGGTATCGTCCCGTTACCCGGCAAAGCCATCCCCAGGGCTTCGCTGAGACAATTCATGGTATTAGCGGTGAACATCCCTGCACAGCTCCCACAACCAGGACAGGCGACCACCTCCAGTTCCTGCAACTCAGCCTCGGTCATCTTACCTTTAGCTACTTCCCCTACAGCTTGAAAGACAGTAATAAGGTCAACCGACCTGGCAGCATTTCCCCGGACAAACTTCCCGGCTAGCATGGGACCACCACTCACAAAGACCGAGGGTAAATTAAGCCTGGCTGCGGCCATCAGCATCCCCGGTATAACTTTGTCGCAGTTCGGAATGAATACCAGGCCATCGAAGGCGTGGGCCTGGGCCAGGATTTCCACCGAGTCGGCAATGAGTTCCCGGCTGGGCAAGCTATATTTCATTCCCGGGTGGTTCATAGCGATACCATCGCAAACGGCTATGGTATTGACCTCAAAAGGCACCCCACCCCGACTGCGAATCCCCTCCTTTACCGCTTTAGCGATTGTCTGCAGATGGATGTGCCCGGGGACAATCTCGGTAAAGCTATTGACTACTCCGATAAATGGCTTATCCCAGTCATCTGAAGAGCAACCTACAGCCCGCAGCAGCGACCTGTGAGGCGCCCGTTCGATTCCCTTCTTCACCATGTCGCTTCGCATTTAACCTATGCTCCCCCAAGTGAGTTATGTTGCGTAAAATAGCACAATATCTAATTAGCGTCAATGCGATATCCTTTTGGCCTAAGGCCTCAGTTTGTATTATGGGTTAACTTGGGCTAAAATACGGGAAACCATGTGCTTAGCAATACCGGTAAAGATTGTTTCCATAGATGGGGATGAGGCGGAAACAGAAATCGCCGGGGTGAGGCGTCGAGTTAGCATTGCCCTTACTCCAGAGGCCAAGCTGGGTGATTATGTATTGCTTCATACGGGATACGCCATAGGCGTTATAGATGAGGCTGAAGCCGAGGAGACCCTGAAGCTCCTGGAAGAACTAGCAAGTCTAAGTGAAGTTCATTGACGAGTATCAGGACAACAAGCTAGCCCAGGGGCTAGCACGCAAGATTGCTAAACGCTCCACCAAGACCATAAGACTGATGGAATTTTGCGGTGGGCACACGCATGCCATACTACGATATGGGATTCGCCAGTTAGTTCCCAAGACGATAGAACTGAGGTCAGGGCCGGGCTGCCCCGTCTGCGTTACCGCCACCGCCGATCTGGATAAAGCCATCGCCCTGGCAAAGCTGCCTGGCGTAGCCATCACCACTTTCGGAGACATGATAAGGGTTCCCGGTAGCTATTCAAGCTTGCAGAAGGCGAAAGCTGAGGGAGCAGATGTCCGCATAGTATATTCCACTATAGATGCTGTAGAGATAGCCAAAGCCAACCCTGGGAAATCAGTCATTTTCATCGGCATCGGCTTTGAGACCACGGCGCCCACTATAGCGGCTTCTATACTCAAGGCGCAACAGGAGAAAATAGAAAATTTCTACGTCCTGTCCCTCAATAAGCTGACCCCGCCGGTGATGAAAGCGCTGCTCGACTCAGGCGAGATAAAGCTAGATGGCATTATTGGCCCCGGACACGTCAGTGTTATAATTGGTTCTCATCCCTATGAATTTATCCCCCGCGATTATGGAGTTGCCTGTGTCATCTCGGGATTCGAACCGTTGGATATTTTGTTATGCATAGATAAGCTGGTGGAACAGATTGAAAAGGGCGAGCCCAAAGTGGAGATAGCTTACCCGCGAGGAGTAAAGCCAGAGGGAAATAGAAAGGCCTGGCAACTGATGGAGGATGTTTTTGAGATTGACGAAGCTAACTGGCGGGGCATTGGAATTGTCCCTCAAAGTGGCCTGAAAATTAGAAGAAAATACGAGCGCTTTGACGCCGACAAGGCTTTTTCAGTGAGCCTGAAACCACCGAGGGAGCCTAAAGGATGCCGGTGCGGGGATGTAATCCGTGGCGCAGCTACACCGCTTGAGTGCAAACTCTTTAGAAAGGCCTGCACCCCGGAACGCCCTGTCGGTCCCTGCATGGTCTCCAGTGAAGGCGCCTGCGCCGCCTATTATCAATACGGGACTACTGAAAATTTACAAGACTTCTAGGGTAGATATGGAGCAGGCTTATGGATGATAGCATTATTTTAGCCCATGGCAGTGGTGGCAAATTGAGCCACGAACTGGTGGAGAAAAAATTCCTGCCCTTCCTGGCTAATCCGGCGTTGAACAAATTAGATGATTCAGCTGTTTTCGAAGCCAGCGGGCGTCTGGCTTTCACCACCGATGGCTACGTGGTAAATCCCATCTTTTTCCCCGGCGGCGATATAGGCAAGCTAGCCGTTTGTGGCACGGTGAACGATTTAGCTATGAATGGAGCCAAGCCACTATATTTGAGTCTCTCGGCAATCATAGAAGAAGGCTTTCTCTTAAGCGAGCTTGAGCAGATAATGCAATCAATAAAGAAAGCTGCTGAAGAAGCCGAGGTAAGTATCATCGCCGGGGATACCAAAGTGGTAAATCGAGGACAAGCCGATAAGTTGTTCATCACCACCTCGGGAGTAGGGATAATCTCTCCCGGAGTTGATATCTCGGGAGCTAACGCCAGAGCTGGGGATAAGGTTCTGCTGAGTGGCACCATTGGGGACCACGGTATAGCTATAATGAGTCAGCGCGAAGGATTAAGGTTCTCCATGACTTTGGAAAGCGACTGTGCTCCATTGAATAAATTAGTGTCTCAGATGCTGGAGGTCTCGTCCAGTATTCACTGCCTACGTGACCCTACCAGGGGTGGGCTAGCGACCACGCTCAACGAATTGGCCCGGCAATCGAAGGTGGGCATTGTGGTAGAAGAAACCAAGATACCAGTAAAGGAAGAGGTTAAAGCTGTCTGTGAGCTCCTGGGACTGGACCCTATTTATGTGGCCAATGAAGGCAAGCTGGTAGCTATAGTTGACCCCGCCGATGCCGATAAGATTCTTGCCCGAATGAGAAAAAATCGCTATGGTAGAGATGCTGCTATCATCGGCGAGGTAACCAAGGAGCACCCGGGAAAGGTGGTAATGAAAACAAAGCTCGGTCCCTCCCGAATCGTGGATATGCTATCCGGGGAATTGCTACCTCGGATATGCTAAATGGTTTGACAGCCAGAATTTACC
>Ga0307434_1000467_pt1 | contig 27360 bp, 23 predicted proteins | sample SalMarWE160220MG_FD_202156 | JGI IMG/M metagenome (GOLD analysis project Ga0307434, IMG submission 202156) | Salt marsh sediment microbial communities from the Plum Island Ecosystem LTER, Massachusetts, United States - WE1603-220 | ecosystem: Environmental > Aquatic > Marine > Intertidal zone >... | reverse complement strand
GATCCAGGGTGGGCACCCATCAATGACTGCGCCCACGCCATCTCCGTGTGATTCACCAAAGGTAGTAACCCTAAATACTTCTCCAAACGAGTTTCCAGCCATAACCCTATCTCATTATAAAATCGCTCTGCGATTTTATTGTCTTTATGATCAAAGCAGCTGCCTCAGGGACGGAGAGATCACTCGTATCCACCATGAGATCCCCGGCCTGATCGTAAAGAGGATTCCGGTTGCTTAAAACCTGTTCAATCTCTTCCAAAGGATCGGCCCCGGTCAAGGATGGCCTGCTTTTCCCCGATCTCTTCTCTTTACCCATCCTCTCCTTCAGGACTTCTGATCTCCCATTGAGCCAGACTATCCAAGAGTTTTTCTTCAGGTTTGTCACATTTCCTTCATCCATAGCAACCCCTCCCCCCGTCGCAATGACCAGGTTGTCTCTCATTGAAACCTCTTGAACCAGCCCCTTTTCAATCTCGCGGAAATGATCCCATCCCTTTAGGGAGACTAACGCCTCAATGGAACAGCAGACCCGCTCCTCAATCAGAATGTCCGTATCGAGAAAATCCATTCCCAGCTCAGTGGCAAGGATTTCCCCAACCGCGGTTTTGCCGCTGCATCGATAACCTATAAGCACGATATTCATCTAACCTCATCAATTAAACATCAACCCATAAAAGAAAAAAGCCGTGGGCTTTGGGCTGCCCACGGCTTCAGAAGAAAAAAAGAATGATCACTCAATCCATGGGCATACCTCCCCTTTCAAAATAAAAATAATAGCCTTGCCAGGATCGATTGCTTATCATTCTTCTTTCCATGAGCCCTCTGTAAGTTTTAGCTTTCTTTAAATGAATCCAATCCAGTTGTCAAGAAAAATTTTTATTAACTGCAAATTAATCTGACAGTCTTCCTTAAATTTTTTCTTGACATTATGGTTCAATATCATTACAAACTTCTATCATGCTTCAAAGAGGAGAAATAATGATCCATAAGAACTGGTGGTGGCACAGCTCCAAAAGGGAGGTGTGCTCACCATAGGAGTATTCGCGTAAAATCATAAACCGTGGGGCCCACTTCCCAAGGGCCCTACGGTTTTTTTATTCTGTTGTAATGCACAAAAAAGGCCGTGGGGCTCCAAACCTCACGGCCTTTTTTGCTCTCAAGATCGAGCTTTGAAAATGAACCCTTCTTTTTCCGAGTTTAAGCGCCTGGCAGAGCAGGGAAACCTGATACCGTTCTATCAGGAATTCTTGGCAGATACGGAGACGCCGGTTTCCGTCTATTTGAAGATCAAAGACAAGACCTTTTCATATCTTCTGGAGAGCGCCGAAGGCGGTAGAAGATGGGGACGATACAGTTGCATCGGATACAAACCCTTCCTCATAGCGGCCTCTATGGGCGAGAAGATGGTGATCACAGAAGGAAATAACAAGAAGGCATTAGAGGATGTGGGAAACCCTTTGCATATTTTGAGGGGTTTGATCGGGAAGTATAAACTCGTGCCCATCAAAGGTCTCCTGCCATTTCAAGGAGGATTGGTAGGGTATTTCAACTACGACATTGTCAGGAAGTGGGAATATCTCCCCGGGATTTCTTCTGGTCTCACGGGCATGCCCGAGTCCCTCTTTACCCTCTCAAGGCGTATGATCATCTTCGATCACCTGACCCACCGGATCCAGGTGGCGGCATTTGCCCATGTGCGGGAAGGCGAGGATTTGGATGAGGCCTATGATCTGGCCCGTCAGGAGATCGATGAGACCATCGGTGAACTACAAGGTCCTCTGCCGTATACCCCAAAGAACGATATCGTTTCGGTCTCTCATCTCGAGTCAAATCTTCCTAGACATGACTTTGAAAAGCTGGTTCGCAAGGCCAAGGATCATATCGTTGCAGGTGACGTGATTCAGGTGGTCCTCTCCCAAAGGTTCTCGGGGGATGTGGTGGGCAATGATTTCACCCTTTACCGAAATCTGAGGAGCATCAACCCATCGCCCTATATGTTCTATCTCAATTTCCGAGAGACAAAGTTAATCGGGTCTTCACCGGAAATCCTTGCCCGCCTGACGAACAAAAAGATCGAGCTGCGCCCCATCGCAGGCACCCGGCCAAGGGGCAAAACCCCTGAAGAGGATCTGGATCTCGAAGGGGAACTCATAGCTGATCCCAAGGAACGTGCCGAGCACATCATGTTGGTGGATCTGGGAAGAAACGATGTGGGAAAGGTGGCCATCCCTGGTTCAGTGAGCGTGACTCAGCTCATGGATGTGGAGCGTTACTCCCATGTAATGCATCTCGTTTCCAGCGTACAAGGCCAACTGAAATCGGGGATGGATCAATTTGACCTCTTTATGGCAGCCTTTCCGGCAGGAACCGTTTCGGGCGCACCAAAGATCAGGGCCATGGAAATCATCAGCGAACTGGAGCCAACGCCACGGGGGCCCTATGCCGGAGCTGTTGGCTATTTCGGTTTTAATGGGAACATGGATTTTTGCATCACCATTCGTACCATCACTATTGCGGATAGCAGACTCTCCATTCAGGTGGGTGCGGGGATTGTTGCTGATTCATCTCCTGAAGGAGAATACGATGAAACCTTGAGAAAGGCGGCTGCTCTGCTCAAGGCCATTGAAAGGGTGAACGAATCATGATCCTGATGGTCGATAACTATGATTCCTTCACCTACAATCTTGTCCAGATGTTCCAGGTGATCGGAGAGCATGTCCAGGTATGGAGAAATGATCGAATAGATCTCTCTGCCGTAAAGGATTTGAGACCGCGTGCAATCGTCATTTCACCCGGTCCCGGCACCCCAGGCGAGGCCGGCATCTCGGTAGAGCTTATTCGTCATTTTGGACCTAAGATCCCTATCCTGGGTGTTTGCCTGGGTCATCAATCTATCTCAGCGGCCTTTGGCGGTAGGGTGGTTCGGGCTAAGAGAATTATGCATGGCAAGACCTCCCTTATCTTTCACGACGGCAGCTCCCTTTATCAAGACGTGCCCAATCCCTTTGAGGCCACCCGTTACCACTCCTTGATCGTATCGAGGGACTCGCTGCCGGACTGCCTGGAGATAAGCGCATGGACAGAGCAGGGAGAGGTTATGGGCCTGAGACACAGGGAGTTCAAGGTGGAGGGAGTTCAATTTCATCCGGAATCGATCTTAACGGATTTCGGCAGTCATATTATTAAGAATTTCATCCGTCTTTCAGTACTACCTTAAACCATCAGCTTAGAAAAGGAGGGATTGAATCATGATCAAAGAGGTTATTGCAAAGGTGGTCAACGGGAATGACCTTACAGAAAGGGAAATGGAAGCGGCCATGGAGGAAATCATGACCGGCAAGGCAACCCCTGCCCAGATAGGCTCATTTATCACGGCCTTAAGGATAAAGGGTGAAACCGTTGATGAAATTGTTGGGGCTGCTAAGGTCATAAGGGCAAAGGCTGAACGGATCCACGTCACCAATCATGCGGTAAATATTGATCGGGATGAAATCAATGTAGAGGAGGAGACCATTCTCGATACCTGTGGTACCGGGGGAGATGGTACCAGTACCTTCAATGTCTCCACCACGACCGCTTTTGTGGCCGCCGGCGCCGGGGTCAAAGTGGCCAAACATGGTAACCGTGCTGTCTCGAGCCTGTGTGGAAGTGCGGATGTGCTGGTAAGCCTGGACGTTAACCTGGGTATCAGCCGTTCTAATGTGGAACGATGCATACGGGAAGTGGGGATAGGATTTCTCTATGCCCCTCTGTTTCATGGTGCCATGAAATACGCTGCCGGACCCAGGCAAGAGGTGGGGCTCAGGACCATCTTTAACCTTCTCGGTCCCCTGACAAACCCGGCCGGGGCTACGGCACAGGTGCTGGGCGTCTATTCCCAAGATCTGACCGAGAAAATGGCCCATGCCCTTCTAAGGCTCGGGACCAAGGAGGCATTTGTGGTCTACGGTGAGGGGACCTTTGACGAAATAAGCATCTGTGGACCGACAAGGGTTTCCCACCTGAAGGACGGCGATGTCCATACCTTTGAGATGACACCGGAAGAGTATGGTTTCAAAAGGGCAGATCCGGAGGCCATTAGAGGCGGAAATGCAAGGCAGAATGCTCGCATTATCCGTGATATCTTGGATGGCGGGAAAGGACCGAAGAGGGATATGGTCATCCTTAATGCGGCTGCTGCTTTTGTGGCAGCGGGACTTGATGGCCATTTTAAGGAGGGTATCGAAAGGGCAAGAGAATCCATAGATTCCGGCAGGGCCAAGGAAAAACTCGAATCCCTGATCAATTTTACCCAGCAATGCAGAGATTATATTCGAGAAGAGCTATAATAAAATAACCTCATTTCATTCGGTTATTTTATGAAACGCGACTTCGTCGCTTGGTTAAGTCCCGCCTGGTGCTGAACGCTATATAAAATCGCACAGCGATTTCAAAAGGAGAGCCATATGCATTCTCGATTAACGGAGATACTCGCCGAGAAATGCAAAGAAGTCGATAGACTAAAAAAAGGGGGGGTACCAGGGAATAGGGATAATGTTATGCCCCCTATCCGTGATTTTAAGGGTGCTATATCCAGATCCGATAGGATCAACCTGATTGCCGAGATAAAGTTCGCCTCCCCCTCAGCCGGTATCATCCATGGCAAAGAGGACCCCATCACCATAGCTCAGATGTATGAAGAGGTCGGGGCAGCGGCAATATCGCTTTTGACCGATAAGAGGTTTTTCAGGGGAGATCTCAGCCATCTGCCACGATTGAAAAGGGCAATCTCCTTGCCCATATTACGCAAGGACTTCATCGTAGACGAGAGCCAAGTGAGGGAATCCTTCCAATGGGAGGCGGATGCCATTCTCCTGATCGCCCATATCTTATCACGGCAGAAGCTCAAAACATTTCTCGGTATGTGTCAGGGCTTAGGCATGGTTGCCCTCGCCGAGGTTCATGACCAGGGTGACTTGGACAAGGTGCTTGACTGCGGAGCTGATATCGTTGGAATAAACAACCGGGATCTGGACACCTTCAAGGTTGATCTCGCCACTACCCTCAGGCTCGCCCCATTGGTGCCGGCAGGGCATATCATCGTCAGTGAAAGTGGTATCAACAATGGGGGCGACGTCCGGGTATTAAAGGAGGCTGGAGTCCAGGCCATTCTGGTGGGAACTACCTTGATGAAGAGCGAGGATATCGGGAAGAAGGCAGGAGAGCTGATTCAGGCAGGGGGAATATAAGGTGGTCAAGATTAAAATCTGCGGCATTACCAATCCCTACGATGCATCAATGGCTGTTGAACTGGGGACAGATGCGCTTGGCTTTGTGTTTGCGCCAAGCCCTCGACAGGTTACCCCTGAGCAGGCATGCCATATCATCAACAACCTCCCGCCCTTTGTTCAGACGGTGGGGGTCTTTGTAGATGAATGCCTGACAAGGATACGGGATATTGTTAATTTTTGCGGCCTTGAAATGATCCAGCTCCATGGAGGTGAGTCCCCTGAATTCTGCACCGCCCTGATGCCACATGTGATCAAGGGCTTCCGTCTGAATGATTCATCGAGCCTTTTACCTATAGGGGATTATCGAGGGAAGATCAGGGCGGTACTCTTGGACGCATACCAAAGGGGAATACAGGGAGGTACGGGAAAGACCTTTGACTGGAATCTAGCCATTGCTGCCGGGGAGTTTGGAATCCCGGTCATTTTATCCGGTGGCCTGAGTCCCTCCAATATTCAGAGGGCTATTGTGACCGTTCAACCATACGCTGTCGATGTCAATAGCGGCGTTGAAGATAGCCCTGGGATAAAAAGTCCGTTTTTGATGAAAAAGCTCATGGAAAAGATACGGGAAATTGAGACTTTTGAGGAACGGCAGTGAATAAGAGAAAAGGATATTTTGGAGCCTATGGGGGAACATTTGTGCCGGAAACCCTTATGGGCCCCCTTAACGAACTGGAAAAGGCCTTCAGGGGAGCCATGAGGGATAGGGATTTCCGGTCTGAGTTAAGCTATTATCTTCATCATTATGTAGGGAGACCAACGCCGCTTTATCTTGCAGGCCGGTTGAGCAGGCATTTAGGCAGAGCAAAGATCTATCTGAAAAGGGAGGATCTGGCTCACACAGGCGCCCACAAGATTAATAATACTATGGGACAGATCCTTCTGGCCAGAAGAATGGGTAAGGCCAGGATTGTTGCTGAAACCGGGGCGGGCCAGCATGGGGTAGCCACAGCCACGGCAGCCGCCCTCTTTAATATGGAGTGCCATATCTACATGGGTGAGAAGGATATCCGCAGGCAAGCCATGAATGTGTTTCGCATGAATCTCCTTGGGGCCGAGGTGATTCCGGTCAAGCAGGGGAGCCAAACCCTGAAGGACGCGGTAAACGAGACAATAAGGGACTGGGTGACCAATGTCAGGAACACCTATTATGTACTAGGCTCGGTTGTCGGCCCATCACCTTACCCCGTGATGGTGAGGGAATTTCAGTCGGTAATAGGCAGGGAGGCCCGGAAGCAGATCAAAAAGGCGGAAGGTCGTCTTCCCGATGCTATTGTAGCCTGTGTAGGTGGAGGGAGTAATGCCATGGGCATATTTTATCCCTTCCGCCATGATCCGGTAAAATTGATTGGGGTAGAGGCAGCTGGCCTTGGCCTGGATACGGGTAAACATTCAGCTACCCTCTCAGAGGGGAGTCCGGGCATTTTGCACGGGGCCTTAAGCTATCTTTTACAGACCCCGGATGGTCAGATCAGGGGGGCCCATTCAATTGCCCCTGGTTTAGACTATCCCGGTGTGGGTCCGGAACATGCTTTTTGTAAGGACAATGGCCGGGCTACCTATGTGTCAGTGACTGACGATGAGGCACTGGATGGGTTTGGAATCCTCTCAGAGACGGAGGGGATCATCCCTGCCTTAGAGAGTGCCCATGCAGTGGCCTATGCGGCCAAGGCAGTGCCAAATATGGGCCCCGATAAGATCATTATTATCAATCTTTCAGGCAGAGGGGATAAGGATGTATCCATCGTTGTCGAAAAACAGAGGCGGCGAGAGAATCGTTAAGGGTATGAACAGGATAGATCTGCTCTTTAAAAGGTTGAAGAGAGAGGGTGGAAAGGCCCTTGTCCCCTTTATTACCGCCGGCGATCCGGATCTTGCCGCTACCAGGGATTTGGTCCTTGCCCTCGAGGAATCTGGTGCTCATATGATCGAATTGGGAGTCCCTTTCTCCGATCCGATAGCTGATGGCCCCGTTATCCAAGCCTCATCACTCAGGGCATTGAGGCAGGGTATAGATCTTAAAAAGATACTGGTACTGGTTCATGAACTCAGACAAAAGACCGATATTCCGCTTGTCTTGATGACGTATTTCAATCCAGTGTATCGATTGGGATTGGAAAGGCTGGCCCGCCAGGCATCTATGGCAGGGGTGGATGGCTTTGTAATCCCGGATCTCCCCTTGGAGGAAGCCGCCGAATGGAGGGCATCGGCCAGGGCGAATAATCTGGGTACCATCTTTCTGGTGGCTCCAAACACCTCTTCATCCAGGGCAAAATGTATTGCTGAAAAAACCAGCAGCTTTCTCTATGCCGTGTCTGTTACCGGTGTAACAGGGAAAAGGCAGGAAATTCCGAAGGAATTGACCGATTATCTCAAGATGCTGAGGGGAGTCACCGACAAGCCGCTTGTCGTGGGATTCGGGATTTCATCTCCATCCCATGTGAGGAAAATTGGACCTCTTTGTGACGGGGTGATTGTCGGTAGTGCTTTAATAGACCTTGTGTCCCGCTATAGGGATAGGAAAGATGCTCATACCCATATGAAATCGTTCATGAGCTCTCTTTCAAAGGCCCTGATAGAGAGCTCCTCTTGAAATGTCTGATGACTTATGAGTGTGGGGATCGATCCCTCTATGAGCACATGACCCCGGCTCTTCGCTTTAGGGTTATAGGTGAAAGAAGCCTTTCGCTGAGCATGGAGATGTTTTGTTGTCGGTAAGATCTCTGACTTTTTTATTACAAAGCATGGTAATAGCAAATTTTTTTGAAAAAACTTGACAATTGAATTTTCTTCATTTATAGAAGCATTCTTAAACGCTGAGAGAACTAAGGATGTATGATACTATGAGTCAATTATTTCAAAACATTATCGGCATTATCAGGGCAACAGGGAGAGCAACCCTTTCCTTGTTGCTCCTCCTTTTGATAGGTAGTCTAAAACTACCGGGCCTGATAATGCCATGATGCTTTAAGCAGCTGTTACAAAACCCGTTATCAGGCCCGCCTGATAACGGGTTTTTTTAATTCTCTAGCTAAGGAGCAGGAGCATGGAAGGACAAATACTCATCTACGACACCACCTTGCGAGACGGCACCCAAGGGGAGCAGATCAGTTTCTCCGCCGAGGAAAAGCTGCGCATAGCCCAACGATTGGCGGAGCTCGGTGTGCATTACATAGAGGGTGGATGGCCTGGTTCGAATCCAAAGGATATGCGCTTTTTTCAGATGGCCAAGGATCTCCGGCTCGGCGCCACGCGTTTAACCGCCTTTGGCAGCACCAAAAAACCAGGTATAGCTCCGGAGCATGATCCCAACCTCACCGCGCTCCTTGAGGCCGGAGTGCGCACGCTGACCATATTCGGAAAGAGCTGGGACCTCCACATAACCGAGATCCTGGGCATCTCTCCGGAGGAGAACCTGGCCATGATCGCGGAGTCCATCAGCTATCTTACATCAAGAGACAAGGAGGTTATATTTGATGCCGAGCACTTCTTTGACGGCTATAAGGCCAACCCCGGGTACAGCCTGGAGACCATTGTGGCAGCCCTCTCCGGAGGTGCCCATAGTATCGTGCTTTGCGATACCAATGGGGGATCCCTGGTGGGCGAGGTAACAAGGATCGTTGAAGAGGTGAGAAACTCCTTCCCCGGTGCTTCCCTCGGCATCCACACGCACAATGATGGAGGACTCGCCGTGGCTAATACGCTCGCCGCTGTTGAGGCCGGCGCCACTATGGTGCAGGGAACGATAAACGGATATGGCGAGCGCTGTGGAAACGCGGACCTTACCTCCGTGATCCCGAATCTTCTCCTTAAAATGGGCAAGAAATGCCTTGATAACTCGAAGCTCACCCTCCTCACCGAGGTCTCCAGGTATGTGAGCGATGTGGCGAATATTCCGCCCCTGAATGAAAGGCCCTTTGTCGGGCGCAGCGCCTTTGCCCACAAGGGCGGCGTGCACGTGAGCGCGATTGCGAAAAAACCGCCCGCCTACGAGCACATCGAACCGGGCATGGTGGGAAACAAACGGCGGGTACTCGTCTCCGATCTCTCAGGGAAAAGCAACATTGAGTACAAGGCCAATGAGATGGGGATTCGATTGGGCGGTAACGGGTATGGTAGTAGAGAAATCGTCAAGGAGATAAAACGATTGGAGGATCTGGGCTACCAGTTCGACGCAGCCGAGGGCTCGCTTGAACTACTCATGAAAAAGACTACCGGTCAATTCGAAGAACCCTTTTCCCTGCTCTCCCTGAGGGTGATCAACGAGAAAGATAAGGGTGGTCAGACCAGTTCACAGGCAACGATCAAGATATCGGTCGGTAATGAGGAAGAGATCACCGCAGCAGAGGGAAACGGGCCCGTGAATGCGATCGACAATGCCCTTCGAAAGGCCCTGCGCAAATTCTATCCTGCTATCAGTGAGATGAGATTGGTCGACTTCAAGGTGAGGGTATTAGAGGGAAGCGCAGGAACAGCGGCAAAGGTGAGGGTCTTGATTGAATCACGAGACGGCAAGGACATCTGGAATACCGTCGGCGTCTCCCAAAATATCATCGAGGCGAGTTGGCAGGCCCTGGTGGATAGCATCTATTTCAAACTGAGCAAGGACCTTTCCAAAGGACATCCTCCAGATATCAGGTGAGCAAGCAATGCCTATGATTTATTTAGAAGAGGTGGAAAAAGCCGCAGGGACCAGGATCAAAATAGCCCTGCGGCTGGCGCTCTTTCCATTTCCGTCGTCATAATTCCAACCCCTATTCTCTGAAAAACGACACAACGAAATGAAAGGAGCATTCCCATGACAGACAAGATCATTATCTTTGACACCACCCTCAGGGACGGGGAGCAGTCTCCAGGCTACAGCATGAACACCGCCGAAAAGCTACACTTCGCTGCTCAACTAGAAAAGCTACGGGTAGACGTCATTGAGGCAGGATTCCCTTCCTCCTCGGCTGGGGATTTCGAGGCAGTTCAGATGATCGCCCACAAGGTGAGTAATGTTGAGGTAGCAGCACTTGCTCGAACATCCAAGGAGGATATTGACGCAGCATGGGGTGCGATAAAGGAAGCGGCACACCCACGCATCCACCTCTTCATCGCTACCTCGGACATCCACCTCCAACATAAACTGCGGATGAGGAGAGATCAGGTTATCTCCAAGGCAGTGGAGGCAATCACCTATGCCAGGCGATTCACGGACAATATCGAATTCTCAGCAGAGGACGGCTCCCGTTCGGACAGGGATTTTCTCTGTACGATCTTCGAAGCGGCAATCTCAGCTGGAGCCACAACGGTTAATCTTCCCGACACCGTGGGCTACGCGATTCCCAGCGAGTTCGCAGAACTTGTTGCCTATGTGAAAGAGCATACGCCCAACATCGGCAAGGCGATATTGAGCGTTCATTGCCACAATGATCTTGGCCTTGCCACTGCGAACACGCTCGCGAGTATTAACGCCGGCGCACGGCAGGTGGAGGTGACCGTAAACGGTATTGGAGAACGGGCGGGCAATACCTCCCTTGAGGAAATCGTGATGGCCCTTCATACAAGGCGTGGTTATCTCGACTTTTTCACTGATATCAACACGAAAGAGATATATCCATCGAGTCATTTGCTGGTCATGATCACCGGCATCCCGGTCCAGCCCAATAAGGCCATTGTAGGAGCGAATGCCTTTTCCCATGAGGCGGGAATCCATCAAGATGGCGTATTAAAACACAGGACCACCTATGAAATCATGGAGCCTACTACTATTGGTTTAGAGACAAACCGACTCGTCTTGGGGAAACATTCCGGACGGCATGCCTTTAAGGACCGTCTACGAGGGCTCGGCTATGATCTGCCCGATCAGGAAATCGACAAGATCTTTCAGCGATTCAAAGAGCTCGCGGACAAGAGAAAGGAGATCGTTGACGACGATATTGAGGCTCTCGTTGCCGAGGAAATCCTGAGGGTTCCTGATATCTTTAAGCTGCGCTATCTTAACGTGGTGGGCGGAACAGACGCTATCCCCACTGCCACCGTGCAATTGGAGATTGACGGAAAGGTAGAACAGGATGCAGGGTTCGGTGTTGGTCCCATTGACGCCACCTTTAATACCATCGCAGAGATAACGGGAACCCACTCTAAACTACTTCACTTCTCCATCGATTCCCTCACCAGCGGGACCGATGCCCAGGGCATTGTAACCGTGCAACTTGAGGAGGATGGGATCAAAACCCTTGGCAAGGGCAACGATCCTGACATCATCGTCGCCAGCGCCAAGGCCTATATCAATGGCTTGAACCGCTTGGAGCACCTAAGACGAAACTCCCACTCAGAAAAGACTGCCTGAGTCAAGGGGGCTGCCTTACTACCGGGCCGGCACCGAAAGCAAAAAGGGGAACAATAAAAAATGCCCATGACCATAACTGAGAAGATCTTGGCACTGCATGCACATTGTGACCACGTTTCACCGGGGGATCTGATTGAGGTGGATGTTGATATGGCGTTGGCTAATGACATTACCGCCCCTTTGGCAATAAAAGTTTTTGAAAAGATGGGCACTCCCTCTGTTTTTGATAGGGAAAAAATTGCGCTTATCCCTGACCACTTTGTCCCCAATAAGGATATCAACTCCGCCCAACAGGCCAAGGCCATGAGGGAATTCGCCGCACGCCATGGCATCGTACATTACTATGAGATGGGGCAGGGTGGGATCGAGCATGTGATACTGCCGGAAAAGGGTCTGGTTATGCCCGGTGATCTGGTTATCGGTGCTGACAGCCATACCTGCACCTACGGGGCACTGGGAGCATTCTCATCCGGCGTTGGAAGCACCGATCTCGGGGTAATCATGGCGACCGGTAAAACCTGGCTTAAGGCGCCGCCGACCATCAAGATTCATTACGAGGGTGGCCTCTCTCCATGGGTACGGGGCAAGGATCTCATCCTTTACACCCTGGGTATGTTGGGGGTGGATGGAGCCAACTACCGAGCCTTGGAATTTTCAGGAACGGTCATCACAGGGCTTTCTATGGACCAGAGGTTCACCATGACCAATATGGCTGTAGAGGCTGGCGCGAAGAATGGCATAATCGAGCCGGACGGTATTACCCTGAGCTTTGTGGCTCATCGATCCCACAGAGCGCCCTCAGTCTGCGCCAGTGATCCTGGTGCAGACTATGAAAGGGTAATCCGGATAGAGGTGGATACAATCGAACCCCAGGTCGCCTTCCCTCATTCCCCGGCCAATGTTCGCCCCCTATCGCAGGTTGGAAATATCGAGCTGGATCAGGTCTTTATAGGCTCATGCACCAACGGTAGGCTGGAAGACCTAAGGGATGCCGCCACGGTCCTTAGGGGCCACAGTGTAAAAAAGGGGGTTAGGCTTATCGTCATACCGGGCTCCCAGTTGCTCTACGCAGAGGCGATCAAGGAGGGCATCATAGGGGCATTGCTTGAAGCAGGTGCGGTGATCGGTCCACCCTCTTGTGGGCCGTGTCTTGGTGGACATCTGGGTGTTTTGGCAGAGGGAGAACGTGCCCTCTCAACGACCAACAGAAACTTCATAGGCAGAATGGGGCATCCCAGGAGCGAGGTATACCTCGCAAGCCCGATAGTGGCTGCCTCATCGGCTATACGGGGATGTATTGCCGGGCCGGAGGATAGGTAAATGAGATTTCAGGGAACGGTATGGAAGTTCGGCGACGATATAGACACCGACCTTATTATCCCGGCCCGGTTTCTGAATGTATCAGACGTTGAAGAGCTTTCCAAAAACTGTTTTGCCGACATACGGAAGGGTTTTATGGACATGGTCGCCCCTGGCGATGTCTTGGTGGCAGGAAAAAACTTTGGTGCCGGGTCCTCCAGGGAGCACGCACCTCTCGCCATAAAGGCCGCTGGAATAAGCGTTATTATCGCGGAAAGCTTCGCTCGAATATTTTACAGGAACGCCTTTAACGTGGGTCTCCCTCTGGTTGAATCCCTCGAGGCCTCTCGATCCCTCAACGAGGGGGCAATGGTGTCGGTAAATCTCTCAACAGGCGAGATAGAGGATATAGATACGGGGAGAAGATTTTTTGCAAAACCCCTTCCTGATCTCATGAGGCGCATAATAGAGGCAGGCGGGCTGGTGGAATACGTAAAGATAAAGAGGGCGAATAACGAACTGTCAAAAGCGCGGTAAGGGGATACACTATGTCAAAAGAACATAACATCGCGGTTATCCCAGGAGATGGGACAGGCCCAGAGGTAGTGGCTGAAGGCATAAAGGTATTGGGCGCCCTCTCTCATAAGTACGGTATACGGTTCAAATTTTCTCCCTATCCCTTGGGAGGGGACTATTACTTGAAAACCGGGAACCTCCTGCCGGATAACGTAATCCAAGAGTTCAAGGAGATGGATGCTATCTACCTTGGCGCTATAGGGCATCCCGGTGTAAGGCCGGGCATCTTAGAGCGCGAAATCCTCTTGAGGCTCCGCTTCGAACTGGACCTGTACATCAACCTCCGCCCCGTGACCCTTCTTCCCGGCGTTTTTACCCCCCTTAAGGATAAGGAACCCCAGGACATCGACTTTGTTGTTGTTCGGGAAAACACGGAAGGTCTCTACATCGGCATAGGCGGCGTCTTTAAGAAGGGCACACCCGATGAGGTGGCCATCCAGGAATCTATCAGTACCAGGAAAGGCGTAGAGCGCTGTGTTCGGTACAGCTTTGAGTGCTGCCGGAAGCGCGATAAGGGCAAGCACCTGACATTGTGCGGCAAGTCCAATGTCTTGACCTACGAATTCGATCTCTGGGAAAGGGTCTTTCAGGAGATAGGCAAACACTATAGGGATATCGCCACCGACTATCACCATGTAGATGCCATCTGCATGTGGATGGTCAAGAATCCTGAGCAGTTTGATGTCATCGTTACCAATAACATCTTTGGCGACATCATCACCGACCTCGGTGCTGTCATCCAGGGCGGCCTCGGTATTGCTGCTGGGGGAAACATCAATCCCGAGGGAACTGCCATGTTTGAGCCCATCGGCGGCTCTGCCCCAAAATATGCGGGGTCAAACAAGATAAATCCCCTGGCTGCCATATCGGCAGCCCAGATGATGCTGGAATATCTGGGCGAGAATGAGGTGGCCGGAGCCCTACAAAACGCCATCAAAAAGGTGGTGAGAGATGATCTCAAGAGCCTGGAAGCTGGAAAGATGGGCTATAGCACCGAAGAAGTGGGTGATCTCGTAGTTCATGAGTTGTGATCATTTACCACAAGAGATCTAATCCAGCGAGCCAAATGGAACAATTGCCCTCCTCTATAAGGTAACGCAGGTTTTCTTGAGGCGATGCCTTCAATTGATGGTGTGATATTTTGCTTGACATTACCACAGGGATCGAGACAATGATAAATTACAGGTGGGGGATCGTTCAGGGGTAGGACGGCAGGTTCTGGCCCTGCAGACAGGGGTTCGAATCCCTTTCCCCCAGCCAAGATGGTCCCATCGTCTAGCGGTCTAGGACGCCGGCCTCTCACGCCGGTAACACGGGTTCGATTCCCGTTGGGACTACCAGACACTACCTAATCCCTTGATTTTGCTCAAAGGAGTCAAGGGATTTTTTTAAGGCTGAGAAAGGAGTCTCCGCTATGACGCCACCCGATACAACCCGCACACCGAACTTCATTCGCACCATCATCGAGGAGGACCTGAAGACGAATAAGCATGGCGGCCGCGTACACACGAGATTTCCTCCGGAACCCAACGGCTACCTGCACATCGGACACGCAAAATCGATCTGCCTCAACTTTGGTCTCGCCCGGGATTACGGAGGCCTCTGCAACCTGAGGTTCGACGACACCAACCCGAGCAAGGAGGAAAAGGAATATGTGGAGTCGATCAAGAAAGATGTAAGGTGGCTCGGTTTCGACTGGGAAGATCGGGAGTTCTACGCATCTGACTATTTCGGCCAGCTCTATGAGTACGCCCTTCTGCTTATCAGAAAGGGAAAGGCATATGTCGATGATCTGAGCGCAGACGAGATCCGTGACTATCGGGGCACGTTAACCAGGCCGGGCAGGGAAAGCCCCTATCGAAACCGGCCGGTGGAGGAGAACCTGGATCTGTTCGAGCGCATGCGCAAGGGAGAGTTCGGGGACGGCTCCCGCGTGCTCCGAGCAAAGATCGACATGGCGGCGCCGAATCTCAACATGCGAGATCCTGTGATGTACCGGATCCTCCATGCACATCATCACCGATCGGGAGATGCGTGGTGCATCTATCCGACCTACGATTTTACCCATGGGCAGTCCGATTCCATCGAGGGGATCACCCATTCGATCTGTACCCTGGAATTCGAGGATCATCGGCCTCTCTATGACTGGTTCATCGAGGAATTAGGCATCTACCATTCCCAGCAGATCGAGTTCGCCCGCCTCAACCTCAGCTACACGGTGATGAGCAAGAGGATGCTCCTCGAACTGGTTGAAGGGGGGTATGTTACCGGATGGGATGATTCACGGATGCCCACCATATCGGGCTTACGGAGGCGCGGCTACACGCCGGAGTCCATACGGGACTTCTGCGAGCGCATCGGCGTGGCCAAGAAAGAGAGCATGGTGGATATTGCGCTCCTCGAGCACTGCCTGCGTGAGGATTTAAACAAGAGGGCCCCCCGGGTGATGGCGGTGCTTCGACCGCTCAAGGTCGTGCTCATCAACTACCCGGAGGACAAGCTGGAGGAACTCGATGCCCTCAACAACCCAGAGGATCCCGGCGCAGGAACCAGAACGGTCCCCTTCTCACGGGTTCTCTATATCGAGCAGGATGATTTCCGAGAGGACCCCCCTAAGAAATTCTACCGCCTCGCCCCCGGAAGAGAGGTAAGGCTGCGGTATGCCTATTTCATCAGGTGCGTGGATGTGGTCAAGGATCAGAAAACCGGCGAAATACGCGAACTTCACTGTACCTACGACCCTGAGACACGAGGCGGCGACTCGCCTGACGGACGAAAGGTCGGGGCAACGCTTCACTGGGTCTCCGCTGCTCATTCGCTCCAAGCCGAGGTCCGTCTGTACGATCAGCTTTTCACCGTTCAAAATCCAACCATCGATGAAGAAACCGATTTCAAGGCCTACTTGAATCCCGACTCCCTGGAGACATTGACCGACTGTCGCGTTGAGCCGGGCCTCAAGGCCGCTGCACCAGGAAGCCGGTACCAGTTCGAGCGGCTCGGGTACTTCTGTGTCGATCCAGGCGATTCATCTCCAGAAAGGCTTGTCTTCAACCGCACGGTCACCCTGCGCGACACCTGGGCAAAGATCCAGAAGGCAGGGGAAGCCTCTTCAGGGAAAGCCCATGAAGAGGCAAAGGGCCGAGAGACAATGCATGCCGGCAGGCACGCCATCGAGCCCATCGGCGAGGAGATCAGCATCGAGGATTTCTCCAGGATCGATCTGCGGGTGGGCATTATCCGCGAGGCATCCGCCCTGGAAGGCGCGAAAAAGCTCATACGGTTGATGGTGGATATCGGCGAAGGCCGGCCTCGTCAGATATTCGCAGGCATCGGTTCAGCCTACCCCGAGCCCGGAACGCTCATCGGCAGAAAGGTGATCGTGGTGGCGAACCTCAAGCCCCGCAAGATGAGCTTCGGGATCTCAGAGGGCATGGTCCTCTCAGGAGGCGACAAGGAGCGCCTGTGCATTACCACCTTTGACGGAGATCCCCTGCCCGGGGACAAGGTGTCGTAAACGAGATTGTTGATAAAACCGAGAAGCGATCTTGATGAACTCGTAAAAAGTCGTATCACCTGTCATTGCGAGGAGTCCTTCTGTTATGCTCAGGATAAACTCCACGATGAAGCAATCTCGTAAATTCAAGTACTTACATTGAAGGAGATTGCTTCGCTCCGCTCGCAATGACACCAATGTCGACTTTTTACGAAACCATCAATCTTGTAAGGATCTTAACGACAGGAGGTTCAATTTTCCTGCCCTTCATTAACAACCTAACCTGTGGCTTTTCTCGGCTCTCCTCTCTGTTGGCCCTCTGTATATACTCTTCAGCAAACACATCACTGCGCAGATACAACCCATGTCTCAGATCATCCAACAGGATGTTTTCTTCACCGAGAAAAGAGTCCTGTGCCCCTATAAATCGCTTCCGACTACCCCTATAATCCTGATTGGTGGCCCTATTTTTAAATGTAATTCATTTTGATGCTCTTCGGTGCGAAATAAAGGTATAGATATGTAACTTACTGAATATAAATATTTTTCTAAAAGTAATAGAATCATTAAAAATAAATAAAAAAATGCTTGACACCCGCTTCACACTTATAATATGAATAGGATTCAAAAAGAAAAGAGACGCGGATGTTCGCAGTAGCAAGTGGAGAGATAGGGTTGAGGAGAGATGATCGAATCATGTGCAACAATCACCAAGGTATAAAAAGCCGAGTTGCTAGATAGGAGATTGAAATGTCATATACCTTAACAAGTTGGAGCGATTTCAAAAATTACCAGAGCACCTGTTACAGGAACTATGCATATGCCCCTGAAGGCCTTCGCTGCATTGGCTCTATTTGGAGTCCGTTGGCTCCCCTTAAGGGGCTAGGTGATGATGTATATATAATAGGCGGCGAGCCGCACGCCGCGTCAAAGGCCGGCACATTCCCTGAAGAGGCCCGTGAGGATATTGCAGCTTCTGAAATCGCGGGTTTAGGCTTTCACACATGCAGTTACCTGAAACTCTTCGTAGCGGAAGTGGTCCGCGACAAAATAGGTATTACCGATGGAACACTCAAGGAGGGATATCCCAAACCGGATTTGATCTGGACTACCAATCTGTGCAACCTCCATTCAAAATGGTACCAGGAAGTTTCAAGGCGTCTAGGCGGCATACCTCTATACCCGATAGATGTGATCGGCGGGGGGAACGCGGAGAAAGATCCTAAAATTGTAAACTATGTGTGCGATCAGATGGAGGAGGGGATAGGCTGGCTCGAGAGAGTAACCGGCAGGGAGTTCTCGGATGAGTTGTTCATCAAGGCAGCGAGAAACGAGATCAAGGTGCTGGTTCTATGGGGGAATATATGTGCACTCAACATGCATGCTCCCGCGCCCTTGGATGAGCGTCGACTGATAGCGCTGTTCCCGCCGGCCATGGTGGACAGGACAACGGATGAATGTGTGCACTTATATGAGGCCTTATTCAAAGAAGTGCAGCACATGGTTGAGATCGGACAGAGCGTGGTTCCGGATCAGCGCTACAGAATAGTCTATTTTGGACTGGCGCATACCTACGGCCATCCGGAAATGGCGAGAATCCTGAGAGACGCCGGAGCTGAGATTGTGGCCTCAGTCTATACGTTTGGAACGGCCGGCAATTTCAGGGGATTGGTCAATGGAAACTGGTCATGGAAACCCATCGATCCTGCATGGGTAGACGAACTGGATTTGTCCACCAGAAGAGATGCCCTCTGTGCCCTCGCTAAAATAGTCCTGGGTTGGCCTACGTGGCAAGGGGTAAGATCCTACTGGGCATTAGAGCTAATGGGCAGGGCAATGGTGAAAGAATTTCAAGCAGACGGGCTTTTGTTGGCGCCTACGCGTACTTGTGAAACCGATTTTAGGAACGGTTACATAGCGATGCAGCGCATTTTTAAGAACGAAATTCCGACCATGGAATACGATACCGAAACGGTCGATGTCCGAAAAATGGATTTACCGGGCGCCCAACGGAAAACAGAGTTGTTCGTGCATCTTATGGAAGCGCACAAGAAAGGAGGTGCGTGAGAAAAGATGAACAAGGGCCATAACGCAATAATAGAACAGTTTCGCCACATAACTGAGAATCCACATGAATACGCCAAATCCCTCCAAGGGAAAGGGCGCCTCGTAGCCGGATATATGTGCACCCATGTTCCCGAGGAAATTCTCTATGGAGCCGGGATCATACCGGTAAGAATTCTGAGCGCTCATGTTTCACAAGCAATGACAAGGAGCTATATTCATGAAACATACTGCTCGTATTCCCATGATTGCGCATACCAGGGACTGCAGAATCATTATGATTACTTAGACTTGATCGTGCATAGCAGCAGTTGCATACATATGGCTGAAGCATATAACGTTTGGGTTAGGTTTGCAGGATTCCAGCAAAAGAGCTTTCTCATGACGTTCCCTCATGTCTTATATACGAAGCCTGCTCGCGGGTTTATGGTGGAGTCTTATGGAGAATTGAAACAATTCATTGAGAAGTTTGTGAAAAAATCTATATCGGATGATGATATTGAGAGGGCGATTAAGGTGTATAATCACACCAGAAGACTCCTGAAACGACTTTGGGAGTTCCTCAGGCGTGATAACCCGCCGATAACGGGACTGGAAGTTGCGACGGTGACGTTGGCTGCCCAGGTTATGGAGAAGCAGGAATGCAATCAAATGCTCGAGGAACTTATTCAGGGATTGGAAGCAGAGCCCGGTAAAGAGTCGTCAGGGGTACGGCTGATGGTAACGGGAAGTTCTGTTGACGATCTGCGAGTTTTCGATTTGATTGAACATCTGAACTACAGCACAAACCTGATTTTCATTGAGTCGTGTACCGCAGCCAGATATTTCTGGTATGAGGTGCCTGAGGATAGACCTGATAAGCTCGAAGCGATCGCTGAGGGATCCATCGGTAGAATTCCGTGTCCTGCAAAAGACACTGTTCCTGGCACAGGGGAGAAAAAACGGCTTCGGTTCATTCAACAGTTCATCCAGGACTTCAAGCCGGATGGAGTCATACTTGTCTATCAGAGATTTTGCAGCCCTCAAGCGATGGATATCTTGGCAGTGAAGCCTATCCTGAATATGTTGGGCATTCCGTGGACTGAGCTTGAACTTGATACAACCGTACCTATCACTCAATTTGGGACACAGTTGGAAGCCCTTGTAGAAATAATAAAGCGGGTGGAGCCATGAAGGAGGAGAAAATTCTGGCCGGACTGGATGCAGGCCATGTTACTACGAAGGCCATAATAATAAAGGGAAGTGAAATCCTTGGATATTGCATGGTACCTACAGGATTTGATGTAGCCGCTGCGGCTCAAACAGCACTCAATGATGCTTTGAACAAGGCCGGAATGTCACACGGTGAACTGGGCGGAATCGCGGCTACCGGCATCTTCAGAGATTTGACTCAGGCGCCGCCCTTGAACGTAACGCAAGCTGTACCCGACTATGCGGCGGATGCGAGAGGGGCCTTATTCCTTAATAAGAATTCCAGAACCGTTATCGACATGGGTGGGAATATACAGAAAGCTATCCGATATGACCAAAACGGGAATTTCCTGGACGTTGTTCAAAATGATAAATGCGCTGATGGTCTGGGCATTTTTTACACGACTATGGCCAAGGCCCTAGGATTAAGTGAGCAGGAACTGTCCGAATTAGCGCTTCAATCAACCGAGAATCTGTCTATCGCTGTTCAGTGCGCTCTATCCGCTGAATCAGACGCTATTGATTTGCTGTGCCAAGGCAGGGACATGGCAGATGTGGCGGATGCTGTCGCGAGATTCATCGTTGAACGAGTTGCTGATATGTGCACCTATATGTCCCTCACAAAAGAGATCGTGGTAGCCGGAGGATTAGCTAAATCTCAAGCGCTTATTAAGCACCTTCTGGGTTTACTAAATCAGGACGTAAGCGTATTGAACCTTCCGGAATATGTCGGTGCAATAGGTGCGGTGATGAGTTACGGGGGTGGAAAATGAGCGAGCACGCTTCAATCGACGAACAGCTGGATTGGACAAAGGCTAAGGTGATAGTGGCTGGAGTGGATAGTGGAGCAGTGAGCTCCAAAGCTGTGATACTACTGGATGGAAAGCCGTATGCATCTTCTTACGTCAGAACCAGAACGCCCAAAGAATCTGCTTTAAGCGCGATAAACGCAGCGTTAGGTAATACCAGTTTAAAATTAGAAAATATCCATTACCTAGTGGCGACCGGTCGTGGGAGAACGCAGGTTCCGTTTGCACATGAAACCATAACTGAAATTGCATGCGGCGCAGCAGGGGCAGTTCATATTTGGGGTCCATCTGTGCGTACGGTCCTGGATATTGGCGGTGAGAGTTGCAAAGTAATTCACTGCACGGAAAAAGGCAGAGCAACATCTTTCCTTTGGAACGACAAATGCGCTGCGGGTATTGGACGCTACATGGAAACATTTGCGGATCTTGTTCAGAAAGAAGTAACCGAAATCGGAAACATCGCACTTCAATCCGATCAGTTCCCGAAGCTCAGCGACTTTTGCGCCGTGTATGCGCAATCCGAAGCTCTCGATTTCATTCGGAGCAAAGTACCGGTAGAACAAATAATCGCAGCTTACCACTATGCTATGGCTAAGAGAATCAGTATATTAGTGGGTCGAGCAGGCTTGAAGGAGGATTTTGTAATCATTGGAGGACTGGCCAAGAATCCAGGAATAATGCATTGGCTAGAAAGCATCTTGAACGTAAGCAGGTTGGCTCCTCAACCTGAATGGGATCCTGCCTTAATAACAGCTCTCGGTGCGGCTCTATTTGCGGATGCTTTCTATAAGCGGAAACAGTCTGACACATATCATGTCCAAGAAGATCAACAGAAGAGAATCCATCATCCAGGCAGCTATTGAAGTCTTCGGCCGGAAAGACTTCAAGGCTGCAAGTATTTCTGAAATAGCTCAAAAGGCGGGTGTCGCCGATGGCACGATCTATCAGTATTTCAAGAGCAAGGAAGACCTGTTTTTTTCCATACCCATAGAAAAAACGAACGAATTTCGAAGTCAGCTCGAATTACATCTCGAGGGGATTTCAGGCGCCTTCAACAAGATCCGGAAATTTGTATGGTACTTTCTCTATTTTTTCAAGACGAACCCCGAATATGGACGAATACTGATGCTCGAGATGCGGGTGAGCAAGAGTTTCGTTACAACGGAAACCTACGGTTTTCTCAAGCAATCGGTCGGCCCGGTAATGGATATCATACGAGAAGGACAGGAAGAAGGCGTCATCCGGCAGGATACGGACGTCTACATCCTGCGCCATTTGATTCTGGGCACCCTCGAGCATATGGTAACCCGCTGGCTGCTTAAGGAAGAGAAGTACGATCTCCTCGAACATCATCAAGAGGCGAGCCGCATACTGATCGACGGGCTGAGAGCAATACCTCCAAATCACTTGATGTAAAAGGTAAGCGCTTGTCCTTGATCTGCGCCAGCATACAGCACCTTTGCTCAACTGGCACAAGCCCCTCTACGATGAAGTTCCGCCCTGATTGCGCAGCCGAGGCGGAGTCATCCAGCCTTCATTCGCAGATCCTTGAATCTCTTGGCCTTCAGTTCGTATCTGGGTAGGGAGCCGTAGGGATGCGCCTCAATGCGGTAGCCGAGGTTGGTTCTCAGCCGCAGTTGATCCCTCAAATGAGCAATGATGTTCTCCTCTTGCCCCTCTCTGCCGGGAAGCGGCTCAACCTTCAGGAGGATATCGTCAATATCCCCTCTTTTTGTGACGATCGCTTCGTATTCATCCCCGAGATCTGGAATGCTCCGAACTACCTCCTCAATGGCGGTCGGCGCCAGAAGAACCCCCTTTACCTTGGTGATGTCGTCGGCCCGCCCTATCACCCCTCCATCGATGAGGCGAAACGTCCTGCCACAGTCGCATTTGGAACGTGACCATCGTATGACATCTTTGCTGTCGAATCGTATGCAGGGTTTAGCCTTCCGGTCCAGGGCCGTGATGATCATCTTGCCCGGCCTGTTGGGTGCATCGATTATCTTGCCGGTTTCCAGATCTTCTATTTCAACCAGGAAGAAGGCCTCGTTTACATGCAATCCCCCTGGCTGCTCGGTACACTCATAGCTCCAGGCGCCGCTCTCCGTGGCACCGATATGGTCATAGACCTTGGCGCCCCACGCCTCCTCCATCCTCTTTTTTGTGGCGGGGATACTTGCGCCCGGCTCTCCCGCGCAGGTAATCTTTTGGATGCTGAGCTCCTTGGCCACATCGATTCCCAATTTCCTGCGGGCAGTATCCGCCATACCCAATACATAGGTAGGGGTAGCCAGAAATGCCGTACAGTTGAGTTCTTTCATTTTAAGGATCCTGGCCTGGGTATCCAAAACGCCTCCAGGAACCACCTCGCACCCTATCTTCTCGGCAGCATAGTGGGCGCCCCAGAAGGCGACAAAGATGTTATAGCCAAAGGGGATAAATACTCTGTCCGTATCCCGAAAACCCTGCGCATATAAGACATATGCCCATGTCTCAGAATACCATTCCATGTCCTGCCAGGAATCGGCATGATAGACCGGGGTGCCCGTCGTTCCACTGGTCTGCCGAAAGGTGGTCACTTCCCTCAGGGGGACTGAGAGTATATCTCCGTAAGGGAAGGGTTCTTTCATTTGGGCCTCCCTCAGCATGTCCTTCTCAACCTTCGGGACACGCCGGATATCTTCATGAGTCTTTATGTCCTCCGGTTCAAGCCCTGCTTCCTTATACATTCTTTTATAAAAAGGCGAGTTATCGTAGGCCCAATGCAAGGCCCTTTTGAATTTCTTGAGTTGAAGGTCCCGAAGCCTCTCAACCGGCAGTGTCTCGATAAAGGGATTCCAGTATTTTCCGTGAAGGTTCATATATCTATCCTTTTTTTCGCTTATGGCTCATCAAAGCCCCTGCCGCCTGGGAACTTCTTCCGTACCTCAAGGAGGATCACTTTTGTTTTAATCTCCCAGGCAGACACATAGGCAATTTTCCTGTTTAAGGGCATGCTGCTTATCCTAGTTTTTCAGATTTGCATATCCCTTGACTGAGCAATTCCACTGCCTCGTTATATTGGGCCAACAAATCGTCTTTTTCCCCTTTGAGCAGCCACCGAGTTAGAATGTGCTCTAACAAACCAAGGATTAGGTGTCGGATCATATAGATATTGATATCTTTACGAATGACGCCTTCTCCCTGGCCCTCTTCTATGATTTCTAATATTTTTTGTGTCAATGGCCTGTAAGCCCCGAACGCTCTAGTATTAGCGAAATTTCTGTTTACTCGCATTTCAAGCATCAAAGCTCTTGCGTATTCTGGATTCTCTTGGAGATGATAGAGGTAGTACCACACGAATTTTCTGATCTTATTCATGGCACCATGAATACCCTGTAAATGTAATTCAAGTTCCTTATAAAACTGCTTTGTCTTGTCGATGGGAATTGAGAAGAATAAGTCTTCCTTATTCGTGAAGTATTGATAAATCGTCCCTTCTGCAACGTTGGCTTTCTGGGCAATCTCAGAAATGGTCGAATTCTGAAAGCCTTGAAGAGCTTGAGTCAAGGATTCTTTGCTTTCAGACTCTATATGAGAAATCTGCGGTACCATTTGAATGGTGCTTCACCCGCGAAGACTTGAAACATGTCCTCGCCAAGCTTTCTCTAGAAAAACAAGAAAATATGATCGCAGCATAACATACGTCACCGAATTTATCGGCCAGAGCACTTAGTCTTATCCGTTTCCTCCCTTATTGTTCTTCTTTCTCAGGGCCATAAGGATTTTCTCCGGGGTGACCGGCTGTTCCTTGAACCAGATCCCTGTCGCATCATGGATTGCACTCACCACCGATGGAGGCGAGCTCACAATCGCCCCTTCGGAGGCCTCCTTGGCCCCATAGGGGCCTTTCGGGTCATCGGTGATAATGTCGATCAGCTCAATCCTCGGTGCGTCCATCGATAAGGGCATCTTGTAATCGATAAAATTAGGGTTCAGGGTTTTCCCCTTATCCATCTTAAACTCTTCATAGATCGCCTGTCCAAGACCCTGCACGGCAGCCCCCTGATTCTGGGCCTCCACATTGATCGGGTTCAGGGGTCTCCCACAATCATGGGCAAGCACCATATCCGTGCACCTCACAAATCCCGTCTCTAAATCCACATCCACCTCCGAGAGCTGGGAGGTAAAACTGTACGAGGTTCCACCGTTGCCCACCCCCCGCTCAAAATCCAAAACCTCAACGCCGTAATCCGAGTATCCCTTTCCCACAATCACCGCGCCGGATCCTGAGTAACAGGCAATCTGGGCCAGCTTCTGAAACGGCATGGATCGATCCGATGAGCCCTTCACGTACACCTGGCCGTTCTTGAAGGCAATATCCTCAGGATTGACATCCCACTCCTTTGCTGCGAATCGGGTCAATTGCTCCTTTACATCCCGGGCAGCCTTCTGGGCCGCCTCCCCTGCAAGCACCGTCACCCGGCTCCCGTAACTGCCCGCATCACACGGGGTCACCGCCGTATCCACCCTCTTGATGTCGATATCCTCCACCCTCAGGCCCAGCTCCTCGGCAATGATCTGTACCAGAACCGTATCGGACCCCTGCCCGCAATCCGTCGCTCCTGTCAGGTAATCAATGCTTCCGTCTTCACACAGCCTCACCACCGCCGCACAGGATTGATGCCCCCGCTGTCGGGCTCCTCCCAGATACGCCGTCCCTGATAGGCCTACCCCATGGGCTACAGGTCCCTCTTGCTTCCTCTTTCCTCTCTGCTTCCATTCCGGCCTCTCTGCCAGTGTCTGGATGCCTTCACTCAGCCCACAGGAAAAGACCGTCACCTTGTTAATGGTCTCGTGGGGAGCATGGATGGCATTCTTGAGCCTGATCTCCACAGGATCAATCCCCAGCTCCTCAGCCATCATCTCCATCTGCATCTCGGCAGCAAACCGGGTATGGGTCACCCCGTGTCCTCTCATGGCCGCCGAGATCGGATGATTGGTGAAGACCCGGTAAATGTCATGCTTATAGTTGGGCAATTTGTAGGGCAAGGTGGTCATGAATCCGGTCAGGTACATGGTCAGGGGCCCGATCGCCGTATAGGCCCCGCCATCGGCAATGACTTTGCTTTGCATGGCCGTGATCGTTCCGTCTTTTTTCATCCCCATCTTGTTGCGGATGATCATGTTGTGCCGCCGCCGGCTCGTCATCAGTTCCTCTTCCATGTTGTAGACGAACTTCACCGGTTTCCCGGTCCTCTTGGAAAGCAACGCCACGCAAAAATCTCCCGCCACGGAGTCATTCTTGGTTCCCCCAAATCCCCCGCCGATAAAAGGCTGGATCACCCTCACCTTGTTCAGGGGGAGCTTAAAGCACGCCGCCAGATGACGGTAGACGAAGTAGGGGCTCTGCTTGGCCGCCCACATCGTTATTCCCGATGAATCCCAATATCCCACCGCCGCAGGCGGCTCCAGGTACCCATGGGTCACCCGTCCTGTCTCAAAACGATCCTCACGGACCAGATCAGACTCCCCGAAGGCCTTTTCCGCATCTCCAAAGTCCATGTGAAACTCCCAGCTGATATTGTCCTTCACATATCCATGGATTTGCGGTGCTCCCTCCTTCATCGCCTCCTCAGGGTCAAAAACCCCGGGCAGCTCTTCATACTCCACCTGGATAAGCTCCGTGGCCTCCTCTGCGGTTTCCTCATCAACGGCCGCCACTGCCGCCACTGCCTCAGCTAAGTACCGCACCTTATCTACCGCCAGCGGAGGTTCGTCCCGCGTCTTGGGCATCCACCCCCACTTCCATCCCCCAAAATCCTTCGCCGTGCAGATCGCTTTCACCCCGGTCAGTTTTTCCGCCCGGCTCGTGTCAATATTCAGTATCTTCGCATGGGCATAGGGGCTTCGCAAAATCTTGCACCACAGCATCCCCGACAAGTCAAAATCGGCAGCATACTTGGCCTCTCCTGTCACCTTTACCCTGCCGTCCACACGGGGCACCCTCTTGCCGATCACCGAGTACTCTTCCATCACCTACTCACCCCCCTTCATGGCTTTGGCTGCGGCGCCAATCGATTCAACAATCTTGGTGTACCCGGTGCATCGACAAACATTGCCCGCTATCCCTTCCCGGATCTCCCTTTCACTCGGATCAGGGTTCCGGTCTAAGAGCTCCTTTGCCGACATGATCATCCCGGGTGTGCAAAAGCCACATTGCATCCCCGCATGCTCCACAAACGCCTCCTGAATCGGGTGAAGCTTGCTGTCCTCAGAAAGCCCTTCAATGGTAGTGATCTCCTGACCATCAGCCTCCACCGCCAGTACCAGACAGCTGTT
>Ga0307434_1000465_pt1 | contig 27406 bp, 25 predicted proteins | sample SalMarWE160220MG_FD_202156 | JGI IMG/M metagenome (GOLD analysis project Ga0307434, IMG submission 202156) | Salt marsh sediment microbial communities from the Plum Island Ecosystem LTER, Massachusetts, United States - WE1603-220 | ecosystem: Environmental > Aquatic > Marine > Intertidal zone >... | reverse complement strand
AGATATTGCTTTATACAGAGCTGTCATAATATTCTTTTTCTTCCCAAGCTTGACAAAGAAGCTTCCCAGAATAGAAGCCACTATAGATGCGGCTCCTAAAAATAACGGGAAAAATATAATCTGGGAATTTTGAGGAAAGATTAAATTCCCTAAAATCATTGTGGCAATAATTGTAACAACGTATGTTTCAAATATATCAGCCGCCATTCCAGCGCAATCTCCAACATTGTCTCCTACTAAATCAGCAATTACTGCTGGGTTGCGGGGATCATCTTCAGGAATGCCTTTTTCTATCTTCCCAACCAAGTCAGCTCCTACGTCAGCGGCTTTAGTATAAATACCTCCGCCAACTCTGGCAAAAACTGAAATCAAACTTGCTCCAAATCCTAAGGCAATTAAAGCTTTTAAATCTTGGAATAAAAAATAGAAGCCAGCTACTGCTAACAAGCCCAGGCTCACCACTAAAAGCCCGGTTACCAATCCTCCTCTAAAAGACAAATCAAGGGCTGGTTTAAGCCCCAGTTTAGCTGATTCAGCCACCTTTAAATTTGCTCTGGTTGAAACCATCATCCCAATAAACCCGGAAAGAGCAGAGAGAATTGCTCCAACTAAAAAAGCTAAGCTAGTTTTAAAATCAAAAACAAATAAAAGGATTAGAAACAAAACAACTGAAACTAAGGCAACTGTTTTGTATTGTCTTTTTAAATAGGAGACTGCGCCTTGTTGAATTGCCTTTGAAATTCCAATCATTCTATCTGAACCAGAAGGATTTTTCCTTATTCCTTGAACTAAATAAATAACAAAAACTATAGCGAAAATAGAAGTAAGAATAGGTATATATAACATAATAATTTCTACTTTTTAAATTTAAGATTATATATTTATACAATAGCGAATCAAGGTTCTGACAAAGTCAGGTTCTTATTTTCGGACTTTTGGTTTTGGCTTTTGGTCTTTTATCCTCTTTTTTCTCTTTCTTCTCTTTCTTCTCTTTTTCCTCTTTTTCCTCTTGCTCACCTGCTCCTTCTGAACTTCTAACATCTATTTTCCAACCCGTGAGCTTAGCTGCTAATCTGACGTTCTGACCCTCTTTGCCAATGGCCAAAGACAGCTGGTCTTCAGGAACTAAGCAAAGAGCTTTACTCTTTGGCATAATTTTTACTTCTAAAACTTTAGCTGGAGAAAGAGAATTAGCAATAAATTCTTCTGGTTTTTCAGAGTATTCAATAATATCAATCTTTTCTCCTCCTAATTCATTAATTACTGCCATTACTCTTGTTCCGCGCTGGCCAACAGCGCTCCCTATTGGATCAATGCTTTCTTCTGTTGATTCTACAGCAACTTTTGAACGAGCTCCTGGTTCTCGAGCAATTGATTTAATTACTACTTGGCCTTGAGCAATCTCTGGAACTTCTAATTCAAAAAGCTTGGAAACTAATTTTGGATAAGCCCGAGATAAAAACACAGCTGGTCCTCTGGGAGTATCCTCAACTTTAAGAATGTAAAACTTCAATCTCTGACCCGATTTATAGAATTCTGCAAAGGTTTGTTCTTCTTTTGGAAAAACTCCTAATGTCTTGCCAATATCAACAAAGATGTTTCTTCCTTCTATTCTCTGAATAATCCCGGAGACAATCTCACCCTCTCTTGACTTATACTCATCAAAAATTGTTTCTCTTTCCGCTTCTCTAATCTTCTGTAAAATCACTTGTTTTGCTGTTTGGGCAGCTATTCGGCCGTAATCATCTTTAGTTTTAAGAGGTATTTCTATTTCTTCTTCTGCTTTAATTCCCGGCTTAATCTTCTTTGCCTCTTTTAACATAATATGCCTTTCTGGATTAAACCTAACTTTTCCCTTGCCCTCCGGTTCCTCTTTCAGTTTCTTCAACTCTTCTTCAGAATAAATCATATCTTCAGTAACTACTAATTTTACCTGCCAAAACTTAGCCTGCCCGGTTTTGGGATCAAGCTTAGCTTTAATGAGCTGGCCTTTTTCACCATAATCTTTCTTATAAGCAGCCGCTATTGCGGTCTCAATGCTATCAATTACTTTTTCTAAAGCAATCCCTTTTTCTTCAGCGATTTGAGAAATCGCTGATGTAAAATTTTTTATGTCCATATTTTTAAAAAAGTCCGTTTTCCAACGGACAAATAATCATAATCTTTCTTGTGCTTTAAGTTTACCAAATCAAACTTCCTCTGTCAAGTTAATCTAAGTTCCTTCTTAACTTTTTCCACCAGCTCCCTCGGAGTATATTTTGTTTTAAGAAGATATTTTTCGTTTTTCAGGAAAAGCCCCTTTTGTCCTAATTTCTCATCTGTATAATTAGTTAGAATAAAAATTGGTATATCTTTGGCGTCTTTTTGCTCTCTAATTTCTTTCAAAACCTCCAGGCCATCTATATCTGGAAGAAGAAAATCAAGTAAAATTAAATCTGGCGCTTTTGCTTTTATTTTCTTGATGCCGTCATTGCCGGAAAACGCTGTTTCAACTTTAAATCCAGCATGTTCCAAAGCTATTTTATAAACTTCAACTGTTGGCAAATCATCTTCAATAAATAAAATCGTTTTCTTCATACTAACTTAGTTTAGTAAACTTTAATCAAATTGGCAACTCAATAAAGAATGTGCTTCCCTTACCCTCTCCTTCTGATTCTGCCCAGATTTTGCCATGATGGGCTTTAATAATATGGCCGGTTACATATACTCCTATACCTCTCCCAAACCCATGAACCTTTTTTGCCTCCTTGCCTCTTACAAAAGCTGACTCGAATAATACTTTTGCCTTTTCCGAATCAAGACCAATGCCTGTATCCTTAACAGAAATCTGAACATTAGGTCCTGCCTTTTGCAAAATAATTGTTATTCCTCCTTTACGGGTGTATTTTATAGCATTATCAACAATATTAAATAGAGCAACTTTGAGTTTTTCAGAATCTGCCCTTATTTTTGGGACTTTTCCTATTTTCTCAAGCTTAAGATAAAGATCCCTGTATTCTACTTCAAACTGAAGCTCTTCTATTACTTCTTTTAGAATAGGCGATAAATCAGTGCCTGGCTCAAGAGAAACAACTTCCTTGCCTAATTGAAACTGGGAAATATCTAATAACTCATCAACTACTCTTATTAATCTTTTAGTTGATGACTGAAATTTCAAAAGCGCTTGTTTAATTTTTACAGGAACTTTTCCATAAGTGCCTCCGAAAATCAAATCAAGATATCCAATCATTGAAGTCAGGGGAGTTCTTAAATGATGCTGAGTAGCCATAATAAACTGGGTCTTTGCTTCAGTAAGCTCCTCTATTTGCTCCCGCGCTTTTTTCTCCATATCATACGCTTTTTTAATCCTCTCCCTGCTCTCAATCTCCCTTAACACGCTCCGAATAAGCAAATACCCAAAATAAAGGAAAATAACCAGAACTAAACCTTTATAAAGCTTAAAAAGCAAATCAGGAGTAAAAACTAAAATATCTAAACCAAGCAAAATTGTAATCAAACTAATCAAAACAGCAGGAATAATAATCTTAATGCCAAATAATTCTTTTTTAACAATCGTATAAGCAATTAAACAAAGGAGGATAATTGTGGAATAATCTCCAAATTCATAAAGATGAACAATTCTTAAAAAAACAGGAAGAGCTATATTAAATATTGAATTCATTAAGAAAAAGAAAAAAAGTCCAATCAATAGATATAGAATTTTTATTCTTTCTTCTTTTACAGAAGATTCAAAATATTTTTTAAATAGTAATGCAAAATTTAAAATTGTTAAATAAAAAACTGCTCCAAAAAATAAAAATACTAATTGACCATAAATAATATTAAGTGTTATACCATCAAATTTAATATTCTTAATAACAAAATCCGTAAAAAGACCTAAAATAATAAACAACACGCCTAAAAATATATTGAATATATCTAAAAATCTATATTTTTTTTGAAGACCAATAAAATGAATCACAAGAAAATAAATAAGAGAAAAAAGTAAGGGCGTTATAGACCAAGCTATTCTAATCCATAACAAAGACCTTTCTGCTTGTCCTTCTAATCTTGCTAAAAATGCAAAATCAACCCAAATAAACATTAAAAACGTCGTTGCAACAAATATTTGATTTAATCTAGATTTTGGATTACTAAAATAAACTAAAAAGATTAACACTATTCCAATAGCATTAATCAAAAAAACAAGTGTTTTAGTAATTAATTCCCACTCTAATTCTAGTCCCATAATAACTAACTAGTTAAAAGTTTAATTATTTCTGTTTTATCTTTTTCAATCATTTTATAATAATTTTCTATAGGAGTTTTATACTTTATATCTAACGATTTTGTTGAAGATTTTATTTTTTTTGCTTTTTCTAAAAATTTATCTAATAATTTTTCTGTATATTCAAAAAAATCATGGTCTTTTCTCGAACTCATAAGAGTAATAATTGTCTCCATGCCATTCTTTTTATCGTAATCTATATCTTTAATATCTTTTTTAAAAATATTAACTGCTCTAAATATTCTCCCAATTTCTTTTATTTTTCTTGCTATATTATTGTTTTTAATATCTGTTAAGGCAATTTCATTAAAAATATTTATATCCGTGCCACGACAACCAAAAATTTGCACTGAATACTCTATTATTTTTTCAATATTTTTTTCCTTAGTAATCATTTTCTGATAAACTTTTTCTGCGACCGCTAATGAAATTAATTTATTAAAATCGTGACCAATGGCAGTCTGGACTTTTCCCTTTATATTTCTTGAATTGTATAAAGAATAAACTCTTAAAAACTCAAGGATAAATAAAGTTTTTTCTTTGTCTTCCATTTTTTCGTCCAATAAATCATCTAAAATATTAATCATCGCATCAATGGACATTGATATCTCAATATATTTTTTAGGATAAAATCTACCAAAGGCTCGTTTAACAAAAACCGTTCTTGAATATTTTCTTCCAGACAACCATTTATTAATTACATTATCAGCAGATAAATTTAAAATCTTTTTGCAAGATAAAAATACTTCTGGATTTCCTATATCCAACTTCTTGAGTATAGAACTTATATCTTTCAAATTCTCATCAACGCTTTTTTTATATATTGATATAATTTCCTTCATTTCAAAAATTTCTCAATTTTCATATTCCCAAAAAACATCTATTTTCTTCCTTAACCAATTATACCATAAATTTAATCCGTAAAACAAAAAACAAGGAACTAATCTTTGTTTTAATAATTCTTCCAAAAAAAATCAACCCATTTGACTTTTTTTTATAAATCTGTTGATATTAATATAATCGGAAGATAATCTTAAAATTATGCAAAAACAGATTATCGTAACAGGTGGCCTGGGGTTTATTGGCCTTCCCTTAATAAAAAAACTTATAGCAAAAAACTATTATCCTATAATTATAGATAATTTTTCTAATGTTGATTTTTCTTTATTAAAAGCTCTTCCTAAAACAAAATGTTATATAATTAAAGAAAATATTATTAATGAAAATAAAATTAAAGAAAAAATAAAAGAATTTAAACCAGAAACCTTAGTTCACCTCGCCGCCATTCATCATATTCCCTATTGTATTAAAAATCAAAAAGAAACTATTAAAATTAATGTAGGAGGAACCAAATCTGTATTGAATATTTGTTCAAAATTAAATATTAAAAACTTTATATTTATCTCTTCTGGAGCAGTATATAAACCAAGTTCTAAACCCTGTAAAGAAAAAGATAATTTGGAACCAGTTGATATTTACGGAATTTCAAAAAAACAAGGAGAAGAAATAACCAAAATCTTCTGTAATAATAAAAAGATAAAATATACAATACTAAGGCTATTTAATGTTTACGGTAAAAATGATCTTACTCCGCATTTTATTCCATCTATTCTAAAATCTGCTAATAAATCAAATAGACTGAGGGTCGGAAATATAGATACATATAGGGATTATATTTATATAAAAGATGCAATAAATGCAATTATTAAAATAATTCTAAAAAGATCTGATAATACTATATACAATATAGGCACTGGCAAAAAATACTCTGGAAAAGAGATTATAGAAATAATAAAAAATTTATCTAAAAAAGATTTGGAAATCGAAAAAACAAAAAGGTTAATCAGAAAAAAAGATAGAAATATCCTTATAGCTGATATTAATAAATTCTCTAAAAAATTCCACTGGAAACCAAAATACTCTATATATAAAGGGTTGAAAGAAATGTTAGAGAAAATAACATTAGGGATCGTTATAGACACTGCATTAAAAATTCCACCCAAAACTGGGGTAACTTATAGATTATATTTTTTATCGAAAAAACTAAGCGAAAAAGGAATTAATGTTAAGATATTTTTGTGTAATAGAAATATTAAAAATGAAAAAGATGCAAAAAACTTATTTGATAAATCCTCCTTAGAATTTCACATAATACCAGAAGATTATTTTTATAATCCTCAAAAATTAAAACAAATAATAAATAGAAATAATTTAGACATAATACAATTCGAGGATCCTTCTTCTGTTATTAAATTTAGAGATATCGCAAAAGATCTTAAAATTCCTATTTGTTTAGAGATGCATGATATTGAAACTACCTTAAAAGAATCTCTTGGTTATAAAAATAAAGAAATAGAACATACTAAAAAAATAAGCCAAGAAGCTTGTAGAATCGCTGACAGCGTAATATGCACGACAAAAATAGATTTTAAAGAACTTGTTAAAAAAATAAGAGTTAGTAAAAACAAGGTAGATTTAATTCCAAATCCAATAGATTTAAACTATTTTCCGTATTATGGACCAAACTTGAAAAATCTTAATATATTATTTATAGGAAATATGTTTTATTGGCCCAATAAGAACGCAGCTAAGGCTATTATAAAGAAGATTTATCCAAAGATTATCAAAAATACAAAGGATGCAAAATTTTATTTAATAGGGATGACTCCAAATAATCTAAAAAAGAGCTTGAAAGGTCACGGGATAACTCTTACAGGAGCGGTAGATAATTTAAGTCGTTATTTAAAACTGGGGACAATTGCCATATGTCCTGTATCAGAAGGGTCTGGAATGAAAGTTAAGATATTAAATTATTGCGCTTCGGGACTTCCTGTTATTACAACCAAAATCGGGGCTTCTGGATACGGCGATATAAAAAGTTTAATTATAGAAAATGATATTAACAAATACTCAAATATCATATTAGAATTATTTCGTTCTTCAAATAAAACAAGAAGTCTTGGAAAGAAAAACAGAAAGGGCATCGAAAGATATTTTGACATAGAAGCTTTAACTGAGAAAATAATATTGATTTACAAAAAAATTATAAAAAAAGATAAGGAAAATAAAACAAGTGGTCATAAAATAAAAATTCCTCCTCTTTTATGGTTAAAAGAAAACAGAACAAAAAGAATAAAAAACAATAATTACTATATAATAAAAAATAGAAAATTATCTAAAGAAGAAAATTTACCCGATATATTAATAGTTGAAGGTTTCTGGCAAGTTGGGAAAAGTAAGCTAATAAAAACATTATCTAAAAATAAAGATTATTGCATAATCAAAGAACCTAATCATCTTTTAAGAAAAATAAATGTTGACATTTCAGAATGGTATTACAAAAAACATAAACAAAACTTAAAAGTAGCTATCGAACAATTAAAACTTAACAAAAAAGTATTAATGGAAAGATCTCTAATTTCTACTATTGCCTATCAATATGCAAAGACAAAGAAAATTACTTTCAAGCAGAAAAAAGATTTAGAGAAAATTAATAAAATAGATAAAAACTTAATGATTGTTTTTCTATATACAGATAAAGATTTTATAAAAAATAAAGTAAAAAATATTAAAGATGAAACTATAAAAAAGCAAATAATCAATAATTCTAATTTTTATAAAAACTATCTACAATTTTACAAAAAAGTTCTACCTGATCATCTAAACAATAAAGTAATCCGTATCAAAGTAAATAAGAAAAACAGATTCATCAACCAAAACAAGATAATTTATACAATAAAAAAATTCGTCCCCTAATTTCAGAGAACGAATGTTAAGTAAGGTGAAACCACCATTTATCAAGAAAAGAATCAGAGAATAGTTTAGTAATTCTTAGAATACTAACTATTTCTTGAACAAGACTTTCGCTTAATTCTATAATTAAGTTATCGTTATTGGCTCTTAAAAAATCTCTACCTATCTGTAAAATTTTCTTGCCATTAACCGTTTCTATTGCGCTCCTTTCAGGCAATAACATTTTATAGGGATAAGGCTTCCTTTCAGAAAGAAAACAAATCTCTAAGCAAAGTTTTACAATAGTAGCTCTAATAATCTTAGAAGCTACCAATCTTCTTTTTACGGAAACGTATCTAAGATTGTGTCTTTCGCTTCTTAGTTCAATATATTTTGCTCTCAGAAAATCCGGTACTAATTCGGCGAATCTCGCACGGTGCTCTTTTAATATTATAGAAAAACTATCGCCTTCATCTTGAACAATCAAAGCATTTCCAAAAACCCATAGAGCAATGGAAGATCTTCTCAAAAAATCTTCTTTTAACCAGCCGTAGCTTTTAATACGAGTGAAAACCCATGGATCATAGTCATGATCATCTATCACAAAACATTCACCTACTTTTTTTACAAAGTATTTACGAAAAACATCATCAAGAAAAAAAATCATTATATCCCAGATAAAATCTTCTTCTGCTATAAGAAGAATAGAAGACTGAGATATATGTTTTTTTAATATGGGTTTTTTATAGAGCGTTCTAAAAACATATTTTCTAACCTCTTTCTCGTTCATTTTTCTGCTCCTTTTCTTTTATCTTTTCCGCCAATTTCTCAAGCCCTTTTTTATTTCCAGGATATTTAAGATAATGATTAAGAGCCTGGCCTTCTTTAACCCAAACAAATTCAGTGTGCTCAGGAGATAAAATAACACCTGACTCGGAATCAACTTCTGCTCCAAAAACTTTCTCATGCTGTTGACGGTTATCATCAAAAAATTCAAAAGAATAACCTGTATCTATAAATCTCACAATATCAGAAATCCCAGTCTCCTCTTTTAACTCTCTCAATGCTGCTTTCTTAAAATCTTCATCTACTCGCACATTGCCTGTAATCGGTTGCCAAAAACCCCCTTTTTCAGGATTTCTCTTTAATAAAAGAAAGAAAACCTCTCTTCCTTTTTTTGTAAAAACGATTACTTCTACTTGATTGTTTGTTTTCATATCTCCTATTTTTAAACTTATTAGTTTATATTCTCTTTCAAAATCTTCCCTACTGTCAGAACAATGAAACAAATTACAAAGCTTACTCAAACAATATCTCGCTCTTATTTCTTTCTTAATATTAATTAATTTCTGTATGGCCTTATCTCCTTCAATTAACCATACTAATAAGGGCTTCCTGCAAAGATATTCGCTAAGTTCTACAACATAATCTATCACCGACCAGCCATAAAATCTCTTTACAAAGTCTAAATCCATCAATATCTGACCGAAGGCAATTATCTTTAGTCCTTCTTTTTTCATTCTTTCCTTGAAATCTTCATCTAAAGAACGTTCAATCATATCAGGCTTTACTAGAATTATACTACGATCTATATTTTCTGTCAGCATCTTACTATCCTTTCTCTAATTATCGAATTTTTAAAGTGCTCCCGTAACTATTTTAGTTAAACAAAAATAGATAATTTTGTCAATAGCTGAAAGGTACATTCTACCCCGAAGTGAAACATCGAAGTAACTTAAAAGGACATGTGTTTTCAAGTAAAATGATTATTTAGCAATCAATAACTAACTTGATAAACAACATGCCCTACAAACATTTTACATCAGAACAAAAAAATCAGCTATCTGTTCTATTGAGAACTAAGACGAAGAAGAAAGAAATAGCCAAGCTTTTGAGGAAAGGTCGGATCGGACAACTATCTGGCGAGAACGGAAACGAGGATCAGGAGTAAACGGAAAATATTATGGGGAAATGGGGAAATGGGGAAATGGGGAAATGGGGTCAGGAGCGTTTTTTCAGGAACGTCTTTTCTAAGTCTTAACTGTTTCAAAAATTTCTCAATTTTCATATTCCAAAAAAAACATCTATTTTCTTCCTTAACCAATTATACCATAAATTTAATCCGCAAAACAAAAAACAGTTATCAAGGAAATAGCTGTTTTTTAAAAACTTTTCTCTGTTAATCCAAGGCCACTCCTAACTTTTCTCTCAACACCGTTTTAACTCTTCTAATATCAGCCTTCATCAATGTAAACTCGTCCTCCAAATCTGTTGCCTTTTTCAAAAATTTATCGATTGAAGTAGTTAATTTTTCAATTTTCTGATTGATTCTTATTTCCATCTGTTCTATTTTTTTATCAACCGCATTAAGAATAACAATTGTTTGTTGACTAAGAAGTCTTTCGATTTCTTTTGAAGTTAGTTGGTGAGTTGTTTTTTTAGCCATATATTATCTTACAAATTTAATTTCTAATTTAATTTTATCAATTCAAACAATCTTGTCAAATTTGAAACCAATTATATCATAAACCTAAGTTATAAAAAAAAGTAAGCCCGGTTTAAATAAACCCGGTTTATTAATAAATAACTATTCTGCGATAAGCTTAACTTATCGCAAGAGATAAAAAAGCGGAGAGATTTTCTCTCCGCCTTTGGGTTGTTTTGTTGGATTTCAAAAGGCTAAAAAGCATACATTGTTTTCAGTTCTACTTCGGTGGGTAATTTAAAATACTGCTCGCCCTTCTCGCCCACATACACATTTCCCTGCTTCACAATCCTTACTGGCCTTACAGAACCATTGCTGTTTATAACATTCACATAGAAAGTATTAGCTTCCTGAAGAGCGACCTGGGTTTGAGCCTGCGTCTTTTTACGATCCCGTTCCGCTCCAATTATATAACCTGCGCCACCCCCCACAGCAGTACCAATCAGGGTTGACTCGGTGCTACGGCCTATTGCTTGACCGGCAAGGGCTCCTACTCCGGCGCCAAGCAATCCTCCGGTTTGGGCATCGCTCTCGCAACCAACAGTAAACAACAATCCAATCAAAACAATCGCTGCCAATAATAGACTTCCTTTTTTCATTTTTTTCCCTTTCAATCTAATTAAAATTGTTAAAGAATCTATACTAAGAAACACTCTCAGTAACTAATTTTACTCTAACAAAACCAAACAATCTTGTCAAATTTTTCAGAACCAATTATATCATAAATCCACTTTGCAAAACAAATCAAAGGAGCTAAACTCCTTTGATTAAAACTAAACCGGGTTTAGTTTTATTTCAGGCCAAGCCCTTGACTAACTTTTTCGTCAAGATGAGTTGTTATCAGATTTTTGATTTCTTGCTTTTTAACCCATTTAATTTCGGCTATTTCATGCGGCTCTCTTGGCTTAGCAATGGGTTTTTCTGATTTTAATCTGCAAAAATGATAAACAATAAAGACCAGAATTTGAGGATGAACTCGCAAAGATATCTCTCTGATTGACTCAACGTCATAACCTGTTTCATCTAAAATTTCTCTTTCAACGCATTCTTTTCTGCTTTCATTTAATATCTGCTTGCCTCCTGGAAAAGCCCATTCTAAAACCGCTCCCTCTTTTCCAGATTCTTTTTTTACTCTACGAATCATTAAAACCTCATTTTTATCATTAACAACCACTCCCAGATTGATGAAATCTTTGGCTTCTTTTTTGCTCATATATTATTTTTTATTCTCCGAGAATTTGGATTTGGATTTTTCTGTCTCTGGCTCTGTCTAATTCAATGAATAAAATCTTTTGCCAAGTACCAAGTTGTATTTCCCCCTCAATTAGATTCAAGGTAACAGAGGTTCGCAAGTTTATCGCCTTGCAATGACTATGACCATTGCGGCATTCAGCATCGCACATATTCACTGTTCTTTTATCGAAATCATCATGACTGTAATCTATATTCTGAGGAGCAATTCTTTCCAAAGATTTCTTAATATCTTCTAAAAGCAACGGCTCATTTTCCTGAACAAAAATAACAGCAGTTGTGTGCAAGGTTTGGATATTAACTAAACCATCTCTGATTTTGCTCTCCTTTACAAAAGACGCAATTTTATCTGTTAAATCAACAATATCAAATTGTTTTTCTGATTTAATCTTAATTATTTTGTTTTTTGTCATATTGTTTAATGTTTAATTCTCTCGCTGAACTACAAAATCAGCAAGACTTTTTAAAGCTTTATTCCATTTATTTTGAGGTAAAATCTTTAATTGCTCTTTGGCTTTTGCTGAAAACTCCTCTGCCAAATTACAAGCTTTTTCACCAGCTCGTGTTTTCTTAATTAACTTTATTGCTTGTTTAATATCTTTGTTTTTAATTTCTTTTTTTCTAATTATTTTTAAAAGCTTTTCTTTATCTGATTTTGAAAGCTCGCTCAAGGCAGAAAGAATAACAATGTTGCCTAATTTTCTTTCTTCTATGTCCTTGCCAATCTTTTTGCCAAACTTTTTCTCACTGCCGAATATATCCAGAACATCATCTCTAATTTGAAAAGCCATTCCCAGATTAAAACCATAATCTTTTAATGCTTTTAATTGTTTGCTTGAAGCTTTGGCGCAAATTGCACCAACTTCGCAGCAGCTCTGAGCCAAAGAAGCTGTTTTTTTACCTATCATTTCGTAATATTTCTGTTTGGTAATTTTATGATAGCGGTTTTTAACAATATATGACTCTTCCTGCCTTCCTTGTTGTTCAAACAAAATATCTAAAATTTCACCATTAATAACTGTTTTTAAGGTCTGGGCAAAGACTTCAGAAAACATGGCTGGTTTTTTAGAATGGCTTGCTCCTTCAAAAGCAGCTGCTAAATAATCTACTCCCATGCATTCAGCAACAGACTGACCAAACTTAAACCAAACAGTCGGCTTGTTTCTTCTCAAGTGACTATGGTCAATAATATCATCAACAATTAAAGTACAGTTGTGCAGAATCTCTAATCCAGCTGCTGGATATAAAACATGTTTTATTTTCCCTCCTAAAAGTTTAGAGGAAATAATTGTTAAAGCCGGCCTAAATCTTTTCCCGCCAGCAAATGTTTGATAATTAATAAGTTTATGAAATTTCTTATCAACATACGACTCTAAAAGCTCTTGAATCACCGGATTAACCATTGCTGCTGTTTCTTTTAAAAATAAATCTAATTCCTTTTTATTCTTTTCTTCTTTTTCTTTTATTTTAAAATATCTTTTTAACCCGATTTTCAACCAAGGGGTGTATTTGTTAGGATTTTTTTTAATATGGTTCTGCAGTTTATTAATATTAACCCATTTCCAATTAGCTACTTCTTTAGGATTTGCCTTTATCTTTCCATTATACTCTCCAATTAAAATTGCGCACATTTCATTCTCAGACCCCGCATTTTTATACTCTGCCTGATATTGGAACTTATCAATCATTTTAAGAGTGCAGGTAAATCCAAACTCTTCTTTTAATCTTCTTTCTCCTGCTTTTATGTATTCTTCGCCTTTCCGAGGATGACTGCAGCAGGTGTTTGCCCAATAAAGAGGCCACAACGGCTTAAACTTACTTCTTTGCTGAATCAAAAGCTGTCCCTTATTATTGAAAATATATACAGAAAAAGCGCGGTGTAAAATTCCCTTACCCTGATGGCATTTTTCTTTTGTCTCAAATCCAATGATTTTATCTTTTTTATTAACAAGTAATAATTTTTCCATACTATTGTGGACCCGGGCAGATTTGAACTGCCGTCTCTACAATGCGAATGTAGTGTTCTGCCACTGAACTACAGGCCCATATAATCGCTGAACAAAATTTCCTTTTTGGTTTCTGTTATTTTGTGATAATTAAAATTTTAGAGGTGGTTGTATAAGTTTTTTTATTAAAACTGAACACTATCTCATCTTTTTCTGATACTGAAACGGTGTCAAAAAATTTATCAATTTCACCAAACACAAAATCAAAATCTCGTTTTAGTTCCCAGCTGTCTTCTAACTTTTCTTTACTCGCCAAAACTACGAAAAGACGATTATGCGAACCAAACCTTTGAGGTCCTTGGTTTTCGTATAGCCATACAATTAAATCTTTTGGATTTTGGGTTGCTTCTTTTAAAGAATAGCCTTTCGGAAGATAAGTAATTTTTAAGTCAAAAGGTTGATTGCCAAAGAAAATATCTACTCCTTTTAAATTTGAAATTGTTGGAATTACTTTATCATGTTGGCTTATATGGTCTTCAATCAGAACGGTAGTCCAATGATTATACCAAGTGGCTATTACATAATTCGTTACATCATCGTGGAGTTTACTTTTTACGCCCTTGATTAAATTCTCATATCTCGTAAATTTGCGCACATATTCGCCCTGTATTTTTTGGTCCAATTGTCCTTGGACTACGCCCCAGTGAAAATCTTTTACTTTCATTAACTCATTCTTCAAATCTTCATCAGAAATTATAGCATGTCTTTCCGTTATTAATTTTTGATATTTATCTTGAATAAATTTATCTATTTTATCTTGAGGCGTGCTAATCAATCTTTTAATGATATCTGATTTATTACCTTTATTACTCACTCCCAAATCTTCCGCTAACTCTTTCAAATCATCGGTTTTTATGGATTGCAATTTGAGATTTGCTAATTCTTGTTTTGAAACTAACATATTATTTTTTTTGAAATAATAAAATATATTCGTGCCTAAAAATATAAAAGCCTCCGACCAGGGCTCGATAGCGCCATAGGTTTCCTTGATTTCTCTTGGCTCGGTTATTTACCATATTTTTTACTAGAATACTTTTTAATTTCAATCCGTTTCCTCGGTTTAGAGTTTCTTGCATAAGATGAAAGCCAAGAGGCACCCATTCGCTATTTGTATATTTGTCGCCAATCACGATTGCTAAATAATGATTTTTCTCTAATAGGTTGGTGAAGTTTCCTATTACATCTCCAAATTTTTTAGTAAAATCTGCGACACTTTTAACATTACATAAATCCTCTTTTCTGTCGCTAAACTTAACAATATCATGGTATGGTGGATGCATAATAGCAAACTGAATATTATTGCGATTATGATTTTTTAAAACTTCCGTTACTTTATTTTTTGCTTTTTCTTGCGTGCTATCGCCAACAAGAATATCCGTAAAAACATTCCCGGCAAGAAAAGGTTGTTTGGCAATATGATTCTTTGCCCTTTTCGCAACTTCAGAAATCAACTCAATACCAACCCCATGTCTGCCTAATCGTCTACACTCAATCAAGGTGGTCCCACTCCCCAAAAAAGCGTCTAACACAACATCGCCTTTTTTAGTAAATCGTCTCATTAGTTGATTTGGGATTTGGGGAATAAAATTACCATGATACTCGCCTGTATGAGCGCCCGATTTATCTCTAGCGCCAATAATCCAAAGACTATCTGTTAAAATGTCTTCATATTCTTGCCAATTTTTTGAATTTAAATCATTGATTTTAGGCATAAATAACGTCGTTGTTTAAAAATTAAGACATTGTAATATTCAATGAAAATTAAAAATTAAAAATTATTTTATGTTACCCAATATTTCTCTTTAGTCATTTTATCTTGTTTTGTTTCAATCTGACTTCTTTCCCTTCTTACGTCTTGAGCTAAAGAACTAAGTTTCTTGTCCGTCAATCTGCCTAATTTCTCAATCTCTTTTTCTAAAAAATCTTTTTTGTTCTTTTTAGGATCAGTTAAAACATAGCCGAATAAAATATCCAAAATCCAACCAATTTTTGGTCCGGGCTTAATAGATAAAATCTTCATTACATTATCACCGCTAAGCTTCAACGTCTTCACTGAAATTGGGTCTTTAGAAACTCTCTCAATTACATATCTAAGATGACGCAGTTTATACGGTTCTGCTTTAGGACAGCCGGAACCAATTCTATCTGCCATTCTAACTTCTAAAAGTTCATCTATGTTTTCAAGGCCTACATTGCGTATTAATTTTCGCACCGATGCTTCTGTTACTTCGCCAACATTATAATAAAATAGGTGATAGCGAACTAACTTAACAATTTTTTCAATATCTTTTTTAGAAAAGCGCAAGCGATTCAATATCTGAACTGTCATCCTTGCTCCTACTATTTCATGGCCGTAAAAAGTAGCATTAGGGCCTTGGCCTCTCTTTGCCCTGGGCTTGCCAATATCATGAAACAAAGAAGCTAATCTAACGTATTTGTTAAAGTTTTTCTTTGCTGCATATTTCAAAGAAAGAATAGCATGCTCATAGCATCCATAAATATGGTGTTTATTCTGGCTCACCTTATATCCTTCTTCAAGCTCGGGAATTATATACTTTAAAAGACCTGTTTCTTTTAAAAGCTCTGCGCCGTTAGCAGCTTTATCTGCCATAATAATTTTCAAAAACTCATCTCTTATCCTTTCTTTAGAAATTGCCTGAAGCCAGGGAGCACTCTTTTTGATTGCTTTAGCTGTTTTTGTTTCAATAGAAAAACCCAGAACAGTAGCGAACCTGACCGCTCTAAGCATTCTTAAAGCATCTTCAGAAAATCTGTCTTCAGCTTTCCCAACCGCCCGAATTATCTTTTTCTGTAAATCATCTTGTCCTTTAAATAAATCAATAATTTTAAGAGCTTGCCCTGAGCCAAGTCCAAGGGCCATCGCATTTATTGTAAAATCTCTTCTGGCCAGATCCTCCTCTATGCTTTTTGCCCACTTAACTTTGTCTGGATGCCTTTTATCAGTATATTTTTCTTCTGTCCTAAAAGGAGTGATTTCAATACTATCTATAGTTACAGTGCCGAATTTGTTATTACAAAAACTTTTTGGAAATATTTTTTGAATTTCTTCTGGTTTGGCGTTAGTAGCCACATCCCAATCCTCTGGATCAACGTTCCGCAATAAATCACGGACACACCCGCCTACAAGATATGCTTCGTATCCTTTTTTCTCCAATTTCTCAACAATAGACCCTATTTCTTTCGGTATCTTCATATATTTAATCTTACATCAAAAGTTGATTTTTTTCAACTTTTCTGGTAAAATAAAAAAGCGCCCTTGTGGTGTAACGGATAACATTTTTGTCTTCGGAACAAAAGATAGGGGTTCGAATCCTCTCAAGGGCACTATCTACTTTTTACACTTGCCGCATTCGCGAGCTTCGGGGTAAATCTTTAATCTCTCCTTAGCAATCTTCTTGCTACAATTTTCGCACTTTCCATAAGCGCCTTTTTTTATCTTTTCCAGGGCCAAATTAATATTCTGAAGCCGAAGCTCCATATTATGTTCAACAGGAAGCAAGTTCACATACTCTTCAACCTGGTCAGCTGCATCTTCTAAAACCTGGCTGCCTATACCGCCGTCTGCTTTAGGAAATTTTGTATCCCAGTCACCTTTAAGATTTTCGTCCTTTTTAGCAAATTTCCCGAGCTCAGCTTCAATTGAAGTTTTTTGTTCTTCTAATTTTTCTTTTAATTCTGAAAGAAGTTTTTTGTTCATAAACTACTCTCTATTGTTTTATGCGAATATGTGGCTGATATCCAGCCCATTTTGCCATCTTCAATCTCTATTTTATACCACCCCTCAAGCTCTTCCAACAATGGATAACTTTCTCCAGCATAAACTGCGCCTATAACAGAATAATCAGTTCCCGGTCCTTGTCTTACCCTTAAGGGCACTTCAATAGCTTCACTAATAAAGACCAGGGTTATCTCTTCGGAAGGTATTTTTTCTTCTTCCTCTTCTTTTTTTTCTTCTTCTTTCTCTTCTTCTGGAAGAATCTCTTGTTCTGACGTTTTATCCGGCGGAACAGGGGTTTGTGTTTTTACTTTAAAAAACCAATACCAAAAAGTACCAATGCCGGCTAAGACAACTAAAATAATGCTGACAATTAAAATTCTGACCCAGAGTTTTTCCCTAATAGTTGGCTTTTTAGAAACAACCCTAATCAATTCTGGAGATGGCTTTGGCTTTGGAGGAACTTTTACAGGTTCTTTTTTGCTCTTCAAGGGCGAGTACAACCGTTTAAATAATTCTTTCCTTCTTTGCTCTTTTGCCATTACTTTTTCAGTTTTTCTTTTTCTTTCTTGCTCTTGCTTTATTTTCTCTTCCTCCCTGCCCGCTGACTTGTCCTCCGAAGTTTTAACGAAAGAGGGAGCTTTAGCGAAGGCAGGCTCTTTTTCCTCGCTCTTTCTTAATGTTTCAATTCTTTTTTTAGCTTCTGTAATTCTATCCTCTCTTTCAGCAGGCGCAGGAACAAGGATTGGTTTTTCTTCTGGTTCTTTAGGCGTTCCGCCTATTTTTCTTTCTATGTCTGCAATTTTAGCAGTTATGCTATTTCTTCTCTCTATTATAGTCTGGAATTTTTTCTCCAATTCTTTTGCCTGAAATTCTATTTTCTGTTTTTTTTCTTCTACCTCCCATCTCTTAGTTTCAATTTCTCTTCTTCTTTCTTCTATTGCCCATCTTTGTTTTTCTAATTCTTTTTTCCTATCCGGCTCCTTGGCTGCTTTTTCTTCTTCCTCAATCGCTTTCTTTTCGCTTTCAATTTTTTCTTCTTCCGTTGAAACGCTGTCTAATGTTGTTTGAATTCTGTTTATCTTGCTGAAAAACTCGGCTTTCTCTGACTCAAACGACACTCCGAGAACTTCAATGTCCTTGAGTTCTTTTTCCAATTCAATCTTTTTCAGCTCTAACTGAATATTTCTTTCTCTTTCAGCAATTTCTGACTGTCTGGCAAGCAGTTCTTTTTCTTTAGCCTCTATTTGCATTACCCGTACTTCAATTCTTTGCGTTTTAACATCTGATTTCTTTATCTCCTCATCCCAAGGCCATCTTTTTTTCTCCAGTTCCCTGCGTTTTTCTTCTATTGCCCATCTTTGTTTTTCTATTTGCCTTCTCTCTTTTGGTGTTTTTGCCTCTATTTCTTTTTCTTCAATCAACCTCTGAGCTTCTTCAGTTTCCTTCTCTTTAATTGCAATGGAATGAAAGCCTTTTTTCGCTTTCTGTAATTCTTCTAAAGCTGCTGTTCTCTGCGATTCTAATGGTTGTTTCTCTTCAGCCAATTCTTGAATTTTTTTCTTAATCTCAACTTCTTCTTTTTTAAGGACCTGCCTTTCTTCAAAAAGAATATCTGTTTTACTTTTTGCTTTTTCAACTTCTTCAACTTGCTCAATTTGCTCAATTTTCTTAGCTTCTTGTTCTCTTCTCTTTCTTTCTTCTTCCTCTGCTAAAGACTTGGAAACAGCAGCCTCCTCTTCTTCCTCCATTCTCATTCCCTGCCTTTCTAATTCTTTTAATTCTTCAGCTTCTTTTTCCCTTCTCCTTTGTTCTGCTATCTTCTTTTTTTCTTCATCTCCAGCGACATCTACAACAGCCGCGCCATTTTTAACAGTTTCTTTTTGAAGACGAGCAATATCTTTTTTCATCGTCCTGATAGCGTTTTTTGGAATAAATTCTTCTGGCATAGATATTACTTTAATAGCGTTAAATTGATTCTGCCTTGGTCGTCAACGGAAATCACTTTTACAGAAACAATATCTCCTATTTTTACCACGTCTTCAACTTTTTCTACTCTTTTATCAGACAATTTAGATATATGAATTAACCCGTCTTGGCCTGGTAAAATTTCAACAAAGGCGCCAAAATCTAAAATCCTTTTTACTTCTCCTTGAAAAACCTCTCCGACCTTAACTTCCCTGGTAATATTCTTTACCCAAACAACTGCCTTTTTTGCCGCTTCTTCTTTTTCTGAAGTAATAAATACAAGGCCGGAATCCTGTATGTCTATTTCTGCCCCTGTTTCAGCAATAATTTTATTAATAACTTTTCCTCCCGGTCCTATTAATTCCCCAATTTTATCCGGATTAATTTGAACAGTGAAAATGCGGGGAGCATAAGGAGAAAGCTCAACTCTGGGCTTTGATATGGTTTTTTCCATCACATCTAAAATTTTGTTTCTTGCTTTTTTAGCCCTGTTTAACGCCTGCTCTATAATCTTTCTGTCTATTCCATTAACTTTTACATCCATTTGAACAACAGTAATTCCCTGCCTAGTGCCGGCTACTTTAAAATCCATATCTCCATGATGGTCTTCCGGTCCTTGAATGTCAGTTAATAACTTATATTTTCCTGTTTCTTCATCTTTAATCAAGCCAATAGCAATTCCAGCGGCTAATCCTTCTACAGGAACTCCTGCGTCCATTAAAGCTAATGAACATCCGGACACAGAAGCCATTGACGTTGAGCCATTTGAAGAAACAATCTCAGATACAATCCTTATTGTATATGGAAACTCTTCAACATTAGGAAGCAAAGGCAAAAGCGCTTTTTCAGCTAATACTCCGTGGCCGATTTCTCTTCTCCCAGGCCCTCTCAACGGCTTTACCTCTCCGGCTGAATAAGGAGGAAAGTTATAATGATGCATAAATCTCTTATCCCCGACAATCTCCATCCCTTCTATCAACTGCTGATCGCCCGGGCCGCCTAAAGTTAAAATAGACAATGCTTTAGTTTGACCCCTGGAAAACAATCCTGACCCATGGGTTCTGGGAATCAGCCCTATTTCTGAAGTAATCTTTCTGACTTCATCCAATTTTCTCGCGTCAACCCTCTTATCATATTTTATAACGTTTTCGTGAACTAATCTATCTGCTTCTTTGTCTAAAAAACTTAAAGCATATTTTAATTTATTATTATCTTCATATTTATCCTCAATAAAAAAGCTAAGCTCTTTTGTTAAATCATCAAGCTGTTCTGATCTTTTAATTTTATCTTTTTGGAAAAACGCTTTTTCAAATTTATCACCTAAAAACTTTTTGATTTCTTTTTCTAAATCAAGGTCTGGCGCGATTGGCTGGCAAACAATCTTTTCTTTTCCAGATTTCTTCTTAATATCGTTTTGAAACTCAATAATCTTTTCAATATGCTTTTCTGCGAAATCATATGCCTGGCAAACTGCTTTTTCTTCTACTTGGTTAAAACTTCCTTCAATCATATTGATTAAAGAATCGCCTGAAAAAATAATATCCATATCAGCTCCTTCTTTTTGTTCATAAGAAGGGCTTAGAATAAAGTTGTTGTTTTTTCTGCAAACCCTCACTGCTCCTAATGGACCATTCCATGGAATATCAGAGATAGATAACGCAATTGAACTGGCTATTAACCCGAGAAGGTCCGGATCATTTTCACCATCCCAAGAAAGAACAGTTATAATTACCTGAATTTCTCTTTTTAGTCCTTTAGGGAATCTTGGCCTAATACATCTATCAATTAACCTGGCGTTGCAAACCGCTTCATCAGACGGCCTGCTTTCTCTTTTAATGTATCTAGGACCTTTAATCTTTCCGGCTGCATAATATTTTTCCTGGTATTCAACAAATAAAGGAAAAAAATCCAGGTCTTCTCGGTTTTGCTTGCTCATTACGCAAGTAGCTAAAACTAAAGTATCGCCGCAGCGAACCAAAGCGCTTCCATTTGCTTGTTCTGCTAAACTGTTGGTCTCAACTTCAATATTTTTCCCATCTAATTTTAGATTAAATTTCATGAATAAGCGATACTAATATACGAATGACATACTAATTATACTAATATTCGTATCATTGGTATGCTAATTAGTATTATTGGTATCGCTGTTATTTCTTTAATAAATATTTCTTGGGCGATTTCTCCAAATCAATGAATTCATCAGTTATTTCTCTTAAACGCGAAGAGGATGACCTGCCGAAAGCAATAATCTCTACTCTTTTTCCTTGATTTTTTAAATATTCAACCAAAGAGATAAAGTCGCCGTCTCCCGAGGCAAGAACCAAAACATCAACACTGGGAGCTATTCTGATAGCATCAATAACTATTCCAACGTCCCAGTCAGCTTTTTTCTGGCCTCCATAGAATTCTTGAAGTTCTCTCACTCTGGTTTCAATACCAAGCTTGGTCAAAGCATCAAAGAATGGCTTTTCCTCTCCTGTTTTTGTGCTAACCACATAAGCAAAAACTCTTATTAAACTTCTTCCGCTCACTGCTAATTTCAAAATCTCTTGAAAATTAACCCGGGCATTATATAGATTTTTTGCGGAGTGATACAGATTTTGAACATCTATTAACACCCCTACCCTTTGTCCAATGTGTTTTATGACCATAGTTACTTTTTAAGCCCTATTGCTTTAACAATCTTATTATACCTTTTTTCGTCTTCTTTTTTCAGATGCTTTAAAAGTTTTCTTCTTTTAGAAACCATTTTCAAAAGCCCTCTCTTGGAATGAAGGTCTTTAGAATGTTTTTTCAAATGAGAAAGCAATTGTTTAATCTCTTCGGAAAGCAAAGCAACCTGAACCTCGTCAGACCCAGTATCTGCATTATGCAGTTTATACTTTTCAATTATTTTTGTTTTTTCTTCTGTTGATAACATATTTTTGTGCCCCGTGAGGGATTCGGACCCCCGACCTTATCCTTAAGAGGGATCTGCTCTACCAATTGAGCTAACGGGGCAATTTAGGGACAGGGGATTTCAAACAAACCTTGCTCCCACCAGTTTTGATAAATCTGAGTTGTCCAATCAGCCAGGCCAATAAACTTAAGAACAAGACCGATAATAAGAAAAGCGCCATAAATTATCAAAAGGCCGAAGACAACTGCTGTAAATAATCTTTTTGCGCGAGAAAGCATTTCCGGGCCTCCGCCGGTTGGGCTGGCATAAGCAACAATATACATAAACCCGCCAATGGCTATCATTAAAGCAGCTAAAGACGGAACTATTTTAATTAAGAGAAAATCAATAATTCCATCAAGCATTACAAAAAGATGACAAAGTTGGCAAGGAATGGTCTGGTCTCCAGGTTGTTCAATATCATCTTCAGAAAGACCGCAAGGAACCAGTCCAGCATGGATTGAAGCAGCAAAAGAAAAAAACAACAAACTCAAAAAGATTATTGGAAATATCTTTTTCACCCCGTTAGAAATTTCTGTTTTTTTCATCATAATAATTTGTTTTACAAATCCCGTTAATTTTATAGATTTCTAACGGGGTTCATTTTTTAATCATAGCAAATTTTTAAAAAAAAGAAAACCCTTTAAAGATAGGGCCGTTTCAAAAAACTAAACTCCTTAAATTTATTTAACAGCTAAAAGCTCTTTTAATTCCTTTACTTCTATTTCTAATTTTTCTATTCTTTCGCGGTGATTGACAATGAGAAGCTTCTCTATTGTTTCTAAACGATCTTCAACTTTGTTAAATCGCATATTAACCTCATCTTTTTTGGCTGTTTCTTCAAACCCCTTTTGCACCATTCTAGCTAAATCTCCAATTGTAATATTATTTTGATTCTCCATACAATTTCATTATAGCTTTTCAAAAAAACATGTCAAATAAACAAAAAAAGGGGTTAAATTTTAACTTTTAAGGTCTTAATTCTTCCAGCTTATAAAGCTTCCTACGGGATATTTGCTTAAAAAGTTTTTTGTTGTTGTTTTTAACACATCAAAGTGTAAATGACATCCAGTAGCATAACCCGTGTTACCCATCTTTCCGATAGGATCTCCTGTTTTTACTTTTTGTCCAGGGACAACTAAAATTACAGAGAGATGCCCATAATAGGTTATTACCCCATTCGGATGTAAAATTGTGACTCTATTTCCTCCGATTTTAATTCGTCCTATCTTTTCTACTGTTCCTCCGGCCGCAGCTACGACTAACGAACCGCAATCATTAGCAATATCAATCGCATTATAAGGATGTAATCCCTGACTAATCATTCCTTCGCAAGGTAAAATGAAATAAGATTTTCCTACCGGAATATCATTTAGAAAACTTGAACTTGGAATCGAAGACTGCTTACCATCAGGAATAATTAAAAAATCGCCAATGTAAATATTTCCTTCATTGCCAAGCTCGTTGAATTCAACGATTTCTTCTAAATTCGCTTCATAAATTTTAGCAATTTCACTCAAAGTATCATCTCTCTCAACCATATAAAGTATTCCTGAAATTGGAAGAATAATAAGTTTCTGGCCAATCTTAATTATTGATTTTGAGCTTAAATCATTGGCCCATAAAATCGTGTCCAGAGAAATATCATATTTATCTGCAATAAAAGAAATAGTATCGCCTGATTGAACAACATATTCAATAATTTCGTTTCTTCTTTCTATCTCATCTTCAACACTTCCTAACATAGTTCCCAAAACCTGAGGAGTAATTGTTGCTGGCGGAGAAAGCCCAATTATGCTGTTATCTTGAATAAAAGTCATTTTAGGAGATTCTCTAAAAAAATTCTTTGCTGGCTCAACAAATAAATCCTGAGAAACCAAACTGGCTGATATCTGTTTAGGCAATTTTAAGGTGGAAACTATTCCTGATATTGAACTTAGAAATAAAAAAGCAATCAAAACTATGCTTGCGTTAAAAAAAACCTCTTTTTTTAAATTATTATCATTATCATCAGGATTTTCCATATTGTTTCTTTATAACTCTATTAAAGACCATGGTCAAGTAGTTTTTCCACAGACATGCTATCATTAAATAATGAGAATCAAATATAAAATTAAACCAATAAAACGTTTTGGACAGAATCTTCTGATTGATAAACGGGTTATCAAAAAAGTCATAAGAACAGCGAATCTCCAATCAAAAGATATTGTTTTAGAGATTGGTCCTGGAACAGGAGCTTTAACCCAGGAAATAGCAAAAACAGCAAAAAAAGTAATAGCAGTGGAAAAAGACCCGCGCATGTGTGAAGCTCTCAAAGAAAATTTAAAAGATTTTAAGAATATTGAGATAATCAACCAAGACATTCTTAACTACCCACTACCTACTACAAACTACAAACTAATAACCAATCTGCCGTTCTATATCACTGCGCCTGTTATTAGAAAGTTTTTAGAATCAAAAAATCCGCCGAAAGAAATGATTTTAATAATTCAAAAAGAAGTAGCTCAAAGAATCTGCGCTAAACCGCCAATAATGAACATCTTGGCTCTTTCTGTCCAATTCTACGCCAAACCAAAAATCATATTATATGTTTCAAAAAAATCTTTTTACCCCCAACCAAAAATAGATGCAGCAATAATAAAAATAATTCCTTGTGCTAAACCGAGTTTAGCACAAAATAGAGATAAATTTTTTAGAATCGTTAAGGCAGGTTTTGCTCATCCCAGAAAACAACTTGTCAACAACTTAACAAATGGGGTAAAATTAAATAAGAAAGAGGTTAATGATTTGCTTCTGAAAAACAATATCAAACCCTCTCAACGAGCTGAGACCTTGACTATTAATAATTGGATTCAATTAACAAAAGTGTTATAATGTTTTAATGCTGAGGAAAACTAAAAACTTTTTATTTAATCTATGTAAAAAGAAAACAATTCTCTTTGTTTTCTTTTTTAGTTTTTTTGGGCTTACATTTGCCAGATCAGCTTCAGCAAATTGGGTTTGGGATATAATTCTTGGAATTCCTCTTAAAACTGTTCTTTTAATTATGTGGATTATAACCCAATTTACGACTTTCCTTACGGGTCTATGTGGTAAACTTTTGAACTGGGTTTTAAGCCCTGGTTTTATTACTTTTTCTTATACCAAACCAGGTCCTGCTGCGCCAGATAATCCAATAATTGAGGTGGGCTTAGGAGTTACTCAAGGATTCGTAAATATGCTCCTGGTTTTAATCTTGGTCTATATTGCTATTGCCACCATTCTCCGGCTGGCTGGCTATGAAACAAAAAAACTTTTAATAACATTTATAATTGTTGCTCTTTTAGTGAACTTTGCGCCAGTTATTTGCGGAATAATTGTTGATGCTTCTAATATTGTAATGAACTTTTTTGTTCAAGACCTCGGAACTGATGCTTTTGGAGCAAAAATGGCCAGACAAGTTAGTGATATTATGTTTGATTGGGAAAATACAACATGGGAAAAGTCGGGCCAAAGTGTACTCCAACTCTATATTTTGAATGGTTTTCTTTTTGTTTTAAGTTTTATCCTGCTTCTTTTCGCTTTAATTTTTACGCTTAGGTATTTAGTCATCTGGATACTCGTAATTCTCTCTCCCCTGGCCTTTGCCTGCTATATTTTACCCATTACAAGGAAATATTTTGACATGTGGTGGAAACAATTTATTGCCTGGTCATTTATTGGAGTAACCTGCGGTTTCTTTCTTTATTTAGGACTTCTTTTTGTAACCCATATCCCTGCCGCAATCCCTTCTCCTACTACTGGTCAAGGCGGTCTTTTTGACCCAATCCTTCCTTATTTTGTTTCAGTAATCTTTCTCGGCATTGGATTGGTCTTTGGACTTCAAACTTCAGCCATAGGCGCTACAACAGTAGTAAACTTTGCCAAAACAAAAGGGAGAGCAACCGTAAGGGGCGCTAGAAAAGGTTCATGGAGAGCTGCGAAATGGACAGCGGAAAAAGCAAGGGCAAAAACACCGGAAAGCTGGAGAAAATGGGGGGAAAGACAACGAGGCGCAAGAAAATGGGGCGCAGGAGAAACAGGAATAAAAGGTTTTGTTAAAAGAACTGCAGCTACTGCTGTTCCTATCCGCTATATTCGTCGCGGAGCAGGAGCATTAGTTGGCGGCGGAATACCTGAAGCTGAACAAGCAAAAATTAGAAAAACAGAAGAATCTATCAAAGATACTGATAGAATACCAACCCTTGCTAAAAGATATCACAGAGCAATTACAGATACTGAAAGAATTGGAATATTAAATAAACTAACTGAGAAAGGAAATATTGAAGAAGCAATGGACAAGAAAAAACTCGGGGCTTCCGCTATTACAGAAGAAGAAATAAAGAAAGTGATGAAAAAAGCTAAAAAATTAGATGCTGATAAAAGTCTTAAAAAAGCCTTCCCTCATATCGCTGGCGAAGGCGATTCCGCAAAGATAAAAAACATCATCAATAAAATGAAACCAGCTGATTATAAAAACATCTCTAAAGAAGCGCTTAAGAATGAAGATGTAGTAGACGCTATGCTATCCACGGCAATGGGAAAACATATTAGTCAACTTATTGAACAGCATGGACAACTTGCTGCCCAAGCTATTGAGGAAGGAATTGATAGAGGCGCACCCGTAAATACAAGATTGAAAAAATATCTTACCAGCCAAGTAGGCCAAGGATTAATTTCACCTAAAACACATCCGAATAAATGGACTGAATCGGGAACACCGCCTCCTGCGCCCACAGCTGGAGCAAGAATGGGCATGGGCAGCCCGCCACCAAGCCCAACACCACCAACGAGAGGGCAATTTAGAAAACGGCCAGAAATTCCTAGAACAGGAAAGGAGGGCAAAAAAGCAAGCAATATTCCTACAACAGGAAAGGGAGGCAAAAAATAAGTGAAAAAAATAGAAAAAGGACCATCCGAATGGTCCTTTTGAATTCTTGTTTTTTGGTTCAAGTAGCAGAAGAACTGCTCTCGCTCTTAATGCTACGCACCGCAGCAACAATAC
>Ga0307434_1000464_pt1 | contig 27468 bp, 23 predicted proteins | sample SalMarWE160220MG_FD_202156 | JGI IMG/M metagenome (GOLD analysis project Ga0307434, IMG submission 202156) | Salt marsh sediment microbial communities from the Plum Island Ecosystem LTER, Massachusetts, United States - WE1603-220 | ecosystem: Environmental > Aquatic > Marine > Intertidal zone >... | reverse complement strand
TTCTTGAAATCAGATTCTCAGCTCCCTCGCCGGTTTTTGCGCTTATTGTTACACAGTTGCGCAGTTGTTTTGGCAGCTTGAATATATTAAGTTTTGCAGGCAGGTCGGCTTTGTTCAGCACTGTTAAAACCTTTTTGCCTGAAATCTTCTCGACAATTTTTTCGTCAAGCTGCTCAATTTCTCCGCTTTTGTCGAGCACAAGCAGAACCAGGTCTGCTTTTTTTAATATCTCAAGACTTTTTTGCTGTGCCGCTTTTTCTATTGTTTTTGCATCTTTAGTCTTAATACTTTTATCAAGGCCGGCGGTATCAACAAGCTCGCAGAAAAGCTCACCGAGCCTGCACTCAGCCGTAACGTAATCGACGGTTGTCCCTGCAATATCGGTGACAATGGATTTTTGCCTGCCTGCAAGATAATTCAGTAATGTGCTCTTACCGCTGTTCGCAGGCCCGGTTATAACAATTTGTACGCCGTCAATAAAAAGTTTCGCTAATCGGCTGTCTTCTAAAATCTCTTTAGCCTCAGCCTGTATCTGCTCGATTGTCCCCGTCTTAATCTTTTCGAGCCAGCTTTCAGCTTTTTTACTCAGGCCGCCGCAGCTTTGATTTAAGATTATCTTTGTCCCTGCAATTGTTTTTGCCTGCCCCTGCGCTATTTTTGCCTCGATTTCAATAGTGCTTAAACCGTCCTGCTTGTAGATTATTTGCAGAAGCTTTTCAGCACTTACAATTTTTACTTTAAATCTTCCCAGCAGCCTTGAAATATCGGCAACTATCAGCGGATTGCCGTGACAGTTTATTGCAAAATTTTCTTCTCCTTCACAGCCGATGGTCACCTGGTCGATGATTTCGTCTCTCTCGTATATTGTTCCCACGGCGATGCTGCCGGCCTTAAATTCCCCCTTTTTATCGCCTGTAGGCCTGAATATCTTCTCGATAACGCTTTCAGCCCTGCTGCCATAAAGCTGTATCGTTGATATCGCACCCGTCCCCTTACCCGTCATTACCGCTGCAATAGTATCAATCGCTGTCCCCTTGTAACTAATGGTTCGTGACTTTACATTCCTTATTCGTCATTCGATGTCTTTCTGTCTTCCGTCCTCCGTCTTCTGTGTCCTGTATTCTGTGTCCTGTATTCTGTGTCCTTAGGATTTTCATACCTTGCTTTCGATATGTTTCCTGTAGGCAAGTGCAATTCCCTTGATTACAAGGTTGGGGACATAGTTGTCGATGAATTTACAGTCGTCCTTTATCAACTCTGCCGCCGCACCTGTTATAATCGTTTGAGGCCATCTGCCGATTGTCTCTGCGAACCGTCTTGCAATCTCCTGCAATGTCGCAATAGCCGAATAATACAGCCCGCAGTTTATCGCCTCCTCTGTATTTGTACCGTACACGTTTGCTGGTTTGCTAACTGTAATTTTCGGAAGCTGGATGGTTGAGTCCTTCAGTGCCTGTGCACTTGCCTCAAAACCCGGAACTATCACGCCTCCTAAAAAGACACCTCTCTCATCGACCATATCTATTGTCACCGCCGTGCCGAAATCCGCTACGATTACCGCGTCCTCGACAACCGCATAAGCCGCTGCCGCTGTAACCACTCTGTCGGTCCCTATTTTGTCCTTGTACGTTTTATCAACCGATAAATCTATCGGGAACGGAATCTCTTTTCCTATCAAAAGTATCTTTTCGCCGAGCTGTTCTGCGATTTTACGAATCGTTTCCGTCCAGGCCGGCTTGACACTGCTGACGATTATCACACCGTCGCGCTTCTTTTCTTTTGAGGCTTTAGATATCGGTATTTTCCCCCACATTGATTTCAGCTCTTTTTTCAGCTCATCCACCGAGCCGCCCGTCACCGATACAACCAGCTTTTCCTCTCCCTTAAGAAAAAGTCCAAGCCGAATATTCGTATTGCCTATATCAACTGCTATCAGGTTCATACTTATTAACCTTCAGTTTTTTTGTTTCTTTAACTTTTTGCCACAGGACTTCAGCTAATTCTTTTACTCCTTCGCCCGTAACCGCTGAAATCGGGTAAACCTTCTTTTTCAGTTTAGCCTTAATCTCTTTGACAATTTTGCCGTCCGGGTCAAGGTCGATTTTATTAGCGATAATAACCTCCGCTTTTTTCGCAAGGGCCTTGCTGTAAGATTTCAGCTCACCTCGTATCGACTTGTAATTTTCAACCGGTTCCGTTCCGTCCACAGGCATTATATCAAGAACGTGAGCAATTATCGTGGTCCTTTCAATATGTCTTAAAAATTCATACCCAAGCCCTGCACCGTTATGAGAGCCCTCAATCAGACCGGGAATGTCAGCCATTACGAACCTTCGAAAGCCGCTCAATTCAACTATCCCCAGCACAGGCTCTAAAGTCGTGAATGGATAATCTGCAATCTTTGGCCTTGCAGCAGAGCACCGCGAGATAAGTGTGCTTTTGCCTGCGTTTGGTTTGCCTACCAGCCCGACGTCGGCCAATAGTTTCAGTTCAAGCCGGATATTTCTTTGCTGACCTTCTTTACCACGTGTTGTTGTTCTTGGCGCCTGGTTCGTCGCCGACGCAAAGGCCTTATTGCCTTTCCCACCCTTGCCCCCGATGCACACGCGAACCTTCATACCCACCTTATCCATATCTTTCAGCAGAATCTTAAGCTCATCATCGTAGATAAGCGTCCCCGCAGGCACCTTTATTATAAGGTCCTCACCGTCTGCTCCGTGTCGCTTGCCGCCTTCGCCGTCTTTACCGTTCTCTGCCTTGAAGTGGTGCCTGCCTGCGAAGTCCAGAAGTGTATCGAGGTTAGCGGCTGCCTCGAAATAGATACTACCGCCTTTACCTCCGTCGCCGCCGTCAGGCCCGCCTTTCGGAACGTACTTTTCCCGCCGAAAGCTCAGACAGCCGTTCCCGCCGTCACCCGCCTTAACCCAAATTTTCGCCTCATCTATAAACATAATATTTTTCTCTCTGTGCCTAATATGTTTATGCTTATTCTCTGTGGCTTTTGTAGTTTCTCTGGTTCAATAATTATAAAAAAAGGATGGCTCCAAACCATCCTTCTAATTGATCGAAATATTACTCGTTGAGCTTATTAAACAACGTGCACTTTTCTGCCCTGAAAATGCACCTTTCCTTCAGATATGGAGAAAAGTGTATAGTCTCTGCCCATCTGCACGTTTTTGCCTGCGAAAAACTTTGTGCCGCACTGCCTCAGGATAATCGCCCCTGCCTGTGCACTCTGGCCGCTGAACAGCTTAACGCCCCTGTATTTCGGGTTGCTGTCTCTGCCGTTTCTTGATGAGCCTTGTCCTTTTTTATGTGCCATTTTTCGAATACCTCTAAATCAAATTATCTTCAAACTCTGTATTCTACTCTATCATCCCGACCCTGTCCAGAAAAAAATATCACTATTGTAGCCTTACCTTCCGGCCTCCAGAACCTTCTGGATATACTGAATTGATACGATATCCTCTACTGCCAGCTTGAGATTGCCTCGCGAATCAATAAAGTAGCTCGCCGGCACAAATAAATTGTCGTTGAACGGAGCTGGTAAGGCGTCCAGTTCGGCGTAAAAAACCGGAAAGCCTATCTTGTTCTGCGCCGAATATTCCCTCACCATCTCTATTGAATCTCTGCCTGTATTAGTGTTATAGCATACGCCCAGTATCGCCAGCTTGTCCTCGCCTATCTGCTCTCTAATCTCATTCAAAATTGACACCTGGCTTTTACACGCCGGGCACCATACCGCCCATGATAAAACTATCACATCCTTACCCCTGTAGTCACTCAGCTTGTGTACTTTACCGTTGATATCCGTCAAGGTAAAATCGCCGGCCCATTTACCGTACCAGTTCTCCGCCAGCAGCTTCCATTGAAATGCATCTTTGAGCAGCTCATTCATTTTTAATTTTGACCCGCTGTCCGCTTTGCTCTTTTCAACCGGCACATCAGCACCACTTTTCTGTGTTTCGATGGCTTGCTGCTCTATGCTCGATTGTTGCTGCTCCTTTGATTCATTATCCTCTGTTTCTTCTGCCTGGCTGCTTGTTGTCGCTTCAGCCTCCGGCTCCTCTTTCTTGCCACAGCCGAAAGGGCAAACCAATAGCAAACTTCCGAACAGCAAGAGTATCAGACACATCCGTTTTGTTTTTTCAAAAGGATACATTTCATTTTCCCCTGAATTTAGCTCATTATATACAATCGTAAAAACCGGCATTTTATCAATCCAGAATATAAGTTCAAGAACTTTTTAATCCGCTGTCAGCTCGAAAATACGTTGACAAAACAAATCAGCAGATTACCATTATCCTTTTGGCCTGTTCGTTTTGGTCGTAACCTGTAACTGTTCATAGCTGTCTTTTTTTATTGTTTTTTTGTTGAATTAGGATGAACGAGCTTTTGACTTCAATCGTATCGCAAAGCGGGCATCTGAATCTTATTCTGCTTATAGGCATCGCAATTTTCGGCGGTACTGCCGGTGCCAGAATCTTTCGCAGGTTCCACATCCCGCAGGTTGTCGGCTATGTTACGATTGGAATCCTTTTAGGTCCTGTCTTAAAAATCATAAATCCGTCTGTTGTCAACACTTTTGAGCCTTTCAACGCCTTTGCTCTGGGCATAATCGGTTTTCTTATCGGCGGAGAGCTTAAAAGGGATATCTTCACACGCTTTGGAAAGCAGGTTTTCTGGATTTTGCTCTTTGAAGGACTGACAGCCTTTTTGCTCGTCGTTTTACTTTCCTTTCTCGCAGCCTCTTTCTTTTTCCAGTGGCACATCGCTCTGGCTATTGCACTTGTTTTCGGCGCAATTTGTTCCGCCACAGACCCGGCCTCGACCGTTAATGTCCTCTGGGAATATAAAGCAAGAGGCCCGCTAACCTCTATGCTCACAGCCATCGTCGCGCTTGATGACGCACTCGCTATGTTTTTATATATTTGTTCTGTTCCTGTTGCTGCAATTCTCATAGGCCATCAGCAGACCGGTTTTCTTAAAATGACTTTATTGTCCCTTTACGATGTGTCCGGTTCGCTGCTGCTCGGTTTTATCGCCGGCCTGCTGCTCCGCTTTATTATTAAGCTGATAGATGATGATGAGCTTGTTTTGATTTTTTCCGTTAGCTCTATCATCCTGACCATTGGTTTGGCCAGAACGCTCGAGCTCGATGTGATTTTATCTTCGATGGCCTTCGGCCTGACATTTGTTAATACCGAGCCCAAGAGAAGCTCTAAGAGTTTCGACCTTGTTCGAAAATTTTCTCCGCCCGTTTATGTCTTGTTTTTTGTCCTCATCGGCTCGCGCCTGAATATTTCCGGCTTCAGCACGCATATAGCCATTTTTGCAGCCGCATATATTCTTGCCAGTGTAGTCGGCAAGACTTCCGGTTCGTATCTGGGAGCCGTTTACTCTAAGGCCGTCCCCACGATAAAAAAGTATCTCGGCTTCTGTCTCTATCAGCAGGGCACTATCGCCGTCGCCTTGCTCATTATGGCAAGCCAGCGTTTCGAGGGCGAAATCAGAGACCTGATGTTATCCGTAATAATCATTGGTATTTTTACACTTCAGCTCATCGGCCCTGTCTTTGTAAGAGCTTCTGTTAAAAAAGCCGGCGAGGCAGGCCTCAATATTACCGAGGATGACCTTATAAAAACACATAAGGTCAGTGACGTGATGGACACCAAAATGCCCGTCATCGCACCGGGATTATCTTTGAGCGAAGTCATTAAAATAGTCAGCAATACCGACAGCTTTTATTATCCGGTTATTGACTCCGATAACAGGCTCCTCGGGGCCATTACTCTCGACGGTATCAGAACCACTTTTGCCACTCAGGAGGTGAACGACTGGCTGGTTGCTCTCGATATCATCGAGCCGATTATCGACCACGTTGCGCCTGAGACGAATCTCTCCGATGCTCTCGCAAAAGCAAGACAGCTTGATATCGAGCATCTTCCCGTTTTATCCGGTGACGCCGCCGCCAGGCTCCTCGGCGTATTAAACTGCCGTGCTGTCCGCCGTGCAATTAGTGCAGAGGTATTGTCCAGACAGCAAAAAGCTGATAATATACACAGCATTCAGTCTGCGTAATTTGCTAAATGTTCGGGACAATAATTTGTTATGTTTTATCCGTCTATGATAGCGAGTGCTGATAATTTCTTAAATCTGGCATTACTGTTCGGCCTGATTATTCTCGGCGGAACTTTCGGTGCCAGGCTTTCGCAAAAAATCCACGTCCCCCAGGTCGTCGGTGCTGTCTTCGTCGGCATATTGCTCGGTGACATTACAGGCCTTATAAAGCCCGAAACTATCGATAAGCTCGAGCCTTTCACGATGTTCGCTCTCGGCCTCATTGGCTTTATGATTGGAGGAGAGCTGCGAAGTGAAGTTTTCAAAAAATATGGCAAACAGTTCTTCACCATACTTTTCTCACAGGGTCTCGGCGCCTTTTTATTCGTCGCCGTCGGAACCTCGCTGGCCGCTTTGTTAATTACAAAACAGCCCGCCACTGCTGTTGCTCTCGGCCTGGTCTTCGGTGCAATCGCCTCGGCAACCGCGCCAGCCGCTACCGCTAATGTCTTATGGGAGCACAAGACAAGAGGACCTTTGACTGCTGCAATCCTCGCCATAGTCGCGCTCGATGACGCCCTCGCGCTTCTGCTCTATAGGGCTGCTGCCACCGGCGCAAAAGCACTTACCGTAGGCTCTGCAGATGATTACGTATTGGCTGGCACTTTTTTACTGCTCGCTGAAGTTTTCGGCGCAATTTTACTTGGCTTTCTCGCCGCCCTGTTTTTGTTTTATCTGTTAAAAATTGTCAAAGCTGAGGACAAAATCCTCGAATTTACGCTCGCCTCGCTTTTATTGGTCGTCGGTGTATCGATGATACCTCGCATTGACCCTATTCTGCCCGCTATGGTTTTAGGTATTACACTCGCAAATCTCTTGCCGAGACAGAGCAAGGCTGTTTTTAAGCTTGTCGAAAAATTTTCGCCCCCCATATACATCTCATTCTTTGTCTTAGCCGGTGCGCATATGCAGTTCGACAGGCTCACCTTGCCCGTTATAGCTGTGATTTTGGTTTTTATCTTTTCCCGGGCAGGCGGAAAAATCCTCGGCTGCTGGTTAGGTGCAAGGTTCTCTGCCGCTCCGAAAGTCGTTCAAAAATATCTCGGAATCTGCCTGCTGCCGCAGGCAGGCGTCTCTATAGGCCTGGCGATTCTCGCAAGCCGCCAGTTCGGACCCGTCCTCGGACATACAATTATTATGGTTGTTATGACTGCCATATTTGCTATGGAGATTCTCGGCCCGATCCTCGTTAAAACAGGTGTCGCAAAAGCCGGTGAAATCGGACTAAATGTTACCGAGGAGGACCTTATTAAAACTTATGCCGTAAAAGACGTTATGGATACTAATCCTGTCACTATCGCACAGGACCTGCCGCTTCACCAGATCCTTGAGGTCTTTAGCCGCACCGAAAACCTTTATTATCCTGTTATTGATAACGACCTGAAAATTATCGGTGTTATAACCGTCGCTGATATCAAGCAGGTCTTTGCAAATCAGGACGTCGCCGGATGGCTGCTCGCCTGCGATGTCGCTGAAAATGTCCTCGACAAAACTATGCCTCGAAAATCTCTCGAAGAAGCTATCGAGCATATGAATAAATTCAGCCTCGAAAATTTGCCCGTCGTTGAAAGCGAGCACAATGACAAGCTCGTTGGAGTGCTCGACTATCGAAAGGCTCTGCGTAAAATAAGTGCCGAAGTCCTGCGCAGAAGACAAATGGCTGATAGTTAGTAATTGTAAAAAAAATGTTGAATAGTGTTTTTCAATTGTTCTTATGGAGCGATTAACTTTTCCAAAATCGGCAAGGCTTCTGAAAAACGGCCAGTTCAAGGCTGTCCTCGCTCGCAATATGCGCTCTTCGGACACCCTGCTTACCGTTTTTATGGCCGAAAATAATCTCGGCCGACCGCGGCTCGGACTCTCCGTCGCAAAAGCACTCGGCTCCGCTGTTATAAGAAATCGACTCAAAAGATTAATAAGAGAGGCATTTAGAAAAAACCAGCACGATATACCGCAGGACTTCGATTATCTGGTTATGCCATCTGCCCGATTTACGGAATCCGCAAAGGCCGCCGGACCTAAGCAGATTGTAAAAAAAATAACCTTTGAACAGGTCGAAAACTCTCTTTTGAAACTTATAAACCGTATTGGACAAAACCGCGCCGGCAAAGTAGAATAAACAAAATGGCAGAGAAGAAAACGCAATTGTTCTCTATCGGGCAGGCTGCAAAAAAAGCTGGAATTTCAAGACAGTCTCTGCAATATTATATTATGGTAGGACTCGTCGAGCCTACAAAGGTTACGCAGACTAAAAGACGGCTCTTCGATGAAAAGGCTGTTGAGCGCGTCAGAATTATTAAAAAACTGAACAAAACAGGATATCCGCTCAGGGAAATTAGAGAGTTATTTCTCGAAAAAAGCCTGGATTTGAAAGGACGAAAAAGTGAGTAATTATGAAACTTCACAAAGAGGCCGGAATATCACCGTTGGTATCTTTGTAATAGTCGGTCTCTGTGCTTTCGGATGGCTCATATTTAAATTCGGTGACCTGCCGACGGCTGTCAGCAAGCTCAATTCTTACGAAGTTCACGTCCAGTTCGCCTCCGCTCCCGGTATTCAAATCGATACTCCCGTACGATTCTGCGGTTACCAGATTGGAATAGTCACCGAAGTCTCCCCGCCGCAGATACGCAAAGACCTTATTACAGGCCGGCAGTATCATCAGATAGCCGCCGTCCTCAGCATCCATGACACCTATAAAACTATTCCATCTAACGTTGACGTTAGATTAATGGTTCGGGGACTCGGAAGCAGCTATATCGAGCTTACTGTTAATCCCGCTTTGTCCCCGATACCGAGAGACCCAAACAAGCCCGAAACTGCTTTTCTGCGGGATGGTTTGCTCCTGCAGGGCTCTACCGGTACTACAAGCGATTTCTTCCCCGAGCAGACACAGAAACAGCTTGACGAGCTTATTATGAGCCTGAATATTATGATAAAAAATGCTAACAGCATTATCGGCGACCCCAATAACAGGCAGAACATCAGAGCAACGCTGGACAATCTCAAAAGCACCTCGCATCAGGCCACACAAACACTGCAGCAGCTCGAATACTTTTTCGCCGAGGCAACCACAACCGCCGCTGACTTAAGCAGGGCAATTGTTAAAGTTCAGCTCATCCTCGACAAGGTAAATGCCGGCGAGGGAACTTTCGGAAAATTGGTTGGCGATGCCAAGTTCTATGAAAACCTGCTCGAAAATACTCAGCAGCTGAATCTCATGCTCGAAGAGCTCAGAGCATTATTAAAAAAGTTGAATGAAAAGGGCGTGAAATTTAGTTTATAACTCTTTCTTTAGGACCCGGGTTATCGCAACTTGCTATTTTATTCAACCCGCGCCTCTGACGTCGATTGAATATTAAAATTGTAACTTTCTAAACTGCGATTGCATATATATGAAGCTGATTGCGTACAGTATTACACATCATAACTGTCCCGTAAAATTAAGGGAAAAGCTCTCTTTGTCAGCCGACAGCCGAAAAGCCGTCCTGCGCAAAATGCACACAAATCCCTCTGTCGGCGAAGCAGCCTTGCTCCAGACCTGCAATCGAACCGAGTTTTATCTTTATGTAAAAAAAAACTTCGACCCCCTGAAATTCCTGACCTCCCTTGTTAGAAAGTTCAATCCCGGCTCTCTTGCTGTCTGGAAAAAGTATCATCGCTGTTATCAAAGCCTTGACGTCGTTCGACATCTTTTCGAGGTCGCTGCAGGACTCGATTCACAAATCATCGGCGAAAACCAAATCCTCGCACAGCTCAAATCCGCCTACACAGAATCGATAAATGCCCGAATGAGCAGGATGATCTTCCATCGCCTCTTTCACAGCGCTTTCAGGGCCGCAAAAGCCGTCAGGGCGAAAACGAAATTATCCGCAGGTCCACTTTCTGTCGCGCTCGCAGCCGTCGAGCTTGCAAAGAAACAAATCAATCTGCAGAACTCCCGTATCCTGCTCATAGGCGCGGGGAAAAATGCGCAGCTTGTCGCAAAATATCTGCTTAAATCAAAGCCGAAAAGCCTCACAATTGCAGACCGAACACCAAAAAAAACAAAGTTTCTCCTTGCAAAGTATGCCGATATACAGGTTATTCCGTTGCGCAGCATCAATGATTATTTGCCCCGTATCGATTTGCTGATTAGCTCGACCGCCTCCCGAAAACCGGTTGTAACGTATCAATCGGTAACAAATATTCTGACCGCCGGGAAAGAACCGCTTCTGATAATTGATATCGCTGTCCCGAGGGATATCGACCCTAAAGTCAGCCGTCTCAAATCCGTTCGCCTGTATAATATCGACGACCTGAAACAGCTCGTAAAAACCGGTACAAAAAAACGCTCCGCCGAAATACTTCAGGCAAAAGCGGTTGTTAATGAATTCACGGATAAATTCGCCGCCTGGTTCCTTTCACTTGACCTCGCTCCGGTCATCTCGAAGCTGAATCGAATGGCACTCGAGCTCTCCCGGAACCACGCAGCTCGTTACGCAAAGGAATTTGCAAAAGCCAATGGTGACAGCCTCGAGGAAAGGCTCGAGCTCTTTGCGGAATCTCTGGCGAAAAAAATGCTGCACAGCCCAATCTCCTTCTTGAGACGGCAGGGCACCGCCGAGCCGACAGCCGAGCAGCTCCAGGCCGCCGATTTGATAAATAAAATATTCCTGCCAAAAGCAAAAGAGCTGCAAAAATGAAATCCCTTACCGTCGCTACAAGAGCTTCAAAACTTGCACTAGCGCAGACCCGCATTATTATCGATGCCCTCGAAAAAATTCATCCCGGCCTGAAAATCAAAATCAAAAAAATAACCACGAAAGGCGACATCGACAAAAATGCCTCGCTCTGGCACCTGGAATCAACAGGTTTTTTTACCTCTGAAATCGAAGACTCCTTACTTGCCGGCCAAGCCGATTTCGCCGTCCACAGCTTCAAAGACCTGCCGACAAAACAAACCCAACGCCTTAAAATCATCGCCGTCTGTAACCGTAGCTTCCCCGAAGACTGCATCGTCTCCGCCGGAAAAATTACATCCCTCAGCCGGCTCAAAACTGCGGCAAAAATAGGTACTTCCAGCTTAAGAAGGGCGGTGCAGCTCAAACACCTGAGAAACGACCTCGAAGTTACGCCCATTCGCGGAAATGTCACTACGAGAATAAAAAAAGTCGATGATGGCCGATTCGACGCCGTCGTTCTCGCAAGGGCCGGACTCGAAAGAATAAACCTCGCCGATAGAATTACCTTTTGTTTCGACCCCGAACAATTTTTACCCGCACCCGCACAGGGTGCGCTCGCTGTTCAGACAAGAGCCGATGATAAAATTACTAACGAGCTGCTCCTGCCATTAAACGATAAAAATATTCAAATCCAGACCCTCGCAGAGCGTCAAATCCTCACAGCTACCCGCTGCGGCTGCCACGCCCCACTTGGAGCCTTTGCAAAAATCTCTGAAGATGATATAACTATTACTGCCTTTATCTCCGACATCGAGGGCAGGATTTTTTTAAAGCGCCAAATTACTGGCCCAGCCGAAAATGCAATAAAACTGGCTGACACCCTCGCAGGACAGTTGCTCGATGACGGAGGCAAAAAAATCCTGAAACAAATACGAGACAATAATGGCTGATACAACAGAAAATAATGGCAAGGTCTATCTCGTCGGTGCTGGCCCCGGCGCACCCGACCTTATTACCCTCAGGGCGGCCGAGTTACTCAAAATCGCCGACTGCATCATCATCGATAAGCTCGCAAATCCCGCATTGCTCAAATACGCAAAACAAAACGCCGAGATAATCCACACCCCGAAAAGAGCAGGCCACGACTCTGTCACTCAGGACACTATCAATATGTTAATGGTAGAAAAAGCTCTTGCCGGGAAAATCGTCGTTCGCCTGAAGGGCGGCGACCCCTGCATTTTCTCAAGAGTTTCACAGGAAGCAGCCGCTCTCTCGCAGGCCGGCATCAATTTCGAAATCGTTCCCGGCATTACCGCCGCCGTCGCAGCCGCCTCTTACGCCGGCATCCTGCTCACAGACCGTAACTACGCATCGCAGCTCGTTTTTGTTACAGGCCGCGAAGCCGATAATAAACAAGCCTCGAACATCGACTGGCACCTGCTTGCAAAGTTAAAAGGCACAATCGTTTTTTATATGGGCCTGCAAAATCTTGACGTCATCGTCGAAAACCTCCTGACTAAGGGCCTCGATGAAAAAACTCCCGCCGCAATAATAGCTGATGTCACTTTACCTACGCAAAAAATCGTCAAATCCACCATCGCAAAAATTGCGGATGACTCTAAAAAGCAAAACATCCAGCCTCCCGCCTTGCTCATAATCGGCACCGCCGCCGAACTTGACCCGGATTTGAACTGGTTTGTGAAAAAACCCCTCTTCGGAAAAACTATCCTCCTAACACGCGATGCAAAAGCAAATGCCCACCTCGCCGCCAAAATCCTCAAAAGAGGCGGCAATCCTCTCACCTTTGATACAATCCGGATAAAACCGCTGACCGAAAAAAATAAATTTCTAAAAACTCTTACAGACTTCTCTAAGTTTCACTGGATAATCTTCACAAGTCAAAACGGCGTTGAAATCTTCTTCGATTTTCTCGCCCAAATCGAAAAAGACTGCCGCGTCTTTGCTAACTCGAAAATCGCAGCCGTCGGGACCAGAACCGCTGATAAACTTCACGAATACGGAATAATACCCGATTTTGTCCCCACCGTTTTTACCTCCGAGCAGCTCGCAAAACAGCTCATCTCCTTTGAAAACCTCGAAAACAAAAACATCCTGCTGCTCAGGTCTCTCCAGGCCGATAAAATCCTCAACGACATACTCAAAAAAGCCGGCGCAAAAATTCAGGATACTCCCATCTATGAAATCACTCCCGCACAAAGTGACACAAAAACCATAGAGCAGAATCTAAAAACCGGCTGCATCGACTGGCTTACCTTCGCCAGCCCTTCCGCCGTCAAATTCTTCTTCGAAAAATTATCACCCGGCCTCGTCAAATCCTCCAAAGTCAAAATTGCATCAATCGGCCCCGTGACGTCGCAGCAATTGAAAAATTTTGGAATCGAACCCGTTCTCGAGGCAGCCGAACACACAATCGACAGTCTTATCGATGAGATTGAAAGCTCTTACAAATGATAAACGTCTCGAAACTATATTGCAGCCGGCCCGGCCAATCCGACGACTTGCGATATTCACTCGCTGACACCACCGGCCCCGTCGTCGTCTATAACTGCACTAACCGCTGCAACCTCAAATGCTCGCACTGTTACAGCAGCTCGGTCAATGAACCTTCAGGCAGCGAGCTAAGTACGAAAGAAGCTGCCGATTTATTTGCTCAGCTTGCTGAAATTAATTGTCCCGTCGTCTTGTTTTCCGGCGGCGAGCCTCTCTTAAGAAAAGATTTATTCGAATTGCTCAATCACGCAAATCGTACCGGCCTGCGCACGGTGCTTTCAACAAATGGCACTTTGATTGATGAGAGTACCGCCGAAAAAATCGCCGCTGCGAACGTCAGCTATGTCGGCATCTCGGTTGACGGCGATAAAAAATTTCACGACCGTTTCAGACAGGCCGATGGCTCTTTTGATAAAGCTCTTAGCGGCATTAAAAATTGCGCAAAATTTAATCTGCGAACAGGTCTGCGTTTCACAATGACGAAACTAAACGCCGAATACGTTCCCTATATTTTTGATTTGGCTGTCTCAATGGGTGTCCGCAGAATCTGTTTCTATCATCTGATAAGGGTTGGCAGGGCGGCAGCTCTTGACGAGCTTGCCCTGAAGCCGCCCGAAACTCGAAAAGCAATTGACACCATAATCGAAAAGACGAATGAATTTATTGCAAAAAACCTTGTCGATGAAGTCCTCACCGTCGGCAATCACTGTGATGGCCCGTACATCCTCCTGAAATTACAAAAACAAACTCAAAAATTTGCAGAGGCAAAAAAGCTCTTGCAAATAAATGGTGGAAACAGAATCGGAGAAAAATTGTTTTGTGTGGGCCCCGACGGTAATATCCACCCCGACCAGATCTGGCGAAATTATTCTCTCGGAAATATAAAAAACCAGTCCTTGAAAAAAATCTGGGAAAATCCTGACGAGCCGGTATTGAAAAAACTGCGAAATAAAAAAACCTTCGCCGACAAAAGGTGCCTGTCCTGCACCTTCTTTAATCTCTGCAAAGGTAACTACAGGTTCTTAACACCCGGCCCCGCCGACAGAAACTGGCTCAACGAACCCGCTTGCTATCTTACCGACAATGAAATAAAATCATCTGTCCTGTAAGGAGCTTTTTATGGAGTTTCCGAAAACAAGGTTGCGTCGCCTGCGAAAGTCAGAATCTTTAAGAAGGCTCTGCCGCGAAACCATCCTCAGCATCGATAACCTCATCTACCCTTTATTTGTCAAAGCCGGTATCAATCTCAAGCAGCCGATTCGCTCAATGAAGGATTGCTTTCATTTCTCGCCCGATACGATTGTCACTGAGGCAAAGGAAGTTTTCGATTTGGGCATACCTGCAATCCTGCTTTTCGGCCTGCCCGAAAAAAAAGATGAAAAAGGCTCGCAAGCCTTCTCTGAAAACGGCCCCGTCCAGCAGGCTGTAAAAAACATCAAAAAAAATGTCCCCGGCCTTGTTGTCGTCACCGACATCTGTCTTTGCGGATACACCTCTCACGGCCATTGCGGCCTCGTCAGAGATAACAAAATCGACAACGATGCAACCTGCGAGCTCCTCGCCCGGGTCGCTCTCTCGCACGCACAGGCCGGCGCAGATATCGTCGCTCCTTCAGATATGATGGACGGCCGTGTAAAATTCATCCGCGAAGCACTCGAACAAAACAGCTTTCACGATGTCGCCATTATGTCCTATGCCGCAAAATTCGCCTCCGCCTTTTATGGCCCGTTCAGGGACGCCGCCGATTCCGCACCCGCATTTGGCGACCGCAAAACCTATCAGGCCGACCCCGCCAACGCAAAACAGGCCCTCGCCGAAATCGCTCTCGATATTGACGAAGGAGCCGACATAGTTATGGTCAAGCCCGCTTTGCCTTATCTCGACATCATCGCAAAAGCCGCCCAGCGTTTCGATTGTCCCATCGCCGCTTATAATGTCAGCGGAGAATATATGATGCTCAATTCCGCCGCCGATGCAGGTCTCATCGACCGCGATTCTGCAATCCTCGAAACCCTGACCGCAATCAAACGAGCCGGTGCAAATATCATTATTACCTACTTCGCAAAATCCGCCGTAAAACTATTACTAAAATAATTTGTCCATCACCAAACTTTACGTTGGAGGTCGGTTTTCTTGTTTAGCAGTCGCCGGTACGGCGACTTTTAATCTTTTTCTCTCTGTTTCACCTTTGGTGAAATCTCTCTCTTTCTCCTGTCCCTAAAAAACTCAAAATTATTACACAATAAAATATTGACATTATTCAAAATTATGCTATCATTATAAAAGAGAGCTTTTTAGCTGAGGAAGATACATTCCCCCTTAGGGCTAATAAAAAATTTAATCGCGGCGCTATGAAAGTAGTCATCAAAAAAGGCGGACAGACATTAAACGAATTATTTTTCGGCGACCAGCCCCTCTACATCGGAAGGCATTCCGATTGCGAGGTCTGCCTGCCTGACAAAACCGTCTCAAGAAAGCACGCCGTCATCTTCCCGAGAGAGTCAGGCCAGTGGTATGTCGAGGATTTGAACTCCGCTAACAAAACTTACGTTTCAGGCCGACAAATCAAGCAGGCTGATATCAAATCCGGTGACACATTGCTCATCGGAAGCTTTACAGTTGAAATCGACCTGACCGCCCCTCCCCGGAATGCTATCGAGGCCGAAGAGACTCTTCAGGTCGAAGCCTCTTTAGCTACTCCGCGCAGCGAAACCGTAGTTAGAAGACCCGATGAAGTTCACGCTCCAGCTATGAGACTGGCTGCAAAACGATTAGCCGATTTCTCGGAGGCTGCCGATGCAATCTGCAAAACTGAAACTCTTGATAATCTGCTCGCTGCCTTGCTGAATATCACAATCAAGCAGTTCGAAGCTTTTCATACCTGGTGTGCTTTAAGACATCAGTCTGCAGGCCCGATGACTTGCCACGCGGGAAGAAAAAGAGATGGAACATCCGTTGACTTTGAACAGCTCCAGCTTAAGGACAAAATCACACAGGCCATCGAAAAAAATCAATCCATCGTTTTTCCAAGCGTCTCTGCCGAGATGGAGCAGGCCGAAAAAATCCGCTCCGCAATGATAGCCCCGATTGTACGTCGTGGCGGCTGTCTCGGTGTCTTGTACGTTGACAACGCGATGATGCACGAGCATTACTCGCTCGGTGACCTGGATTATTTAATCCTCCTCGCTATGCACACCGCCGCTGTACTAAAATACTACCTCTAAAAACACCCCCCCATTCAATCAATCTTCCGTAATCCTTCTTCCGTTCTCTGTCCTCCCTCACTTCATCATTCCTTGTTCTATATTCGATATCCGCCCTCCGCCCACTATTTATCATTCAATGACGTTGATGTTTTTCTTTTTGCACATATCTTTCAGGATTTTCGGCCAGACCGTTGCGCTCACTTCTCCGATGTGGGCTTTTTTCAGAAGAAGCATAAATGTACGTGACTGCCCAATTCCGCCGCCGATGCTCAGTGGAATCTGGTTGTTAGTGATGGCCTTGTGATACGGCAATTTCAAAAAGTCGAGCTGGCCGGACATCTCAAGTTGAATCTTAAGTGTCTCGGCGTTGACCCTGATACCCATAGACGTCAGCTCGTGGCGTCTTTGGGTAACGGGATTCCACACGAGGATGTCACCGTTCAGACCGTGCATAGCTCGCCCGTCTTCACCGGTAGTTTCCGTAACCCAGTCGTCGTAGTCGGCTGCTCTTAGTTCGTGAGGGTAGCCGTCTTCGAGAGGCCAGCCGATGCCGATAATGAACAAGGCTCCGTATTCCTTCGCGATTTCTGTTTCCCTTTGTTTGCGGGGAAGGTCGGGGTATTTTGCAAGTATGTCTTCGGCGTGGATAAAGGTCAGCTCATCCGGAAGGTTCGGGTATTTGTCTGTCTTGAGCTGGCCGAAAAGTCCCTGGACGTGGCTTTCCGCACCTTTGAGAACCTTCCATAGCTTTCCGACGACTTCTCTCAAGAATTTGAGGTTCCGCTGCTCCGCCGTGATAGCCAGTTCCCAGTCCCACTGGTCAACGTATGCAGAGTGGTCGTGGTCCAGAAAGTAATCTTTTCGCACCGCCCGCATATCTGTCACTAACCCCTCGCCTATTTTCATACCGAACTGTTTCAGCGCCATTCGTTTCCATTTCGTAGCTGCCTGGACAACCTGGGCGTCGATGGGATTTTTGTCGTTGTCGTTTGATATATGAAACTGGATGGGAGTCCGTGAGCCGTCACGGTCGAGAAGGTCGTTGATGCCGCTTTCGGCATCCACGATTAACGGCACTGTAACGCGGATTAGATTCAGCTCTTTGCATAGGTTCTGCTCAATGTAATCTTTTACAGCATAAGTGGCGAGCTGAGTCTCCTTCGGTGAGAGCAGTGATTTGTAGTCTTTAGGCAGGGTTTTCTCCAGCTCGGCGTAGTCTCCAATGCCTGGACCGGCAAGGTCAGCCTTTTTGTCAGCCATTGTTCTTTCTCCTGAAAAAGTGATTTATCTTCGCAATTCGTTTGTTTTTATTGTCACCGCTATATATTAAGCCGGTAATCTGGAATGTCAAGGGTAATCTTGGCACACTCTAAAAGCGCAGTGATAAAAAAATATCTAATATAGAAAGCAGAATATCAAAAATTTATCATGATTCAAAATTAATCTCGTATTTCGTCTCTCGCATCCGGTATCTTGTGACTTAAAACTTATTTGCTTTGCGCCTTCGCTTCCTTGCGGGATACAATATTTTTTCTTTTTTTCTTTTTTTCTTTTTACTTTTTACCTCTCTCTGCGTTCTTCGCCTGCCCTGAGCTTGTCGAAGGGCCTGTCCTGAGCGCATTCGAAGGAATCAATAATCATTAATCAATTATCAATTGAAAGGCGGCAAGTGCGGGTTGAGCCTCGTTCGCCGCGATGCGTCGCCGCGGGCCAAAATGTTTTGCGTTGGCTGCTTTGATGTAGCCTGCGCAATGCCGAGCATACCAACATCCATTGTTATGCTTCCTTTGAGGATACTCTAGTGCAATGTGTCCAAGACTGGGGTTGCGTGGTTCTTGTCTGATCCCCAAGGCAGTTCCAGCGGCTGGAGACTCAAGAAATGGTCCCCGGAAACGAAATGCTATAGCAACTGCCTAATTGAAGTATATCTGCCACCTCTCGCTCCTTTTATTCCCATACTGTGGGGACATGCCTGAGATCCTTCGCCTTAATATGCAACTCGTTCATCAGAGCGACGCTAATTCCTTCTAAATAAAACATAGCGGCAAGCTCAAATGCCCTCTTGTACGCCCGCTCTTTTTGGCTTTTAGGATCATTGGTCATTATGTCCACAGTATGGGTTGTTGTACATTGGTTGGATATGGGTATAACGATACCATTCGATTCAGCGCATTTGCTGGCAAGCTGCGCGGCCGGATTCGCAGTGACGACCGCAGTATTGCACACTTCTTTTATAGCAGTTTCTATTTTTCGCAGCATCTGTTCTCGCTCCCCAGAATTAGAAATAAAGATGGCTATGTCACCCTTCCGGCATGATGAAACTATGTCTCTCGGACCAGGAACATAGACTTCAATGCCTATATTTTGGATCCTTCTGGCAAACAACCTCGCAACGTAATTGTTCTGCCCCAATCCGAATATATAGACCCGTCTTCTATTGATCAATTCGCCACTAGGCCCTTTTTCCAAAGCTTCTTTTAACAATCGCACGAATTTTGCCGTTTGCTCCTGGTCTGCCATCAGCTTTTGCGCCATTTTTTCTTTTATGTCCTTAAGCGTCTTGCGAGTAACATTGCTAACGACCTTAGCAATTTTTTGAGCGTTTCCTTTGGCTTCGCTTTTGACTAAAACCTCAGTTATCCCTTCCAAAAAAAGCATGGTACTGTATTCAAATGTAGAGGAGAGAGGAAGATAGACATCCCCTTCGGATTGAACTTCTACATTCGTTTCTTCCTTTGTCCTTCCCGGTATTTCCATCACAACATGATATGGAGCACCTATCTGCCATGTATCTGCACTGGGACTTGCGGTTATTGAAAAGACCTTTCTGTGTAGGCGTTTCTTCAGATGAAGCTTATCAACATTTTTCAGATTATCCACAACCGAACAAGTTTTTCCCGAAGCTGAAAAGGTCAACACCAAGTCGTGCTTATGTACTAGGAATTCCGGAGTGATCTCTTTGAAATCATCGACGTTAAACCCAAGTGCCCTTAATTTCTGCTGGAAGAAAACTGCAATCTCACCTACCCTGCCCGCGGCATTGATGATCACTCGACCGTTCCGCTGCTTTGTCTCAAGTAAAAGATCTATCATAAGTTTAATCTTTGCGGAATCCAGACTGGTCAGAACCTTGTTGTTGATATGCTCGTACATCGCCTTAACTGAATTATTCACATCTCGGCATACTCCAAGCCTGAATTCTTCTATCTCTTTTTTCCTTTCACCAAATACTCGTTCGTATATTAATTCCGCTTGTTTTTTGTCTATTCGGTCCCCGAACTTGTCAAAATAAGTATATTTGTCTGACCGCAGCCTCACATTCTGAAGTGCCTCTATGATATTCTCGCGTGACATCTCCACATCTGCGGGTTCTGTCGGCAGTCCCAAAGCCACTGCCATATCACGGATTAGTGTGTACGGCGTTTCAACGTACTTCGTGCTATAGAGATATCCCATGATCAAAGACGCTATGGTAACTTGTTCACCATGAAGCTTCGGCGTGTCCGGAGGCAGACTTTTGTCTATCTGATCAGCCAAGAGATGCTCAGAGCCGTCTTTCGGCCTCGATGTCCCAAACCTCATGTTCAAGAGCGACGATTCTGAAAGCATTTCTATAAGAAGTATCATCCCTAGATCAGTATTGTCCCTTATAAACTCAGCGTTTTGACGCGTTAATTCTAAAATTTCGTGCGCCGCATCATGGATAACTTTATCTTCACGCTCTTTTTCTTCCTTTACTGCAAGATTCCAGTCCAGGAGAGCGGAATGTATGCTCAGAATATCACCTGAGCCGGCTCTATTGGCCCTTTTTGGGGATATCTCCATAGCCGAATCCAACATTCCACTTAACAACTCCAGATCAAAAATCACTTTAACCGGTGGCCCTGACACCATAGATTCTCTTTTCCTGTCCTTTTCTTTCTCATCATACCTGTAAAATATCGCTTTTTCCGTAAACATCGCGTTGCCGGACAATGTACTTGGGATACAAATAATCTGTCTGCCTACCTTTGAGCCAGCGTATTTAGCCCAATCGGTCACCGTCCCAGCACCTATAGGGATGATGATTTCGTATTTTCCATTCCTTATAAAAGACATTATATCATTTAGAATCATATCATTCTTTATATGAAAAACATGGTTGCCATTCTTGAGCTTAATAAACCAAGGATAATGTTCTGGGGCCCTTTCTAAAAAATCGTCCACCTCTCTCGTTGTAATGATACATGTCCTTTTGTGCTGTTCGTTCAACTTGTTAAAAAATGGCTGAATGATATTTTTTCCAATGGCCGTATCGGGAATATTGAACTGTGAATCCCATTTAGGCTTAGGTCTGTTTATTTCATCGACCGTATTTTTTGACGCCAGAGCGTACCGCGCCGCACCTATCACACCCCCAAAATTAATATCCGTTTGACTCAATGTGATTCTGACCCTTTCGGTATATTCCGGATACAGTTTCCGTATCACTTCATTGCTGGATCTGGCCAGTTCAACACCCGTCTCGCCTTCACAAATTCCACCAGCGAGTATAACCTCATCTGCTCCAGTTATTTTGTGCAATTTCACAGCTGCCGTGGCTATCCACTTCCCTATGTCTTTCATCAATCGGAGGGTGCCATCAAGATTAGTCGGTATAAAACCATCCTTCCCCGATATACCAATATTGAATTTTCTTGCTCTCAATTCCATGGCGCTCGCCGGTACATATCCCCCGTAACATCCCTTGACTCCGCAACCTGGGTCCAGACTAGCGTCTTTGGATAGATCGATCACGATATGACCACCCTGATTCGGTATGTTCTCAATCATTCCGTTTTTGATCTTGACATATCCCGGACCCGTGCCAATAGCCAGTACTATTTTGGTTCCCATATTCTTTGCTTTGGACCCCTTGCCTTCCTCCTGAGATATTCTATGGAATATTTCATTGAAGCCAAAAGCATCCGCGTCGTTCATAATCTCTATGTGTTGTATGTCATACTTCCTTCTTATCTCATCGACTATACCGTTCAATGCTTCGTAATCCTTCGTAAAATCTGCGCCCCCTCTCCTCGCCTCTTTCCAGTACCTTTCGTAATTTGTCAGCCTGACGATCTTAAAATATCCGTCTTTCCCTTTTTTTATAGGAGCAGGAAAGGTTAATCCAAGACCCTCAATATTGTATCTCTTTTTTGCTGCCTCAACTTTGGCTTTCATGATCTCTAGCAGGGTGCTAAAAAAGGCGTAATTTCAAACCTTTTTTCCTGCCTTTTGTTAAATTCCGGGAAAATTCCGAAAACAAAGAGAAATATTTATCAAATTTCCAGTTTCAATCAGAGCAAATTGCGGCTCAAACCAAAACGCTCAAGCCAAACTTCTCTATGTCACCTGCTCCAGCTTCGCTATCCTCAATAAATTATAAGCTCCCGCAACAATCAGCATCTGCTGCTCAATTTTCCAGCGTCCGACAAACCTCGCTCGAGCCAGCCCGCCGATAGTCTTGCACCAGCCGATTATCTCCTCAACTCGCTTGCGAACTCGCTGACTTGTCTTATAACCTTTTGTAGCCTTGCGTCGTCTCGCTCTACGCCTTGCGCAAGCGGCCTCACCAACCGAAACAATATGTTCATTTTTCAAAGGAACATGCGGCACAATCGCCTGTTTTTCGAGACTCAATAAAAAATCGCCGTCATCGTAACCAGCATCCAAACCGAGTGTCTTAGGCTTAATCTTTTGACGCCTTTTAATCTTCTTGAGCATCCTCAATGCACTGCGGCGTTCAGCTTTGCCGTCAGCATGGTCAACTTCTACATCTATACATAAACCGTAACGGTTCTCCATAAGAATATGACCGCTGTGACAGAGATGCGCTTCCTTTCCTTTGCCCTTGCGGGCTAAAAGGGCCTCCGGATCGGTCGTTGAGATATGTGTGGCGTTGCTGCGTTTCTGACCATGCCAATTAACATCAGGATTTCCTCTGTCAGAATCGCTGTGAGCCGATTGTTCAATACTTTTCTTCGGCCTGATGCTTTTCAAAGACGCCCACGAGCGTATTAGTGTGCCGTCTGCGGTAAAATGGTCGCTGCTTATAAGCTCTTCAGATATAGCATCATTTACAACCTTATCAAAAAAGATGCGAATAAGATCATGCTCGGCAAAACGCCGGCGATTCATGCTGAAAACCTCCGGAGTCCAGGCATCCGCGTCTCCGGGTATATCCAGGAACCAGCGATATAGAAGATTGAACTGTATCGCCTGCATAAGCTGGATCTCGCTTCTAATTGAATATAATGCCTGTATCAGCAACGCCTTCAGCAACTGCTCCGGCGGTATGCTTGGCCTGCCGGTATAGCTGTAGGCCTTTTCAAAATCTTTTTTCATATCCGTCAGAATTTTATCGCAGCGTTTTTTGATTGCTCTGAGGGGATGGTCTTTTTGTATGCTTGACTCGACATTGATCATAACAAAGATAGTTTGCTGGTTATCGGTTTTACCTTTCATAATATATCCTCCATGACATTGTTTGTTTTTATTTATTTTTCGTCATTATAACAACCTTGTCAAGAGGAGTTTTTTAGCACCCTGCTAGTATTACTTGGTCTTTGAGAACTTTCCCTCCTCCTTCTCTATTAACCTCGGTGATATCGCGATATACAACTTTTCCGTTTTTAATGATGACAGTTTTTATATTAGTTCCTCCAACATCAACGCCGATACAACACCCTTGCTTTTCATATTCAGGCAAAAGAATAAAATTCTGCTGCAATTCTTTGGTGAAATGATAATTAAAAGTCGAGCTGTTATTGATTCTGATATCATCGCCGAAATTACCGTATATATTCATCCTTTCATATTTCCTTTTCAATTCCTCCTCGATGGCATTCGATAAACGCCGCTCCTCATCTTTGTCTTCCATAAAAATAACGATGTTCACCGCGCCGTCGCATACCACTTCGTTGTATATTGATGCAGTCAAATATGTTACACATAACTCCCGGTTCTGTCCCTGGAAAAACACCTTGGGAAGATCGAATTTCAATACCTTCAGACGGTCTTCCCCTCGCAGGAGCAAAACATTTACCCGTACGCACTTTTCATTTTGTTTGGCGGCCTTCTTTATTTCGCTATCCCAATAGTTTATATCGCCGTTGGCCGTAAGCCTCTGAACTATGTTTTCACCTCCTCTCACTTTATGTCTTTACCTCCTCTCACTATCGACTTGTCGCGAAGTTCTTGAACTCCTGCCTTTGATTGATTGTCCAATGAACAAAGTAATGTTCTTGTACTATTGGGTTGTCTTTGTAATCCATATCTTGGGAACCTTTTTCGTTCACCACTGACTTTTTGGGGATTGGTTTATCAGCAATAAGACCAGAATGTTCTAATGACTTTTTCATATACCTCCATTATACCAAAAACCGACAACCCCACAACAGTTTATTTCCTTTGCACAACTTTATATGGGAAATCCTATCCAATTTTTCCATCTTCATATCTCTTCATAGCTGGTTAATTAAATTCTTTTTTCAATCCTGTTATCCTGTCTGAAATTTGTTCGTGTATTTTCGTGTATTTTCGTGGCTGATTTTATTTTTGCATTCTCTACGAACTCCGCGATTATCTTTTTACCTTTTTTGTGTCTAATATTTTCAGTGAAATCTGTGAAATCAGTGGCTAAATTTTATTCGTGTTTATTCGTGGCTGATTTTTTTTATTATTTTCTCTGAGTCCTCGGCGGTTATTTTTTTATACTTTTTATGTATTTAATATTTTCAGTGAAATCTGCGAAATCAGTGGCTAAAATTCTTCGTGGCTCTTCGTGGTTATGTTTTTCTTTCTGCAGTTAATTTTTAATTTTAAACTGTAATTTTGAAATTTGCATTTTGAAATTTGAAATTCTCCGTCCTCCCCTGGCAATGACGGATAAACAACTTTTCTCCATAATATGTTGAATTCTAATCGAAAATAGTATATAGTGTTCACCTATGGCCGATGAAATCAAAAAGCCCAGGTTAATAGCTCTTGAGGTAACTCGTCATTGCCGTTTTCACTGTCCCTACTGCCGAGCCGACGCCGGCTTTACAGACCCCAATTCCGATCTCTCAACTGACCAGTGGAAAAAAATCCTCAGATCAATCTCTGCCTTCACAAAGTGCGTGACAATATTTACTGGCGGAGAGCCTATGGAGCGTGCTGACATTTATAAGCTTATAAGTTTTGCGCGCGGGCTCGGTCTTCAGCCGGTGCTGGCTACTTGTGGTTATCTTATTGATGAAGCCTCGATTAAAAAATTAAAAGAAGCCGGCCTCGTCGCTATGTCGTTATCGCTTGACGGCGCTTCTGCCCAGACGCACGATGCAATCCGACAGTCCGATGGCTCTTTCGATTCGGTTATCAGGGCTGCGAAACTGGCTGCGGATACTGATTTGCCCTTTCAGATTAATACTACCATAACCAAAATCAATGTTGACGAGGTAAACGCAATCGCCCAGCTCGCCGAACGGATAGGGGCCTGCTGTTTTAATCCTTTCGCTTTTGTCCCTACCGGCCGGGGTCAGCAAATACCGGAATATATGCTCGACCCCGTCGAGTACGAGACCCTGCTTAACCGCCTGCTCGAATTAAAACTCGCCTCACCTATCGACATCCGAGTTACGTGCGCGCCTCAATTTGCCAGGGTATTTCATCAGTCGAATGCTGAAAAGAGGATTGGGGCGGTTAACGGGTGTATCGGGGGAAGCGAGTTTGCGTTCGTCAGCAGCACAGGCGATTTGCAGATTTGCGGCTTTTTGCAGATACCGGTGGGCAATGTCCTGCAAAAAGGATTCAGCTTCAAGAAGACCTGGCGGGATTCGGAGCTGCTCAAACGAATCCGGGACCGGGCAAATTATACCGGCAAATGCTCATCCTGCGAATTTCGCGATATCTGCGGCGGCTGCAGGGCACGAGCTTACGCTACTACAGGCGATTACCTGGCTGCGGACCCTCTCTGCGAACATAAGTCGGGAGCAGAGCGTTGAGGGCGCAATTGACAGATTTTCAAAAACGGCTCTGCAACAAGCTGCAAAACTGCATACCAGTAACTAAAAAACCATTTCAAAAAATAGCTGATAAGCTTCATAAGAGCGAAAAACAAATCCTGCTGCAAATAAGAGAGTTGCAGAAAAAGGCAGTCATCCGCAGATTCGGGCCTGTAGTAAATTACAGGGCGCTCGGTCAGGAGAGCACGCTCGCAGCAGCACATATAAAAAAAAGTAGATTGCCCGCGGTCGTAAAGGCTGTGAATGCACTCGATGGCGTTTCGCATAATTACCTGCGCGAGAATTACTATAACCTGTGGTTTACGCTTCGGGCAGACTCTCAAAGTCAGATTAGCACAACCCTCAATGAGCTGTCAAAGAGGTTCAAAACAGATTTTCATTCGCTGCCCGTAGTTACGCAGTTCAAGCTTGATGTGCGATTCGATGCTGAAAGTGAAGGGCGCAAATTGCTGAGAGGCCCTTTGCGAAAAGTGCCTGTAAAAAGAGTAAGATTGAGTGACGTCGAGACGAGGGTTCTCTTGGGTCTTCAGCAAAATTTCAAGTTAACTTTACAGCCTTTCGATTACCTCTGCACGGGCGAGCTTAATATTGAAAAAGTGCTTGGTAAGATTAACAGCCTGTTGCAAAAGGGAGTTTTGCGAAGGATTGCAGCGGTCATTGATTATAGAAAAATCGGTTTCAGGGCGAATGTACTTTTCGCCTGTAAGGTTTCGAAAAGCCGAATTAACAAGGTAGGGGGTGAGTTAGCGAAACTGGCGATTGTGAGCCACTGTTACAGCCGAAAAGGATTTAGAAGTTTTGACTATAATCTTTTCGCTATGCTGCATAGCGATAGTTTGGACAGGATAAAAGGAATAGTCGGCGATTTTGTGAGAAAAGAAAGAATAGAGGAATTTGTATTTCTGCCGACAGTGATTTATTAAATCCTAAATCCGAATATCGAAATCCGAAACAATAACGAATCACCAAAATTCTAATTACCAAAACGAAAATAACCACGAATTTTCACGAAAAGACACGAAAATCATATTAAATATAAAAAATTAAAAATAAAATATGCATAGCAAAAATCAAAAAGAAACTTAGCCACTGATACCTTGGGCACAAGTTTCAATGATTTCACTGAAAATATAAGATAAAAAAAACGAAAAGCTTAACCACGGATTTCGCAGATTAACACGGATTTTTAAAAAGAAAAATTTAGCATCGAATACCTGCCTACGTGGGCACAAGTTAACACGAAAAAAACGAATACCTAAGGCATAAATTATTTAATCGTTGATACCCTGGGCACAAGTTGCGCTGATTGACGCTGATTTTTTTTGAACCACGAAGAAAAGAAGAACACGAAGGAAAATTTAGCCGCAGAGGGCGCAGAGTAAAAGGTAAAAAGTCACAAGAAAAACTTGACCACGAATTTACACGAAAAGACACGAATAAAATTTAGCCACTGATTTCACAGATTACACTGATTTGCAAAATAATAAGTCTTAAAAAGATGATTTATGGCTTGTCTTTGGCGAGAATTGATAGGATAATACTTTATCTTAGACACAGATTAACACTTTTAAATTTAACATTTCACCACGGAGGTCACGGAGAACGCAGAGAGATACAAAATATAAAAAAAGCAAAAAGAAGTTTAACCACGAATTTTCACGAAAAGACACGAATAAAATTTAGCCACTGATTTCAAAGATTTCAATGAAAATATAAGACAAAAAAAGTGAAAATATTAACCGCAGAGGACGCTGAGAGAAAAAGGTAAAAGGTTAAAAGTAAAAGGTAAATATTATAACGTAAAAGGCAAAAAGAAAATTAACCACCTATGAAGAACTCGAAGTCAAGTAATAAAATTTCTTTCACCTCATTTTTTTTGCTTTGAGGGCATCCTGATTTACACCTGTCAGAATCAGCCTTGACAAAAACTTCTTTACATTGAAC
>Ga0307434_1000458_pt1 | contig 27661 bp, 20 predicted proteins | sample SalMarWE160220MG_FD_202156 | JGI IMG/M metagenome (GOLD analysis project Ga0307434, IMG submission 202156) | Salt marsh sediment microbial communities from the Plum Island Ecosystem LTER, Massachusetts, United States - WE1603-220 | ecosystem: Environmental > Aquatic > Marine > Intertidal zone >... | reverse complement strand
CCGCTGAATTGCACTCGTGAAATAATAAAAACACCAACGCCGCTGCCGAGCACACCCATAACCGCTGCGAACCAGCATATGACTATCGGTATGACCCACAGCTCCAAATCTATCGCTGATGACGCAATCAGGGACGACAGCAAAATTATGTGCAGCAGATATACGAACCAGCCTCCCTGCCAAAACGCTCCCAGTCCCCTGTGCCCGTTAATATTAAAAACGCGAACTTCAAAAACAAAATACAAAACAAAAAGCAAAACAAAAACAGAACCTGTCAGCAGCTCCACAATAAAATACCGGGCCGATATAGGGGCCTTGCAGTATCTGCATTTTGCACGCAGGAGAAGCCACGAAACGAGCGGAATATTATCGTAGAAGCGTATATATTTGCCGCACGCAGGACACGCCGATGCAGGCCTGACCAGTGACTTATCACGCGGCAGCCGGTAAATTACCACATTCAAAAAGCTGCCGATACAACAGCCGAGCGCAAAAATAAAAACCAACCAAATCCAGAGCGGTACAACCACAGCACTTCCCTTGCCTTTTATTTATTTCTTTTCCCTGTTCACAATCCCCGACACCTTCATTTGCAAACCAAAGAGACGGATGAATCCGGTCGCATCTGTCGGGTCATATTCAGCTCCCATCTTAAAACTTGCAAGGTCCGGTCGATACAAACTCTTCGGACTCTTGATACCCGCTAGGCTGCACCTGCCTTTGTTCAATTTCAAACGTACGCTGCCCGTGACATTTCGCTGAGTAACATCTACAAAAGCATCGAGCGCCTCGCGAAGCTGCGTAAACCACTGGCCGTAATAGACAAGCTCGGCATATTTCAGTGCAACCTGCTGTTTGTAGTGCATAGTCTCCCTGTCGAGGGTGAGCATCTCCAGTGCGCGATGAGCAGTGACCAGTATCGTCCCGCCCGGCGTCTCATATACACCGCGCGATTTTATACCGACCAGCCGGTTCTCAACAATATCCGTCTGGCCGATTGAATGCTCGCCGCCTATCGAATTCAATTGCTCTATCAGTTTAACTCCATCTGTCGTTTTGCCGTTGAGCTTTACCGGAATCCCTTCTTCAAAACTAATCTCAATATAAGCCGCCTTTTCAGGGGCCTTTGAAACAGGATTCGATATAACAAAAAGAATATCTTTCGGCTCGTTTGCAGGGTCCTCAAGGTCTGCGCCTTCATGACTTATATGCCACAGGTTTCGGTCTCTCGAATAAAGCTTTTTTTTACTCTGCTCGATTGGAATATTATGTTTTTTGGCATAATCGACCGCAGCTTCTCTGCTGGTAAGCTTAAAGTTGGGATCTTTCCACGGCGCGATAATCTTCAGCGTCGGGTCAAGTGCCATAAATGTCAATTCGAACCTTACCTGGTCGTTGCCTTTTCCCGTCGCACCGTGTGCAACCGCCGTCGCACCTTCCTGGTGGGCGACATCGACCTGATGTTTGGCTATCAGGGGCCTTGCTATGCTTGTCCCCAGCAGGTAATCATTTTCATAGACTGCGCCCGATTTCAGCATAGGCCAGATATAATCCTCGACCAGCTCTTTTCGCAAATCCTTAACGATGCACTTTACCGCTCCCGTCGCAAGTGCCTTCTTTTTAATCCCTGCAAGCTCATCGCCCTGGCCGAGCTCCGCCGCAAAGGCGATTACATCGTAACCGTATGTCTCTTTAAGCCACGGCAGGATAACGCTCGTATCGAGCCCGCCGCTGTACGCCAGCACCACTTTTTCCTTCTTCGCCATCTTTTTATACCTTTTCTACATTCCCGCACACGCTTGTCATTCCCGCGAAAGCGGGAATCCAGCACCTTAAAACATTACCTTGTTGATTACTTAAGGCTCAAAATCTGAATTATAAAATAAATCTTTTTCGAATACAAGATTTACCACAAAAATAAAAAAACCGGCAGGATATCTACATTTCTTTCGGGTCCTGCCGGTCTTTAATCTTGTAATTCTATAGTCAGTTCCCGAATGTTATCTCCGGCATCTCTTTGCCGAGACGCTCGTATGTCTTTTTAAGAGCTTCGATAAATGCCTCTTTTTTCATCAACGCAACGTGACTGTCATTAAACAATACATTCACACCTTCGGTGTATAACTGCGGATTCTCGTAGACGAGAACATTATCAGGCGGCATTACAGTCTTTTGGCCTGTGATGTATATGTAATGTATGCCCGGAAAATCCTTTGGCGCGTGTGGGCAGGTCAGAGTTTTCGCTGGAAGGTACCCTTCTTTAACAAGTGTTTCCAAATCAGGTGGATATTTATCTGCGTTATCATGTGCATAAGTGAGTAGTGCCATTCCAATTTGCCTTAAATTGCTCGCTGATACTGTCTTCTGAGCCTGCTCTCGTGTCTTTGCCAGTGCCGGCATCATTACTCCTGCTGCGACCGCTGTCCCTGCAACTGCACCAAGGCTCTGCTCGACTCCGACACCTTTATATCTCGAGCGCAGGCCGTCCTTATCAAACCAGCAGTAGTTGCAGGAAGGCCCCATCTTCTCTGCTATATGCGATAGAGAAGGAAGCATAAACGGCAGCTTCACACCTTGATTCGCAGCTAACATTGTAACCATAGGCCAGAACTGTTGTGCACCCCTCATCATCTCGTTGAATTGTGCCTTCGAATCGGTATAGCTGAGAAATACCGTATTTCCGGGTAGTGTCCCCGTCGCCTTCTTATATCCGGCTGTCTCTCTTATCGAGCTCGCCCTGCGATTCTGTGCTGTTACCTGTTTAACCGCAGCACTGCACATAGCACCGTTCGTCCCGACAACCACATAATCGTCAATCACCGTCCAGGTCGGCATTATCTGCATCATTGCAAGCGGCATTATCGCAAATGTATGCATCGTCCTGCCGTACTGAACCTGCGAGCTTACCTGCACTGCTCCATCACTGTTTGCCGATGCATAACTGCCGATTGCCTCCATCACCTTTTCAAAGCTCTGTTTATTTTTCAAGCCTGCGACTAAAATCAAACCGCCGGTAGGAGCTTCGGTCATAACACCTGCCGGCATTGAATAAATAGCCGCCGGCCCTGAAAGACTCGCCAGCAATTCGTTGCGTATGCTGAAACCAATCTCCGATTCCGCTTTTTTAATAGCATCCTGTATTTCCATATGAGCTTCGGCTGGTGCAGCGGTTTGAATCGTGTTCAATATTGTATCGTAAATTCCAATAGCATCTATATTGGACACCGTCGTATTTACCGCCCTCGAATCAACCATATCCAGCATACCGAGGTTTATCGGCCTTATGTATCCAAACAAACCTTTGCGCTGAGCGCCCAGCTCAATAATCTCATCGCAAATCAAGTCAGGCCCTGAAAAGCCCAGCCTCGATTTAGCAGCCTTTATATCGCTAACTCCGAGAGCATCCAGAACCGCCGTAACCTTTTGCAGCTCATCGTCGGCTCCCTCCTCGCCTGCTTCGGACTTAATTAGCCCTGAAATCTTTTGCATATCAACATACATCGCGAGTGCATCACCGCTGCCCTGCACATTCGATAAGTAATTCGGCGTAACTCTGTTCTGGCCGCCTTTTAGATATTTAACCGCCAGCCCGTTTTTATCATTTATCGCAAAGACAAGGTAATTGCCTACCATACCCCAATACACTCGCTCGTCTCCCACATCACTCGGCCCCCGCAGCTTAAGACCGGCTACATCAACGTCAACAATATCTCCCTTATCAGCCATTGCCTCGAACTCGGCAAGCTTATCCGCTATCTCTGATTTTCTCGTACCTGTATCGACGATTGCAAAACCATAAAGTGGAAAGTCCTCATTGCTCTTATCTATCGCCGCTCCCGCAATTATCGGCCGCTTCGACAATGTCTGGGCGAAGTTGAGAATCTTTTCCGGTATCTTCGCCTCGTTCGCGTCAGTAATCTCCTGCTTTATCTTGTTTACGAGCTCGTTTTTTATAGACTGATAGAAATTCTGCGTCGATGCATCGTACCACAACTGGCCCAAAATAGTCTTCTCGAATACCGGTTTCAGCTCATCGCAGCCGCTTGTCGCGATAAAACCTGCCACATCATCGGGCAATAAAACGCTCAGCCGCTCCGCTCCCGATTGAGCTGAAAAAGCTGTTGGCCCGGCCAAACCTGCGAACAAAACCACCGCACATACGATAATTCTTTTGAATTTTATCTTACACATAATTTCTCCTCACAAATAAAGTTTCTAACGTTAAAAACAGACATCTATTATTATAGACACTATTACTGTTTTTTCATTTCAAAAATTTTATGAATTTTTTCAATGATTTCTTTTTTCTTATTTTTTCCGGTAAAAAGCCTGAATTGTTCCGCTGCTTGGTTAATGAACATATCGACACCGCTGATTGTTTTTGCGCCGACTTCCACAGCCTGTTTTAATAGCAGCGTCTCAGCAGGATTATAAACCGTGTCAAAAACCGCCATATCCTTATTTATATACTCTTTCGACAGAACTGATTTATTAACGTCCGGGTGCATGCCGATACTTGTGCAGTTTATGACGAGTTTTGCATTGAGATTCGGCAAATCATCGAGACCTGCGAACTCACAGCCGAATCCCGTTGCCAGTCTTTCAGCTTTTTCTATTGTTCGATTATAAATCCTGACCTTTGCACCGGCGTCACTCAGGCCCGCTACTATAGCCCTCGCCGCTCCTCCCGCCCCGATAACAGCCGCCTCCATATTCCTTAATCCGTCTCTGCTGATTTTCATACCATTTATAATCGCATCCATGGCACCCGCATAATCGGTATTGTATGCGCTTATTTTTCCCTCGATAATTATCGTATTAACAGCGCCGATTTTTTCAGCCAACGGCTCAACGAAACCACCTTTTCTCTTAACAAATTCAAGTGCATTTTGCTTGTGCGGTATCGTAACACTGAATCCTCTGAAATCGAGCCAGTCTCTTTTCAGTATGCCGTCAAAAAATTCATCAAACTCATTCTTACCGCCTTCGACGAGTAACGGCAGGTATAATTTATTTGCGCCTATTTCAGCAAATAGTCCGTTATGAATCGCTGGTGACATTGAATGTGCTACCGGCGAGCCGACTATACCGTAAAGCTCGGTCTCGCTGTCGATAGAATCATATCGATACAGCTTCTTGAATTCTTCTATGGTTATCTGCCCCGGTGCTGTCGCACTTGTTTCATCAAGGCTCGCGAACGTAACAAGAGAGCCCGGCTTTTTCGCAATAATTCTGCTTATCAATCCCGCCTCGCCCATACAAAAAACAATCGAATCACTCTTTGCCTTATGCAAAACATCGAATCCTTCGAAACAATCATTAATATGATTAGCCGTATAGACAAGTTTCGGTACTGCCGATGGATAATTTCCTTTTATGTCATTGTATAGCTTGTTTATATCTTCGAATCTCGTCTTAAAATTATGAGCCGATAGTATCAGCCTCGTCTTTTTATTTTCCTCAATAGCCGATTCTATCCTTGCACGGTTTTCCCGTATCAGGAAATTGTCGTATTCGAAGTCGATAAAATCGGCTCCCGCCTTTATCGCTGCCTTCAGAACTTCGACTCTTAATTCGTTCGGATAATCGAAGCAGCCGCCTTGTTTCTTGTCCCTGCAGGTAACTATCAAAGGCAGGCTGCTGAACCCCTTCACTTCGGCTATCAGCCGCTTCACAGGCTCGGATTTTAATCCCTCGAGGTAATCAGTCCGCAGCTCTATTGCTTCAGCTCCTGCTTTGTGTGCTCTTTTTATCTGCTCGAGCGCTCCATCGAAACTCTTTGCCGATACTGGTACTGTTAAATATGTCATAGCTGACATATATAGCAGCGATTTGTGCTAAAGACAAGGGCAAAAAATGACGTAAAATTATCTAAGGAAGCCTATAAGAATCAATATTTTTGGTTTCTTTATTCGGCCGGTCTCGCACATTGAAAATCAGGATTCAGGCTTTTTTCACTTGCCTTTTGATTTTTTTTTAAGTACATTACTGATTTACAGTTAAATGAACAATCGGTTATAGGAGAGACGCTTTTATGATAGGCAAAAAGATAAGGCTCGAAAGAATAATAAACCGCCAGACGCGTAAGATGGTAATTATCCCTATGGACCACGGCGTGACGGTCGGCCCCGTAGAAGGCCTTGAGGATATGCGCTCGACCATAAGCAAGGTAGTTGCCGGCGGTGCCAACGCTATCCTGATGCACAAGGGCATTGTCCGTGCAGGCCACAGGGGCACAGGCAAAGATGTCGGCCTGATTATTCATCTTTCCGGCGGAACCTCCCTGAGTCCGGACCCGCTCGCCAAAGAGCTGGTCTGCTCCGTTGAAGAAGCCATAAAGCTCGGTGCAGACGCCGTCTCCGTACACATTAACCTTGGTGCTGAAACCGACAAAGAGATGCTCGGCCAGTTGGGCTTCACAAGTGAAAGATGTCTCGAATGGCAGATGCCGCTGGTAGCTATGATGTACACCCGCGGCTCTAAGATCAAGGACGAATACGATGTAAAAAACGTCAAGCACGCCGCAAGGGTTGCCGCAGAATTAGGCGCCGACATCGTAAAGGTTGTATATACGGGCAGCGTTGAAAGCTTTACTGAAGTCGTCCAGGGCTGCCCCGTTCCCGTCGTTATTGCTGGCGGAGCGAAAATGGACAGCGACGAAGACATCTTCAAAATGGTCGCCGGTGCATTAAAAGCCGGAGCTGCAGGCCTGTCTATCGGCAGAAACGCCTTTCAGCACAAACACCCGGAAAAAATGGTCGCTACCCTGTGCAAAATGGTTCACGAAAATACCACTGTCGAAGATGCTGTGCGTTTTCTGAAAAGCTGATATTAAAAGAAGGCTGTTTAATGAAAAAGCTTTGGGTAAATGACGTTCCATATAAAAAAGAAATTGCCATAGCTGCGCTGGAGAGTGGCGCAGAAGCTGTCATACTGCCCGACGGCCGGAGCAGTACCGTACGGGAATTCGGCAAGATTAAAACCGTCGAAAAAGACGGTGACATCATACCCGGCAAAGACGTCGAGTTCATCGATATAAAAGGCAAAGCCGACGAGGACAAGGCCGCCGCAGTGCCGGCCGACAGAATAGTCGTACTGCGTATGCTCGACTGGACAATCATTCCGATTGAAAATCTGCTCGCAAAAAGAGGTAAAAATATCCTGGTACAGGTCGAAAACACAGGGCAGGCAAAGCTGATGATGGAAATCCTCGAAAAAGGCGTCGACGGAGTTGTCCTGAGCACAACCGACGTAAGCGAGATTAAAAAATGCGCGGAGCTGATTCACAGTATCGGTGAAAAGATTCAGCTTGTAACCGCAGCCATAACAAATATCAAACAGCTTGGTATGGGCGACCGCTCCTGTCTGGATACCTGCACACAAATGTCACTCGGCGAGGGTATGCTCGTCGGCAACACCGCCTCGGGATTTTTCCTGGTGCATTCGGAGTCTATCGATAATCCTTATGTTGCATCGAGACCCTTCAGGGTAAATGCCGGCGCCGTCCACGCATACACACTTGCTCCCGGCGGCAAAACCAAATACCTTGCCGGCCTCAAAGCCGGTGACGAAGTTATGCTCATCGATTTTAAGGGCAAATCCCAGACAGCATATCTCGGCAGAAATAAAATCGAAAAGCGCCCTATGATGCTCATCGAAGCCGAGGCCGAGGGCCAGCCCATAAGCCTGGTTATGCAGAACGCCGAGACGATTCGCCTCGTCGCTCCGGAAGGCAGGGCGATTTCAATTACCGAACTGAAAAAAGGTGACAAAGTCCTCGCTCACATTGAAAAAGCTGGCCGGCATTTCGGAATGAAAATCAAAGAAACTCTCGTCGAAAGATAATAAATGCCCTGGAACGATTTACTCAGCGTAATTTTGGCGATTGTCTTCGGTGCCGTAATCGGAGCCGAGAGAGAATTCTGCGGTAAAGCCGCAGGCCTGCGCACGAATGTCCTTATTTGTCTCGGTGCCGCTGTTTTCACGATACTGTCAGCCTCGATGGGAAATCAGGAATCACTCACAAGAATAGCCGCAGGTGTTGTCACTGGCGTGGGGTTTTTAGGAGCCGGTGCAATCATTCAGGACAGAGGCGGCGTTCACGGCCTGACAACTGCTGCAACTATCTGGCTCGTCGCAAGTGTCGGTATGGCCTGCGGCGCCCGGTTATATTTGCTGGCGATTTTTGTAACTGTTCTTGCACTGATTGTTCTCGGCGGATTTTCGAGACTCGAAAAAACCATTCAGAGATTACGCAAAAATAATCCCTCCCGTAATTCATCCGACAATTAAATAAGATTTATATCGCCCACAGAAAATACAGACTTTTCTTGACAAATCCTGAAAAAGAATATAGATTGATAATATTGTGCCCGGAGTAAGCGTAAGCGTCGAAAAAACACGACGAGTTTTCAATCGCAGAGGATTGTAATATGGTTAGGTTTCAACAAACCTACAACCAGCAGGGGGGACAAATATGCTCATACCTGGTGGGTGCAAAATTTATTGAGGTAAAATCCCCATGATTACAAAAAAGCATCCAAACAACAACATTGTCGAACTGAACACTAACACACCGGCCAAAATGTCACCCGTGAATTTGTCTGACAATGATTTAAATGATATGTCGAAAGTATCGAATCGTTATCTTTCAACAATCTGTTGGGCTGTTGCGGCAATATTGTTGTTATTTTCCTGTCTCACACATCTCGGGGTTCTGCTCTGTTTCAGTTTGAGTAAAAATGTTTCACCCTTCGTCGCGCCTGTCGCGCTGACGGTTTCACTGATTGCCGGCTATTGGCTTTCCATGCGAGACGGCTTGCGTAAGTCGCTGTTAATATGGCCGCCCATCATAGCGCTGGCCGTCGTGGCAATTTCATTTCCGTTGGCAGCGGCTTTCTTCGATATGTCGTGGGACGGCCTATGGTATCATCAAACCGCCATTTACCAGATGGACCACGGCTGGAATCCTTTATATGAACCGATGCGAGGTTTCACTTTCCATCTTCAGGACTGGGTGCGCCATTACGCAAAGGGCCCTTGGTACTTCTCAATGGCTCTAATGAAGATTACCCGTAATATCGAATGGTCAAAAACAGCACCCTGGCTGATGCTCGCTTCGGCTTTTTTGGCTGTAATGGCAGCCTGTATCGACTATGGGATGAGCAGGAAAAAATCTGTGCTTATAGCTGCGCTGGTAGCGCTTAATCCGGTTATTACCTGCCAATTGGCGACGACCCAAATCGATGGACTTTTAGCCTCGTATATGGCCTGTTTTGTCGCCGTCCTGTTCAGCTATTTCAAAAGACGCAGCGCCTTGATAATTTGCGTAATCGCAACCACTGCGATTCTATGCATAAACGTGAAGTTTACCGGCCTTGTTTATCTATGCTTCATCTCGGCCGCCGCCGGGCTTTATGTTCTTATTAAAAGGCGCGACGTACTATTCAAATATACATTGATCCTGATAGTGCCTTTCCTGCTGGGAATATTCCTGTTCGGCTATAATCCCTACGTTACGAATTATGTCCATCGGGGACACCCGTTCTATCCACTCATGGGCTCAGCGGAATATCCGAGCCACGACAAGCAGGGACGCGACCCTGTAGAGCTTTACGAAACTCCGATGAACATGAAGGGACGAAATGCCTTCTATCGTCATTTCTACGGAATATTCGGCCGGCCATACAATCTTTTTGACGGGTCGGACGTGAAGTTCATGTGGCCTTTTCATATTAGATGGAAAGATGTTGAATATTTCAGATACCACGACTTGCGAATCGGCGGTTTTGGGCCCTTCTTCAGCGGTGCGTTGATTATCAGTTTAGCTCTGCTTATTATTGCATTCCTCCGGCCGGGAATCCCGCGCGGGATAATATCGCTAAGCATCATCACTATCATAGCGTCACTTGCAATCAGCAGACATACATGGTGGGCAAGATTCGCACCGCAGGTCTGGTGGCTGCCAATCATCGCTGTAATCGCCGGATTAGCAGTCCGGCGACGGCGCATCTTATGGTGGACCTCGGCCGGATTAGCCGCCATACTTTTAATTAATGCGACGCTCGTGGCAGGCGTGCATTTTAAATGGGAAATCATTGCCACTCGAAAAACTTATGAACAACTGGCCTTTCTAAAAGATAAAGGAGATGTTGAAGTTGACTTCGCTTACTTTCAAGAACCTTTTAGCGAGCGGCTCAAAGCCGCCGGTGTAACTTTCCACGCCACCCCATACATGCAAGGCGAAAATATAATGGAATTGATGAGCGTTATGCCTGAATACCCTGGTACCGTCAGGGCGTGTGTCAGCGAAGAATGATTCCCTGGCATTCTTTAAAATATTAAATAAATGCAGGGCAAAAAAAGTGTCTAAACAATCACTTAATTCATCTATTAATGTTATGTGGCCTCAACTTCCTGCCGGCGACTGTTTAGTGGTGGTGCCAACCTACAATGAGCGGGAAAATATTGCTGATTTAATTTACGCTTTGCAGGGTCTCACGGAACAGGTAGATATACTCATAGTGGATGACAATAGCCCTGACGGTACAGCCGAATCCGTACAACAGCTAATGGACAGTCACGGCGGTATTTATTTAATGCGTCGGCCGGAAAAGAAAGGAATTGGAAGTGCTTATAGAGAAGCCTTCAACTTCGCTCTGCAAAAAAGCTGGCGATATATATGTCAGATAGATGCTGATTTCAGCCACAATCCGGAAGATGTTTTAAGACTGCTGAAATCATGCCGCAACGGAGCCGGCCTGACTATTGGTTCGCGTTACATTTTGGGCGGCAAGATTATAGGCTGGTCCTTGTGGCGCCGCTTTGTTTCTCGCACCGCCAATCTCTTGTCACAATTATTACTGAAAAGCCAGATCAATGACCTTACGAGCGGCTTCAAGTGTTTTACTCGTGAGGCACTGGAGCTTATCAATCTTGATTGTATCACCAGTGACGACTACATCTTCCAGGTAGAGATGAATCACCGGGCCCGGCTGAAAGGACTCAGAATTGAACAATTGCCCATTTGTTTTACCGAGAGACGTCGAGGTAAATCCAAATTAGGAATAAAGGAAGCATGGATCGGCTTATGGAGACTCTTTCGTCTGGCCTGGCCATTTTAATAGATAAATGGGCTATATTGTTTGGCTTCACATCGAAAAGACCAGCCGGCAATTCGGAATGGAAGTCGAAGAAACTCCAACCGAAAGATAACAAGCGATAGTTTAATATCGCCAGCGGTTAAAATTATTAATGCTTCAAGATGCTCCCCCGCCAAGACCTATCTGCTCGGCTGCCTCTTTCATCCCCTCTATCGTATCGGTGATGAGTTCGCCTAAATCCACGCCAAGCATTTGCGCTCCTTTTTCTATAACCTCACGGTTTACTCTCGCTGCGAACCTTTTATCCTTCCATTTCTTCTTAACCGATTTAGCCGTTATATCCAGAACGCTTTTGCTCGGCCGCACCAGCGCCGTCGCCGTCACCAGGCCTGTCAGCTCATCAATCGCGTATAACGTCTTCTCCAAATCGCTTTTAGGCTCGACATCGCTGCACAATCCCCAGCCGTGACTCACTACTGCTCGCACATACTCTTCGGGCCAGCCGCGCTCGCGGAGTATCTGCTCGGTTTTTTTACAGTGCTCCTCGGGATACTTTTCGTAATCCAGATCATGTATCAGCCCGATCACCGCCCATTTTTCCTCATCCTCGCCGTGCTTGCGGCCGCAGTACATCATAACCGCCTCAACGGACAGTGCATGCTTAATCAGTGCATCATTTTGATTAAACTCTTTAAGTAGCTCAAAAGCCTCTTCTCGACTCGGAACTTTCTCTGACATCTGAAAACTCCTCAAATGTAAATTTATTGAATTTTAGTTATTAAATGGAACATCACGGCATAAGTAAAGCAAAAATGTCATTCCCGCGAAGGCGGGAATCCAGTCGTTTTCCCGGCATTTTCTGGACTCCCGCTTGCGCGGGAGTGACAGTCTGACTGTTCCTTTAATTTTCCAAACATCAATAATACTTATTCTTTTACCTTCACCGCTGAACTTATTCTACAATTTTTTGTATCTTAACAACCTCAACAATCTTTCCCCACATATGAAAACTCATAACACCCTTTTTTTCAAGAACTGCAAACTTCACACGCAGACCATCCTTTTTGTATTCTGCCGGCAGGTTAATCGGGTCGTATTTTGTGCCGTCATCTGCAACCAGGCCGTAAAAACCACCTTCTATTTCAAGATAACGAACGGTGCCGCTGAGCATCTGTTCTTCTCTTTCACCTTTTTCTGCTGCCGAATTTGCCGACACAAACTCTTTCGCAAACTTCTCTACACATTTTACGACATCATTTTTTATTTCTTCTTTAAGCTTCGCACTTCTGCAAAGCCCTAATTCGCCAACCTGCCAGCTCATACAGCCGCTTATATACCCTTTGTTTTCTCTCTCTAAAAAAACATCCTCTCTTAGTTGCAAAGAAATATTTATAGCGTACAAATCGCTGTCTCTGTCCTTGTTAATCTTTGCAGCTACAGAAAGATTAGGGCGGCCCTTCGTTTGCGAAAATTCTCCTTTGCTCAATACATTGACATTCTCTTTTTGAAGCCGGCTTTGAACAAGCTCTAAGACGTCCTTCTCTGTTAAACCGGCCTTTTTTGTGTCCTCACAAAACTCATCGACAGTTACAAAAACTCCCTTCAGCCCTCGCAGAACGGATAATTCTGCTTCCCTTGCCTCAGGCCGAAATAATGAATATGCGGTTTCACCGTATTCGAGTCTGGCAACTTCCCTGTCCTCATTCGTTTTTGAAGCCGTCCCCAATGCCAAAACCCCAATCAGGCATAGTGCCAATACAGTCACAAATACCAATCTGTTCCTGGTATTCATAATTATCACCTACAAATGCTTTTAGCCTGAATCCAGCTACCTTATCAACCAATTAAATCAAATCTTCTTAAACTTAACCTATAATTATCCTCAGACTCTCTCTTTGTCAACAATCCTTTAGCCTCGTTTATCTTAAGGAATTTTTAATTGACCTTTTTGTTGCTCCTGCTATCATTCGTATTCAAATTACATTTTATTTTTGGAGTCAAAATTATGCTTACCGATGGTGATAAAGGTGTGATTATTCAAAGGGATAAAAAAACTTATGCGGTTGCTCCGCACGTTCCCTGCGGAGTTATACAACCCGGTACACTTCGTAAAATTGCTGATGTCGCTGAAAGATATAATGCTGCCGCTCTGAAAATAACAAGTGCCGCAAGAATCGCAATTGTCGGCCTGCAGGAACCGGATATTGATAATGTCTGGAAGGATTTGCAGATGGACGCCGGTGCCGCTATCGGCCTGTGTGTGCGGAGCATAAAGGCCTGCCCGGGAACAACGTTTTGCAAGCGGGGCCAGCAGGATTCGTTATCTCTCGGCCTGGCTCTCGATAAAAAGTATCACGGCCTTGCGCTTCCCGGAAAATTGAAAATCGGTGTCAGCGGCTGCCCCAACCAGTGTGCAGAGACCTGCATAAAGGATATAGGCCTGGTCGGCACACCGAAAGGTTTTAAGCTGCTTGTAGGCGGCAACGGCGGGGCGAAGCCGAGACTGTCGCGCGAGCTGGCGGCCGAATTGTCGGCTGAGCAGGCGCTTGAGCTTATCGACAAAATTATAAATTACTACAAGGCCAATGCAAAACCGCATCAGCGGCTCGGCGCAATGCTCGAAAAGATGGATTTCGATGAATTCAAAAAGGCAATTCTTGGTGACTGAAAAAATAAGATTTTTTAACCACGAATTTTCACGAATTTGCACTAATCTATTTTTTGCCACAGAGGGCCCGCCAGAAGGCGAGGTCTCGCCGAAGGCGGACACAGAGGCCACAGAGAATATTTCGCTGACTTTTGTGTTCTCAAAAGATTTTTCTTTTAAAAGTACACTTTTAGCGCAAAATCTTTCTCGTCCACAAGAATGCTCTGCATTCTTACTTTGTAAGCCAGCGGAGAGATTCAAGTTTTTCGCAAATGCGAAGATTTTCTTGTAAAACAAAGCCAATATTGGGCCAAAATTGGGTTTGAATTGGCTTTGTTTGGCTTTGTTTTTTCGTCGGGAAAAGTCGCGAAAATTGCAATAACAACTTCTATTACAAGTACTTATGTAAATTTCGTCATTTTTTAAATTGGCTTTGTTTTGGGTTTGTTTGGCTTTGTTTTTTGGGTGGTTTTCGGGTAATCCGACAGGGTGTACATTTACATATCTCTTTATATTGCAAACACTTAGCAATGACCCACGGGCTGGAAGCCCGTGGTACGAATTGGCTTTGTTTTGCATAAAAAGGGTTGATTTGTAGAGCTCTCTCGACAGATGTAGAGGTCTGAGGACTGATTCTCGATGCTTGATGCTCGATTCTCGATAAACTCTTAAAAATACGCTACCTGTCATTAACATATAGTGAATTCCGATTCTCGATGCTGGATGCTCGATACTTCCGCCTTCATCGAGACTTCGGCGGACAGGCGATTCTAGATACTCGATTCTCGTGGACATTTGTTAGTCCTTAATCATTAGTTGATTAGTGAATTAGAGAATTAGTTGATTGGTTATAAAACATCGATAAATCCTCAGTAAATAAGAACTTACAATTATATCTAACGTGAACTGCTGTTCTGAGCCGTGCGGACCTCCGCGTTACGTGTGTTTTCTAACACACAGAGGTATTGTACTCCAAAGGGCCGTTTTATCAATGAAAAAATAATTATTTTAAAACCACGGATTAACGCAGATTTACAAGGATTATAGATTATTTAAAAATGGAATGACTGCCGGATTGGCAGATAATAAGTCGTAAAGAAGCATAATTATGCCAAAATGGCAAATATACAATATATTGAAAAAACCACACAAAAAACACAACATGTTGTTATGTAAGGACTTATAATTTTCCTCTCTTTAATATCGGTTATTGGCGCATAATTTGCTCATAGATAATGTAAATTACAAGGACGGCCATTAGATGATGGATCGTCGAAGTAGTATTAGCATAATTGCTTGTAACCATTTCGCCTTCCATTTCTTATGGCTTACATAAAAACTGGTATAAGGACTTTTTTTAAGGAGTATCTTATGAAGTACGTAGGACTAACAGATGACCCGAAAACACGGAAGGAAGCACATGGTAATCCTTCCGACTGGTGGCAGAAATCATTTTCTACAGAAAAAGAAGCTCGTCAATGGGAAAAAAATATGATTCCCAAGCCAGGATATACTGGCGGTGAAAGCGGTAAGGGGTGGAGATATGGTTATACATATTCTATTACCTCATCTACGCAAGAATAAGTCAAAACAAGATTGCAAGAATAAAATATAACCCGGAAATGACCCTTGTCCACCAAAAGATAATGAGCATTAAATGAATTATTTGTTTAAGTGAATAAACTTATGGAAATGTCTGAAGAAAAGAAGTTTGATATTTTATTAGCACAACTGAAAGAACGATATGAAGCATTACATAAAATGCGTGACCGGAGTATGCAGTTTGTGCTATGGATACTTGGTCTCGGGCTTGGCATGGCTTGGTTACTAATCAATAAAGCAACTTTTACATTAGAACAGAAGATTATGATTAGTATTTTATTGATTGTCTTAGGAGTGACCACATTGTATTTTGTTTGTTCCATAGGACGGGGTTTTAATGTTACTCGTCAAATTATAATAAAATTAGAAACATCGTTGAAATTATATGACAAAAATTATTATAACATCTCGGATTCTGTCTTACCCACAGAATATTCTTCAAAAAAGACCGGATTAAACGGACATTTCAAAACACTTAATACGCTTATAATTGTTGTATTGCTAAGTCTTATTATACTTACATGGACAAATCCTTGTAAACCTAAGTCAACCGGCGCTTCCTCAGCAATGGACCCAAATCAAACGCAAAAGCAAAAAGTTATTAATTAATGAGGTGTAACAATGGCTGATTGTAATGATTTATTTCAAAAATTTCTGTCGGAGATAAACATAAAACCCGATTGTAGTAAAAATCTACAACGTGGTCGAGAAGCTATAAAGAGAGAAATAGAAAACTATTTTTCAAATAAGTTAAAAGTTGGAAAGCCTGATTTTTATCTGCAAGGTTCTTATTCACTCAAGACTATGATCGAACCCTTAAACCCTAAAGATGAGTATGACCTTGACGATGGTATTTACTTGAAACATACCGATGATGATATTTCAAAACCGACAACGGAGGAAGTTAGTAACTGGATTTTTAAGGCAGTTGAAGGTCATACAAAGAAGAATCCAGAGAACAAAAAGAACTGTGTTAGGGTCATTTACACAGAAGGATATCATATAGACCTTGCAATATATCGCAAAATTAAAGGTAAATATTATCTTGCAAGATTAGGTAAAGACCAATGGGTACCAAGTGATGCAAGGGCATTTAACAATTGGTTTTACGAAAGATTAGAACGAAACGAGCAGATGCGCAGCTGTATTAAATATTTGAAAGCTTGGAAGGATTTCAATAGTTGTGATATTAAAGGAATACATTTAACAGTTTTAGTCGGATTAAATTATGTATCAGTTACGGATAGAGATGACAAAAGTTTAGTAGAAACAGTAGGGAAGATTATCAACTACTTGGAACAAAAGAAGGCAATTTTGAATCCTGTAGATCAAAATGAAAATATGATAGCTAACTGGTCGGAAGAAAAAATAAGAAGGATTATTTCGGCCTTCAAGGAGTTCAGCAGCGAAGCCGGTGAGGCATTGGATGAACAAGACAAGGACAAGGCATCAAAAATATGGCGTGCTTTGTTTGGTGATAGATTTCCTTTGGAAGATAGCAATAACAGAGGTAAAGTTGTAAATGGACCCAAACATAGAGAAATTATCGGGACACCAAAATCTTGGGGCGAATGTTAGTTCATATAGAAGAAATGCTGAATTATTTGAACGCGAATTGGCTTCCATTAAATCTGATTATCCTAATTTACATTATCGAAATACACCTAATGGTTTAGTATTAGAAGGCGAAATTTCTTTTGATATAACATGTAAAGAAACAGGGGAGAGAATTAAAGATTCTTATCTTGTTCAAATAGCTTTTCATGATAATTACCCCCAAAACCATCCGACAGTTAAAGAAATAGGAGGCAGAATACCAAATAATTATCATAGGAACGGCGATGAGCTTTGTTTAGGTGTCCCTACTGAGGTTTTTTTGAAATTTGCGGAAAATGCCACGCTTCTTAATTTTATTCGAGGATTTCTTGAACCTTATCTTTACAAATACAGCTATTGGAAGAGGCATAATGGAAAAACACCTTTTGATGAACGTCCTCATGGAGGCGAAGGTATATGTGAATATTATTCAGAAGTCTTCGGGACGAAAGATAATGAAGCTATAATCGATCTTTTGGAAATACCCGCGAATAAAGCTTATAAGCAAAGCATGATATGTCCTTGTGGTAGTGGAAAAAAGCTGAAAAAATGCCATGGAAAAATAATCTTGAACATTCAGAATAAAATCCCCACCACGATACTCGACTACGAACTTCGTCAAATTAAAGAATATGTATATGGATTAAGAAAACTATAATTGAACATCTAATCAATCAAGTATCAATGTTAAAATCAACACAAGACCGGTGGTGAAACCGCAGGCTAAATATTGTCGAATCTCTCTGTGGCCTCTGTGTGCTCTATGGCAGAGAAAATATAGTCGCCGTACCGGCGACTGCTAAACAATTATAATCTGCGAAAATCAGTGTTAATCCGTGGTTGCAAGTAAACAAATAACCTGCGGTAAAACCGCAGGCTAAATATAAATACAATGGATTCCCGCCTACGCGGGAATGACAAATAATAAAATCCGTGTCAATCCGTGAAATCCGTGGTTGATAATCTCTGCGTTCTGTGGTGAGATTTATTGTATTTGCGTGATGTTGAAATTGTTTATAATTATATGTCGATTTAAGGGAAAAAAATGTCTCGTCGTAAGCCTTTAACGGCTCTAAATAAGAAAGGTGAGCAAAATAAGCTTCACAATATCCTTGAGAAGCTCTACAAAAAGTACAATCACCGAAAATTCATTCCGCCAGACCCGCTGCAGTTCGTCTATAGATATAAATCGAAAGCCGATAGGGAAATAGCAGCCTTACTGAGCGCATCGCTTGCTTACGGCAGAGTCAAACAAATCGAAAAAGACCTTAACATCCTTTTCTCGATAATCGGTAAAAGCCCTTACGAATTCACAACTCATTTTAATAATACCAAACGCAAAATTCTTAAAATATTTAAGCATCGTTTTAATACCGGCGATGATATCTGTGATTTGTTATCGGTTTTGAAAATCGTTTTGAAAAAATCCGGCAGTATTGAAAAATTCTTTGCCGAAGGTTACAGCCCGAACGATGAAAATATCATACCCGCCCTGACAAACTTTTGCGGCCGGCTTTACGAAATCTATCGCGAGAAGTTCGGCCGTCCTGTCAGCAGTGGTTTTCGCTATCTTCTGGCAAATCCTGATAACGGCAGCGTCTGCAAAAGGCTGAATATGTTCTTACGCTGGATGGTCAGAAGCGATGATGTTGATTTGGGCCTGTGGAAATCAATCGATAAATCGAAATTGATTGTGCCGGTCGATACCCATATGGCAAGGCTGTGCAAAATTTTAGGCCTGTACAAAAGAAAAACCTTATCATTAAAAGCTGCTGTTGAGATAACCGAAAGCTTCAAAAGAATCATTCCCGCCGACCCTGTCAAATATGACTTCGCATTATCCCGCATCGGCATCATCGAGAACTGCACCGGCAGGCTTCGCCCCGATTGTCAAAACTGCGAACTGCTGGTATTCTGCAGGTTTTAGGTCGCAGATAACACAATATTTATGAAGGGAGAGCGGAGGCATACGCAATCGTTGGGATTGTATCGATTTTATCGATTATGCTGGTTTATTAACACCCGTATGGAATTTGTTTAACAGCCGGCAGAGAAAATTTTTTTCTCGTAGGTTCAGTAAACACAAGGACTAACGAAAAGGCAAAAAAACTTTGAGAAAAATTGCTTTTTCCGCTTGCAGTTGTCAAGAAAACGACTATAAACATATTTTTCTCAGATTACTATATGTTGATTATTTTGTTGTAATTTTACTATATGTTGTGTTATACTATATGCATGGAGGCGTAAAAATGTCGCAGAGATTCAACCCTGACAACCCGTTCAAGAAGTCAGACAGCCACTCTGAGAAGCCTCTCGGCCGGTCCGGGGGCCTGAAGATAGAACACTTTTTCTCAGCCGACGGCGTTCATCCTTTTGACCAGATTGAATGGGAAAAACGCACCGCTAAGATAAGCAGCGAATCAGGTGAAGCAATTTTCGAACAGGACAACATCGAGGTTCCCGTTTTTTTCAGCCAGCTCGCTACGAAGGTCGTCGCAAGTAAATACTTCTTCGGTGATGTTGATACCGGCGAGCGCGAAGGTTCCGTCAAACAGCTCCTGCATCGCGTCTGCAGAATGATTGCGGACCGCGGACTAAAAGATGGATACTTCGAAACCAACGCCGATGCTGAAATATTTCACAATGAACTGCTCTGGCTCTGCGTAAATCAATACGGGGCGTTCAACTCACCCGTCTGGTTCAACGCCGGCCTTTACGATAGCTATGATGTAAAGGGAAGCAAGCACAATTTTCACTGGGACGCCCGGCACAAAAGGGCGGTTACCTGCACCAGCAGTTATGAATATCCTCAGGCATCTGCCTGTTTCATCCAGTCGGTAAAGGATTCGATGCAGGACATTATGCGCCTGGCCTCGAGCGAGGCTATGCTGTTCAAACACGGCTCGGGCACGGGAACAGACCTTTCGACTCTGCGGAGCAGCCGCGAGAAGCTTTCCGGCGGCGGAAAGCCGTCCGGCCCTCTGAGCTTTATGAGGGTTTATGACCAGGTCGCCGCAGTCATCAAATCAGGCGGAAAAACACGACGTGCCGCCAAGATGCAGTCGCTGAAAATCGACCATCCCGATATCAAGGAGTTTATCACCTCCAAAACGGAAGAGGAAAAAAAGGCCTGGGCACTCATCGATTCCGGCTATAATCCGGAAGATGCTTATAACAGCGTGATGTTTCAAAATTCGAATCTTTCAATTCGTGTTACTGACGCCTTTATGCAGGCTGTCGAAAAGGATGACAAATGGACAACGCGTGCTGTTACAACCGGCGAAAAAGTCAACCAATACTCTGCACGTGAGCTTATGGACCTCATCGCCGAAGGAACCAGAATCTGCGGTGACCCGGGCATGCAGTATCACGACACCATCAACCGCTGGCACACCTGCCCGAACTCGGGCCCGATTAACGCATCGAATCCCTGCAGCGAGTATATGTTTATCAATGATTCCGCCTGCAACCTCGCCTCGCTAAACCTTATGAAATTCAGAAAAGACGATGGCACCTTCGATGTCGAAAGCCTTAAAAAGGCCGTTCGCATCTTCATTATCGCTCAGGAAATCCTCGTTGACAACGGCAGCTATCCCGAAGAAGAAATCACTCTGAATAGTCATCAATTCCGCCCGCTCGGCCTGGGTTTTGCAAACCTCGGCTCACTGATTATGAGCGAGGCTCTGCCCTACGATTCCGACCGTGCAAGAACCATCGCTTCCGCAATCGGTGCAATAATGACCGCTGCCGCCTATGTTACGAGTGCCGAGCTCGCCTCCATAAAGGGCCCGTTCGAAGAGTTCGAAAAAAACAAAGAGCCGATGCTCAAGGTTATGAATATGCACCGCCAGCATGCCTACGGCATACCCGAATCTCACTGCCCCGACTATCTGCGAAATGCTGCAAAGGACCTCTGGGACCAGGCCTTTGACCTCGGCTCCAAAGCAGGTTTTCGTAATGCCCAGACAACGGTTATTGCGCCGACCGGCACCATCGGCTTTATGATGGACTGCGACACTACCGGAATCGAGCCGGACATCGCTCTCGTCAAATATAAACTGCTTGCGGGCGGCGGTATGCTGAAGCTCGTCAACAAAACCGTGCCTATGGCCCTTGAAAAACTCGGCTACAGTGCGGACGACATCAAATCAATATGCGATTACATCAATGAAAACGAGACCATCGAGGATGCGCCGAAGCTAAATCCCGACCATCTGCCGATTTTTGATTGTGCTTTCAAACCTCGCAACGGAAAGAGATGCATCCATTATATGGCACATTTGAAAATGATGGCTGCCGTTCAGCCGTTTATCTCCGGTGCAATCAGTAAAACCATAAATATGCCGAACGAAAGTACCGCCGAAGAAATTACAACAGCTTATATTGAGGGCTGGAAGCTCGGTCTGAAAGCTGTCGCCATCTATCGTGACGGCTCGAAAAGGCTTCAGCCGGTCTCTACCAAAAAACACAAGTCTCAAAAAGCCAAAGTTGCGGACGAGACCCCGTCGCGGCCCTACAGACGGCGGCTGCCCGATACTCGAAGAAGCATCACGCACAAGTTTTCGGTAGCCGGTCACGAGGGTTACCTCACCGTCGGCCTGTACGAGGACGGCCAGCCTGGCGAGGTCTTTATTACTATGGCCAAGGAAGGCTCGACCGTCGGCGGTCTTATGGACGTCGTTGGCACCGTCACTTCGATGTCCCTGCAGTATGGTGTACCGCTGATTACACTCGTTGACAAATTCCGTCACGCGCGTTTTGAGCCTGCAGGGATGACCTCGAACAAGGATATCCCGTTTGCCAAAAGTATCATCGATTACATCTTCTGCTGGCTCGGCTGTCAGTTCATTCCGGGTTATGCAGAGAAAAACATACCAAACAGAGCTGCTGCGCCGCCGCCCGAGAATAAGAACGTAACCACTGCAAAACAGCTTGTCGAAAAGACAAAAGACCTTGCGCAGAAGATCGCAGAGGCGAAATCCACTCCAAAGACGGCTGCGAAGCAGCAGAATGACCAAACCGAGCAAATCAAGCCTGCCGCCGGCACTTTGAAGGAACGTTTTGCCGGCCTTGCAAACAGAATCACAAGTCTTGTAACCTCGACTGTCACCGAATCCACAGGCGCCGCCCCGGACGGCAAGGTTATGGCCGAATTCAATTCTCAGTTTGAGCATTTTCAGGATGACGCTCCCGCCTGTGACATCTGCGGCTCGATTACTGTTCGTAACGGCTCCTGCTATAAGTGTTACAATTGCGGCAACTCTATGGGCTGCTCCTGATTCGTCTCTCAATTACAAGCCGCCGGTATAGAGATAAAAGCTTGCGGGATATGAATTGAGGATTATCCTACCTGTCGTCTTTGGAAAGAGGCAATCGCGAGCAGCAGTACTGCAGAAGTGTAACAGAAGCTGTAAAGCGCACTTATCGCAAAGTAGTTGAAAGTTATTTCGCTTTGTTCGTGAATGGCGTCGCTAATCCAGAAGATTTGAAGATTGGGGATGATAAAGTAGCATATCTTTGCCCACAGGTGTTCCTGAGCGAGTTCTGCGAATACCGAGTCGGTGACCAGGCCGAGCAGGAATATGCCGATGCAGAATGAGAGGGTAATTGAAATGTTAAAACGGGTCGAAAAGGCCACCGCCAAAGCCGCGATTATAACAGCAGCCAATACCAGCAGCAAGGAGGCAAAGACGTCGAGGCCGTTTATACCGTTACCGGATGGATTAAACTGCCAGTTATTGTCAATGAAGCCAAGGAATATGATGCTCAAAGTTGCGAATATTGCGAACAGAACCACCGCTGATGATAAGAATTTCCAGTCATAAACGTAATTGAAGAAAGCGCTTAATACGAAGACGCAGAAGGCTGAAATTCCTGCTGCCGTTATTACGGTCCAGTCGTGAGGGTCCCTTACGGTCTCGAGAACACCGTGTCTGACAGCCATTAAAAAGGCGATTGTGCAGATGTAATGGGCGAGGATTACGGCAGCGGTCACCCCGATGAATTTCGCGAAAATGAATATCGGACGTTGTATGGGCTTGCTGAGGACTGTGAGGATGGTTTTATTCTCGATTTCCTCGGCTACACTGCCGGAAGCGGACAAAATTGCTATGAACAAACTGGCCAGAAAGAGCGTAGATAAACCAATTTCTCGTAACAATTTATCGTCGTCTTCCAGCGAGTACATTGTTATTGACGGGCTGAGAGTGATTAAGAGCAGAACAGCAATGATGATTACGCCATAAATCGGGTGTCTTATTGTTTCGGTGAAGGTGTTTTTCGCTATTGTGAATAATTTTATCATAAGATTGTAAGTCCATATATTACACTAAGTAACGCAAATGAATTCTTGACTTAGAGACTTAAGTCATTATATTACAATGTTCCGAATTAGAAAAGGTATTACGAAATAATAGGGTATTTTTCTTATATTTGTTCAGGCTTTAGAGAATAAAATATGGTGGTAAGTTCCAAACGTGCTGAGTATGTAGGCTTAGTTTCACTATTTTTGAGTGTTTTGTTCTTTTTTATAGCATTCTTATTGGGCTACTGGAGCTCAATTTTTACCGTTTATGCAATGAGCTGGCTGATAGGCTCATCTGTCCTTATATGGCTGGTGCTTGTCATTCATTTTCACCAGAGGGCGCTGGCAGAGCAGGAAAAGCTCGATATGAGCCGGCTTGCAAAGCAGCGTGACTCTGAGACGATTTTTCAGACCAAAGGCGAACGGGCCAATATGTTTGCCGTTGCTCAGAGGCGGCTTGTTTTGCTCGAGAAGTGGTTCCTTCCCATATTTTCAGCAATAATAGCAGCATACCAGGCAGGTATCGGTTTATACCTTTTAAGAGTTTTGTCAGGCAGAGTCGGCCTGCCGGCCAAACAGCCTTTGATTTGTGCCGTATCGATGGTAGCCGTTTCCTTTATCAGCTTTTTGTTCTCACGTTATGCGACGGGGATGTCAAGTGAGCAGCAGTGGAGACCGTTAAAAGCAGGAGGCAGCATCTTTATCGGTGTGTCCATTTTGAGCTTTGCACTCGCTGTCGGTCTTGCTATGGCATATTTCAATTACTGGATTGTGGTAAGTGTCATTAACTGGGTCGTCCCGATACTGCTGATAATTCTTGGACTTGAGACGGCTTTGAATGTGGTGCTTGATATCTATCGGCCGAGACTCAGGGGACAATACAGCAGGGCGGCATTTGACAGCAGACTGCTTGGTATTATTAATGAGCCGGGGGGTATTTTATATACGGCGGCAAGCGCTATAGATTACCAGTTCGGCTTTAAGGTCTCTCAGACGTGGTTTTATAAGCTTTTGGAAAAGGCGATAGTGCCGCTGATTTTGTTTGCTGCTGCAGCATTATATTTTTTGAGCTGTGTAGTGGTGATAAGGCCTGACGAGCAGGCGATAATAGAGCGTTTCGGCAATCCGATAAAGGCCGACGCTGCAGTTAAGATATATCAGTCAGGCCTGAGCTTTAAATGGCCCTGGCCGATTGATAAGGTTTATAAGTATCCGTCAAAAAGAGTTATGGAGCTTACAATTGGATATAAGCACAGGATAGACCCACGAACAGGTATGCCTGAGCGCAAACCTAAATTGTGGGGTACTCAGCATTACGAAGAGGAGTATAAGCTGCTTGTAGCGAGCCGTCAAAGTACTGAGAAGATTTCCGCCGATGATGTGCCTGTCAGTATTGTTATAGCAGCCGTCCCTGTTCAGTACCGCGTTAAAGATTTGGAGTCTTTCCTTTATAGTTATGGTGTCTATGAAAAAGATAACGGCTCGACAGGTTACGAATCAGAAAGGATGCTGGAAGCTATTTGTTATGAAAAACTTACCCGCTTTGCGGCGAGTGCGACAATAGAGGTTGATACCGAAGCTGATTTGGCTCATAGTCTGCTTGGAGCCGGCCGTCTCGAAGCCAAAAAGATACTGACCGAACAGATGCAGAAGGCTGCGGACGAAGCAGGCCTGGGAGTAGAGATAGTCTTTGTAGGTCTTCAGGGCATACATCCTCCGCCTGAGGTTGCGGTGGATTATCAGCAGGTTGTAGGGGCGATTCAGAAGAAACAGGCCCTTATCCTTGGAGCACACGCCAGGAGCAACAAGACTTTGAGCACTCTTACAGGCTCATTGGAAAACTCCGAGAAGATTTATGAGCTTGCCGCTGAATACCAGAAGGCAAGGGACAATCAGGATTCAATCAAAGCTGCAGAAATCGGGGAACAGCTTGATAAATCTTTTGCGGTGGCCAGCGGTGATATATTCAAGACGCTTCGCGAAGCTCAAAGCTATGCCTATGAAAAAGCTGTCATAGCCAGGGGCAACGGCGAAAGATTTGCCGGCCAGATACAGGCCTACAACGCCTCACCGGCAATTTACATTCACGAGCAGAGACTGCAGGCTTATGAAGAAGCGCTTAAGGATATACGAAAATATGTAATTATTGCTGATAGTGACCAGTATCATACAGAAATTATTGACCTGACAGAAAAACTTATGTTGGGCCTGCCTGACGTAACGGGAATGGAAGGGAGTACAGGAAAATGAAAAATCTGGCGATTACAATTTTTGTATTATTAGTTGTTGCGGTTTTGGGATTGTCTCTTTTTTCCTTTCAGGTCAGAGAGACCGAGTCTGCTCTTATATTGACGTTTGATAATCCCAGCGAAGAGCCGATTACAGAACCCGGCTGGTACTTCAAATGGCCGCCGCCCATACAAACCGTTGAGAAATACGATACTCGTCTGAAAGTTTTCGAGGCAGACCTTGCAGAGACGACCACAAAAGGGGCCGTTCCTATTATTGTAAAAACTTATGTTGTCTGGAAAATTGCCGAGCCCCTGGACTTTCGAAATTCCGTCAGGACGGTAGAGGAGGCTGAGAATAAGCTGCACAGCCAGCTTAACGATACACAGAATAGTGTCATCGGACAGTTCAGTTTCTCTCAGTTTGTAAACAGCGATGTATCTCAGATTAAAATAGACGATATACAGGCGGATATGCTCCGGATTCTAAAGCAAACCGCAAGAAAGGATTATGGCATAGAAGTCGTGGACCTCGGAATAAAGCAGCTTAAAATTGCCGCTGATACTACAAAGGATGTATTCGAGAGAATGCGGGCCGAGAGAGTACAAATGACGGAAAAGACCAAAGCCGAAGGCGAAGCGCAGAAAGTCAAGATTGAAACCGAGGCCGACTCGATGAGAACCGAGCTACTTGCAGCGGCTGATGCCAGGGCAAAGGCCATTATGGGCAAGGGAGATGCAGATGCCGCCCAGTATTATAAGATGCTCGAGGATGACCCGGAGCTTGCTATGTTTTTAAGGTCGATTGAGGCCTTCAAGAAAATTCTCGCTGAAAGGGCAACCTTCGTAATCAGTGCCGACGAGGAGCCCTTTAAGCTCTTGAAAAAAATGCCGTCCTTAGTTCCGAAAAAATAACCTTTTTACATGCAGCAGGATATGGAAACCGAAGAGAAAAAAAATAACCAGCATCCGCAGCCGGAAGAGACAGGAAACCAGACGGATTTGACAGACTCTGACGCCGGGACACGTTCTCTGTCTGATGCGCTGAAGATAAGCTTTGTTGTTCTCAAGCTGATTATGATTGCTCTTGTTATCTTCTTTATTGCATCGGGTTTTGAGACGGTCGGCTCGGATGAGGAGGCGATTGTATTGAGATTTGGCAAGATGCGCAGCGAGGTTCTAAAATCGCGATCGGTGCCTTACTGGGTATTCCCCTATCCGATAGATGAAATGATAAAGATTCCTGTGAAAAAGAAGATAGATTTGGATGTGGAGTCATTCTGGTATTTTCAGACTCGTGAAGAGAAACTTTCCGATACCAAAAAGCAGGTAAGGCCCGATGCACCGCTGCGGCCTGCGATAGACGGCTATTGTCTGGTCAGGGGAGAAGAGAAAGAAAAAGTGGCGGGTTCCCTGAGCGAGAGCGACTATAACATAGTGCATTGCAAATGGAGATTGATTTATCAGATAGATAATCCGAAAGGATTTTTCAAAAATGTTTATGTCCAGAGGGCCAAACCAGGCGAGCTTTATTTCGACGTCATAAAGACAAGCATCAATCCTTTAATACAGGATATTATAGAGAGCTCGGTAGTAACGGCTATGGTTCATTATACGATTGATGAGGCGATGTTCGAGAAGGTTGGAACAGTAAGTGAGCATGTGCGAAGGCTGGTTCAGGCAAGACTGGATAATATTGAAAGCGGCATAACGGTTGTCTCGATACAGTTGTTCGACATTACCTGGCCTTTGCAGGTGGACCAGGCATTTCAGGAATCTATTACGGCCTTTCAGGTAAAGCAGACGAGGGTCAATGAGGCCAGGACGTACTCGCAGAAGGTTCTCAATGAAGCCGGTGGACCGGTCACTGTCGAGCTGTTAGGTGCACTGAAAGAGCCGAATACAAGTGAAGACAGGCTGGAATTTTTATGGTCTCAGCTTGCTGGCAAGGCTCAGAAGAAGATAACAGAAGCAAGAACGTATCGAACAAGCGTTGTCAAGAATGCAAAGGCAAACGCGGAATACCTCAGAGAGATACTCGCCGAATACAAAAAAAGGCCTCAATTGGTCGTCCAGGAGATATACAAAACTGCGATGGAGCAGATTCTCGGCGATGCTGAAGAGAAGATAATTGTTCAGCCTGTCGAAAGCAAGAAAGGAAAAGAGCTGAGAATTCTTTACA
>Ga0307434_1000457_pt1 | contig 27726 bp, 22 predicted proteins | sample SalMarWE160220MG_FD_202156 | JGI IMG/M metagenome (GOLD analysis project Ga0307434, IMG submission 202156) | Salt marsh sediment microbial communities from the Plum Island Ecosystem LTER, Massachusetts, United States - WE1603-220 | ecosystem: Environmental > Aquatic > Marine > Intertidal zone >... | reverse complement strand
GTAGGGACAGATTCCCAACTGTCGCAGACGGTCCAGTTTAACCTGCCTGGCCTGCTCAAATTTGCTTACATTTTCTAATGTTTCGCCCTCTTGTACCATATTTTCCCTGCCCTTACATATCACGAGCCTATAGCCTACGCTCACACGGCCCCGATGGCCGCAGTACATCGGTTACCAGAAGTTACGATGGGGATATATTATCTGCGGATGAGTTAAGGTTGCAATAATAAAATTAAGTAACACGGGCCTGGAGCCTGTGTTATCAGGGTCAGGATGGCCATGATACCTTGATTTGTTAGTTTGTAGCCGCCTGTAACGCCTCGTATTTCAATCCTGCATTTTGCCGCTCTATTAATTTGGCCTTAACAGCCAGAACAGCAACGGTCAGTTGAGGGTCTGACTCAAGCGTTTCTTCTATAGTGTGCTTTTTTTCCAGGCCGTTTTTCTTGTGATCGCTCCTGACAAGCACGTCATTGTCCCGACGAAGCTCGAGCATTTTTTTGAGCTCGTCACTGACCGCGAGCACTCCATTTCCCATTTTCACTTCTATATCCGGCCCAATCCCCCAATCACTTCTTCCCTGTTTTTCCGCTGCTTCACGGCTTTCAACCCTTTGGCTCGAAGGCAAGTGGTAATAGGCCATAGTATATTTCAGTTGTGCTCCGCCGCCGGGTCGAGCCGTAATAGTCTGAACACTGCCCTTGCCGTGAGTCCTTTCGCCGACAAGAATCGCACGCTCGTGCACCTTATCGGCCAGTGAGCCTGCAACAATCTCGGAAGCACTTGCGGAGTTGGAATTGATTAAAACCACAAGAGGATAATCCGGATGCGTCTCTTTCCTGTTTGCTGCAGTGAAAGGCCCCAGACCATAACGGTAACGCGTGCTAACGATAATGCCCTTTGAAACAAATTTATCCACAACCTCGGTAGCACTGCTTAAAAGCCCTCCGCTGTTAAATCGCAAATCGAGTATCATCGCCTTCAAACCAGCGGAATCGAGCTTATCCAGTACTTCTTCCAAATCGTCGGCAGTCTTTTCTGAAAAGCTGGTTATGCGTACGTATCCGATTTTATTCTTATCATCAATCATATAGCTCCATTTACCATCATCCGTCCTTTGCCAGCCCCGAATTGTTCTGACAACTATTTTTGCCCTTGTTATAGTGATGTCTCGTGTTTTCTCTTCATCAGGGCTTCGCACTGTCAGCTTAACGTCCGTGCCCGCGGGGCCGGTGATGTACTTGACGGCACAAATAAGCGACATATCCTTTGTCGGGATTCCATCAACCGCCTCTATAATGTCCCCGGCGTCAAGACCGGAATTATACGCAGGCGTATCCGGAAGAAGACTTCCCACCTGCAAGATGCCGGCGGGTTTTGAAATCTCAACACCGATACCCGTAAACTCATTGGTCATCATCTTGTCGAACTCTTCGGTCTGCTGAGGCCAGATTATTACAGTATAAGGGTCCAGTGCGGATAAGGCCGCTTCCGCAAAATGGGCTATCAGAACCGTTTCCGTAAGCTCCACAGTTTTTTTATTGAGCTCGACAACATCTCGGAAGACTTCTATGAATTTGTCACTATCCACACCAAAAGGCCACTGCTTTGCATCTTTCAATACTTCGTCCAAACCGCGATTCCAGGCTGCAAGCTCTGAGCTCTCCGGCCCGCGGCCTCGCCGCGAGGCGGGCGGCGCAACGGCCTCTTCTGAATTTCCTTCGCCCGATTTATATGCCTGGTCCTGCGATATCTCGGAATATGATAATGTCAAGACTTCTTCAAGCTGTTTGCACCTGTTAATTGCTTTCTCTATCATTTGTTTATAGTCAATGATTTCCTTGACGTAGCTGTGTTTAAGAACATCGATTGAATTTATAAAGCCTTCTCTTGTCACACCTCTATAACGCTCCCTGCTGCTTTCGCAGGGACTGTCCTGAAAAGAAGCAACGATATTGGCTTTGGCCTCGAGCTGCTCGGCATAGTCGGAATATTCTTTGTTATCTTCATCAATTGCGGCAAGCCAACTGTAGCAAATCAGATAGGAATCAAGCCATTTACCCTCCGACTCAAACTCCGAGGCTTTGTCTCTGGCACGCTGGAACGTCTGCAGTACAAGCGGATTGGCTAACAGCTCTGCTTTTTGCTCGGGGCCCGCCAGCTCAGCGGCACGAGCAATAACAGAAAGCAATTTTGTTATATCGTTAATGTCATTTACATCATTGATATCACTTACCTTATTAGCGCCACTTTCAACTTTCAACTTCTCGAGCTCGGCCAGCTCTTTTTTATATGCATCTTCCCGCTCTTTCCGACGCCTCTGCATCATCTGCTGATAGTCCTCAACTATTCCAAGCAACTCTCGAAGATTAGCACTGTCCCCGTATCCGGAATCTCTTATCACTGAGCCGGCTTCGTCAAATTCACCTTCATATATCAGCTTACAGGCGACAGCAATCGTCTCAGAAGCCCGGGCTGTTATAGAATTCGGTTCTGTATATCCGGGCTGAGCTTTGACAAATTCGACTGTTTCCTCCGAGACAGGCCTCGATGAAAAACCGTAAACACCTGAAGTAACAAAAATTACAAGAAGAAAACTGAAAAACAGGAAGCCTGTTTGTATAAACCTAAAAGCCGGTCTTTGTTTTTTTTCTGAAAACAAGAAAATTTCCTTTCATTGTTGCGATAAATTTGGATTTTTTACACTTGTTCCGATTAGAAAAGATACGAACCCAAAAGCTCCTTTGTTCTAATTCGGAAATTTTGATACATCACTTTAATACCTTGCACCGGCGTAGCCGTTTATCAGAGACATTCTGCAGCTTTTCCATTACAGCCCAATACGTTCAATTTGTGCTTGACCATACTCTTAATGGCTGCTCTTCCCGGACCAAGATATTTGCGGGGATCGAATTCTGCGGGATTCTCGGCAAAAACCTGCCTGATTTTGGCAGTAAGCGCCATCCTCAAATCCGTATCAATATTAACCTTACAAATGGCCATTTTAGCGGCTTTGCTGATGGCTTCTTCCGGAACACCCATCGCATCAGGCATATTGCCCCCGTATTTATTAATCAAATCCTTGAATTCTTTTAGGACGCTGCTCGAACCGTGCATAACTAATGGAAATCCCGGCAGCCTTTTGCTGATTTTTTCAATGACATCGAAAGCAAGCTTCGGCACAGTTTTGAACTTATAGGCCCCATGGCTCGTTCCGACCGCCACCGCCAGTGAATCGCAGCCGGTACTATTAACAAACTCAATCGCCTGGTCAGGGTCGGTCAGATGCTTACTGACCTCGTCACTGCTTACGCCCTCTATATCCTCTTCAATTCCGCCAAGCTGTCCAAGCTCGGCTTCAACGACAACACCATTCGAGTGGGCATATTCAACAACTTTTGCCGTCGTATCCACGTTTTGTTTGAATGGCAGGCTCGATGCGTCGATCATTACCGAAGTGAAACCTTCATCAACGCATTGTTTGCATATCTCAAATGTATCACCATGGTCCAGATGCACCGCAATCGGGATGTCCGGATTTTCTTTAACAGCCACATCAATGATGGCCATCAGGTAACTCATGCTAGCATATTTACGAGCACCTCTTGATATCTGCAGAATAAGCGGAGCCTTTTCCTCCGCTACTGCATCCACTATCCCCTGCGTGATTTCCATATTGTTGACATTGAAAGCACCAACGGCATAACCGTTTTTGTAAGCCATCTCGAACATCTTTTTGGTATCTACCAGCGGCATACTAATTCTCCTTATCAAAATATATTAAATTTTTATCAAACCGTTAAAACTTATAGAAAAAATACCGGAACTCAAAATAAGAAACTTTTTTAATAACCGGATGCGCCTCCCAGTTCCATATATCTTTTCTCTCCGATTCCCAATTCCTTTATACCCTCAGGCCAAATACTGAACATAACAGCCTGCCTATCCAGTGACTCGTCAATACTCACCGTAAATGCACAGCTAACCCGGTGATATTTTCGTAATAACGTCAAATCGCTTCGAATATTGTCACCGTAGTCAAGGTCGAATTGCTGGGAGAAAACCACGGTATAGCGCGGGTCAAGAATGTACGTAGCTGCAAATGTAAAGGCGTTCGAGCCTTTTTCTCCAAGCACCTGAACCCGCCTGATATACCTGCTGCCTATATAATAGCTCAGATTAGGCCAGCATAACCGCGATATTCCTATGTTAAACTGCTGGACCACACCGCTTTGCATATCGAAATACAAGTCACTCAAAACAGCAGTCGTATCGCTGACTCGCCAGATATAATCGGCGCTGAAGTAGTCGCGTCTCGGCCCGTATAATTCGAAGCGGTGGAGACTGCTTATCAAGTCTCCGTGAAAGATTTCCGGCGCAGAGAGCACACGAAGCGGCACTATGGGTTTGGCCCAGATGTACCTGTCAGGCCCGGGACCCATGTCGGATACGCCCCCTGAATCTTCGACCCAGACCATATCAGTATCCAAACGCATCCAGTCCACTGTTCGCTGGTTGCCAACAGGGCCTCTTTTCGTTTGTAAACGCTGTGAAAGACCGATGCTCAACATGTCCGGCTGGTCAACAACAGAGTCGCTTTCCTGTATAACTGTAGCTACAACGCTCGGCTGTATGATATGACGAAGCTGGTTTAAATCCCACAGGCGGGAGCGAACATTCGGATAAACCCTCCACCACGGTCTGGGGAAAATCCGAACGCCGGCTTCTGTAAGCCAAATCTTGTCCGAGCCGAATCGGCCCATATAGCTGCCGTCAACAAGAGTCCTCCTGAAGCCGCTGCGGTCATCGTAGCCGAAAGTACCGGCAATGTACGGGACAACCTTAAAGGAATCGACCTGTAGAGGCATATCTACTTCAGTTCGATAACTCATAAAGGTAAACGGATGCTCGTCGATTGATATCATATGGTCGTGGCCGATTTTCTGCCGAAAACGGCTTATCTGTAAGTCGCTGTAGAGAGTCAGCTTGTCTTCAAAGAAGGACTCCCCGACAACGTGATACTCGATAGTCGGCAACTCTTCCAGCGTATCGTCAAAATTGTTTATTCTCCATTTACCCAGTATCGAAATGGCCTTGTTGTCTTCGATATTTTTCAAATGTATATATGTCTCAGGTCTGTAAACGTTATATTCGCCCCGGTAGAAACTTTCTATAAAGTACTCATCCGATGAATAATTAATCTCAGTTGTGAGCTGCCACTTATAGGGCAGGAAATGTCTGTGCCGCCAGCTTAGCCGGCCGCGAAATTCCTTGCCGGCCTCAAGATTTTCCCGACTACTGTGCCGGCCGAGGTCGTCTTTTCCATGGTCTTTAATCACATAGCCCTGTATCCTGCCGAAGTAGTCTTCTTTGACATAATCAATATCAACGCCCGCGCCGAGACCTCGCTTGCTGAAATAATCCGTCAATAAAGTGCTTTCAACTCCTTCCGGCTCCTGCAGCCCCAGCAGCCGGGAAAGATACCACTGAGCCTCAAAGGATGTCCCCCAGTCACTATCATGGCCCATACGTACCTTTTTAACAGGCACATCGGGTCTTTCAAGATTGCTCCGAACAAAAGGCCACTGAAAAATGGTCCTGTCGCCCATCTTAAACCGCACATCGCGCATCTCGGCTTCGTAACTGCTGTCCGAAACCAGACCCGTCTCGGTATCACGGGCAGTCGTATCCGTGATGGCAACAGCCGAAGCCGTTGCAGAAATCTGCGGCCTGTGAAACTCACTGGTTGTTAAAACTGCATTTTCCGCTGCAAATCTGTTTTCCGACAATCTCCTTAATTTGGCCGCTCGAACATATATCGGGATTCCGCGGTTGGCATCAAAGCTTCTCATCACTGCGTTTACCGCAATCGCATTCGAGTTCTCGAAATCATAGTATATCTCATCCGCCCGGATTGTTCTCGTGCCCTCCGCCATTGTTACATCACCGGCTATATATATAGACTTTATAGTTCCGCGCGGAAGGATATTTTCCGAATCCGAATCTTCCTGAGCCATCGTTGCCTGTTCTCCGGAGTAAAACACAACAGCTCTGTCCGCCTGCAGCTCCAGCAACCTGTCACCTTCATCCTGCTTTTGCCATAAGTAGAACCTGCCGATTATTGTTGCCACATCCAGGTTGTCCTCTGTCCTGGCTGATTCTATTACCGGGACCGATTCGCCGACCGGCTCTATATGGACAGGGTAGATAAATTTCAGCTCTTTCTCTTTCGGCTTCTCTTTTACCTTCTCCTGGACAACTGCCTTTTCGATAAAACCCGGCTCAGTAATCTCCGGCTTCTTTTCGATTTGGATCTCCTCTATCCGCTCTGTTATCTTTTCCGACTTGGTTTCTTTTTTCTTATCAACCCACTCGGGAACCATAGCATCGCTTTGAATAACAAAAGCAGGCTTAATAGAAGTGAATACTGATTCTGCTTTCTGGTAAAGCTCTAATCCGCGAACATCTTTTATCTCTCTGTCTTCCGCTGTTATAAAAACATCTCCTGTTACTTCAAACCAGACCGCCAGTGATTGGCCATCTTCTACCTCTTTTTGCCTCAGGTTTACCGTCAGGCCGCTCTTGGTTTCCTGAACTGATACGTTGCCTGTCAGATAAACCTTCGCTTCGTAATCGACAAGCGTGCGTCCGTGAAAATCGCTCAATCTGCTTTTAAGCCATACGACAGCTTTGTCACTCGAGAACTTATTACCGCCTATCGACATCACAAGCCCTTCGCCGAAGACAAGGCTGTGCTCGCCGGTACTAAGCTGATAACTAATAACAGACTTTGCCTCGAGCCGCAGGTCAAGGCCTGCGAAAGCGCCTGCCTTTTCACTCTCCATCCCAGCCGAGTAGGAAACAGGCAAGAAATATATTGCCGCAATAATCAGCAGGACAAATCTTTGACTTTTCGGCATATCCTCTTCTCTTATTTTACTACGCCCAAATTTCTGTTTTTTAACAACAGTTCAGCAATTATAGCCGCTCCTGTTCCAAAAGCCAGCAAAAATATGGCGGTCTCCGTAAAACCTTAGAAAAATATCTTTTTCAGAATTCCAGGCGGGAATAACAAAGATTTCGGGATGAACTAAAACTAATAGCTTGATTTACTCATAATAATCAGGTACAAGTATCATGGCCATCTTGGCCGTGATAACACGGGCTGGAAGCCCGTGTTACTGTTACAGAACACGTAATAGTGCCCGGAATCGTAATCCTATGGCCAAAAAAAGTCTTTCCACATACGAAAGAGGCGTGATTTCACGCTATTATAAACATCTCGATGAGATTATGCTCTCAAAAATCAGCGCTATGGTCACTGAGCTGTATCTGGCAAAAACTGCTGAAAAGAAAAGACAGCTCTGGAACCGTGTGTATAAAGCTATGATAAACTTAAAAATAAAACCGGCTATTATTAACCACATAATGAAAAGTAAGGACGTCGAAATCCTGGCAAAAAATCTTCAGGATTGGCTTTCCGGGAAAAGATAAATATGGCTGAAGGCTATTCAGAAACTGCAAAGGTATATCACACCGAAAACACCGGCAGCCTCAGCATCCTGGATATGCTGCACTACTTTGAAGAAAAAGGCGCTATGCGTGTTTCCGACCTGCATATCAAAATCGGAGTCCAGCCGACATACCGTATCGACGGTGACCTGGTAAAATTAAAAGGTTTGCCTGTTACAGAAGAAGTGGGAAAGCAGCTCATCTACCCGTTATTAAGAGATGAAAAGTTAAACAAACTCAAAAACGAGTATAGCGTGGATACCTCATACCGGCTCGGCGGACTACAGTTTCGAATAAATGTCTTCTGGGAAAACGACGGCATCTGTGCAGCTATCAGGGCGTTATCGCTTGATATTCCCAAGATCGAGAAGGTCGGCTTTCCAAACAACGTCTGGGAAGATATCATTAGCAAAAAGCACGGCCTGGTGCTTATAACGGGCATAACCGGTGCAGGAAAATCCACCACTATCGCTTCTCTTATCGACAGAATCAGCGAAAAAATAGCCTGCAGAATCATCACTCTCGAGGACCCTATAGAATACATCTACGGACAGAAGCATTCGGTAATATCTCAACGCGAAATCGGCAAAGATGTTAAATCATTCGTGGACGGTTTACGGTCGATGATGCGGGAGGACCCGGACATTATCTTCGTCGGCGAGATGAGAGACCCTGAGACTATCGGTATGACACTTATGGCCGCCGAAACAGGACATTTGGTATTTTCAACCCTTCACACAAGAGATGTCACAGGCACAATAACAAGGATTCTCGATTATTTTCCGGAAGGCAAACAAAGCGAGGTCAGAAACCAGCTTTCCCTCGGCCTTGCTTATATAATAAGCCAGAAGCTCATCCCTCGAAAAGACGGTAACGGCCGGGTCATCGCTATGGAAATTATGAACAATAACTATGCCTGCGCTAACCTTATTCGAACCGGCAAAACAGAGCAGATTTATTCCCAGCTGCAGACAAAAACTCAAAACAAGACCGGTGAAAAAATGCTGACGATGGAAAGCCACCTTGCAAGACTTGTTAAAGCAGATATTGTGGATTTGCTCGAGGCCCAGATGTGGGCCAACGACATAAAATGCTTCGTAGATGCTATGAAGCGTGAGCAGCCAAAACCAGGCTATGAGCATAGAATGTGAATGCCCTAAGTGCGGCGCCAGAATGGCTTTTGCCGATGAAAAAGCCCAAACGCAACAGCATTGTATAAGCTGCGGCCAAGCCTTAATAATACCCGCCGAAAGTAACCTGCCGCCCCGGATTTTCGAACCTCAGCCGGTTATCGAAAAAACCGAGCCAGTCGAAGGTTTTCACAGAGCTGTCTTCATCGATAGCTGGAAGCTGTTCTTCGACGCTCAAAATATCACATCTGTCGTGTTCATAATCGCCATTGTTTGCTTCAATTTTTTTCTTGCGCAAGTCTTCTGCTGTAACTACGTCACCTTCATCGCCGTTTGGGGCTGGCTGCTCGGGTTTTATCTTAATATTATTTACGAAACCGCTTTTGATACAGATAAATTGCCGGAAATCTACCTCGGAACAGCTCTCTCTTTTTTGTGGTATATTATAAAACCTCTTTTAATCTTCCTTTTCACTTTGATTTTCACATTATTACCCTTTGTCATCACAGGCGCTATCTGTTACAAGGCTGGCTTTATTGCGCCCGAAGCGTTGAAAAATTTCAACGATTGGCCATTACTATTAAAATTTCTGTTTTTTTTGTGTTTGTTTTTCTTCCCCGCAGCCATCCTCGTTACAGCAGTTGCCAGGGATTTCATCCTGTTAAGGCCCGATTACATCCTCACACCCATAATAAAAGCCTTTTTTCCTTACTTGGTTACGGTTGTTTTGCTGGTTATTGCTGTTGTGATTGAATTGAATACAAGACAGTTTGCGGGCGTGGAAGATGAAAATTTTTTCTCGGCCGCAGGCAAGTTAGCCGTCAATCTCGCTGTTCAGGTCTTTGCCATTATTGCTATGCGTTCTATCGGCTTGTTTTATCGCCATTACAGTTGTTACTTCAGGTGGTGAACCTTATTTTTCAAAAACACTATCAACAGTTTCGAGCTTTTTGAATTTTTCCCAAAGGGCTTTGAAAACCTCAGGCTTTTTAAGGCCCTGATTCTGTTCAAGAACAGGACCGCTTTTTAATGAAAAATCTCCCCCGTTCGGGTCAACTAAGCCCGGCTCAGCCTCTATTGGTGGTGCAAACTGCTCTATATTTTCAAGATTGACTTCATTTTTCCAGAAGGTGTTCTTGGATATCCTGTTGGTATTTTTGCCAGCCTCTTTGTGTAAAATTAAACCGCGTGTGTTATTCTGAAAAATATTATTCGCAATTGCAAGCCTGCACGAGTCGCGCATCGAGACGCCTGCATATGCTGAATCTGCGATGATGTTATTCGTTATTGACACTTGTGAATTTGCAAAGGCGCTGATATTTGTCCCATTGCCTATTATTATATTATTTGTAATTGCTCCGCTTGCGCTTTTATTGCCGAGATAAATTCCGCTGTTTTCATTTTTAGTTATAAGGTTATCCCTGACTAACAATTTACCGCCGGTGCTCCGTATGCCGTGATACTTCGAGCCCGTAATTATGTTGCCGGTTATCCTGACGTTTGCTCCGGAATACAGTGACACTCCCTGATGGCCGGAATTTGCCACAACGCAGGCCTGTACAACTCCTTCGGTACCATCGCCGTACTGGACGGTGTAATTGTAGCCCTCGAACCGGCAGTCGCTAACGGCCATATTCGTAAATCCCTGCGCGCGTAACGCAACGGGACACCTTTGGTAATTACCCAGCGGCACAAAATTACAGTTCTTGATTTGGGCCCTGCTGTCTTTGACAGCCGCTGCAAATGGAAGCTCAATATTTTTGTCACTTGTTGCAAGCTGCCATTTGATTGTAAGGTTCTCGATTGTAACCATGCCTTTGCCTTTTGTATCTACAAAAACCGCAGGCTCATCGGCTGTTACCTCTATGATACAGTCGTTTACATCCTCGCCTTTCAGCCTGAGAGATTTATTTATCACAATAGGCTCGGTGAAAGTACCTTTTGGAACAGTCACCGTTTGACCGGCCCTGGCGGAATCGATTAACCGCTGCAAATTGGCCTGCTCTGATTCACTATTCTTTCCTGCATCTGCCGCTTGGGTCTGAATGACAGGATTTTCAGCTCCGATTTGGACATTGGTGTTTGTTGTAGTTTGTCCAGCGGGGGTGATATTTTCTTTTTCACTGCTTTGTTCGTGGAGTTTGCGAAAGTCGGCCTCTGCTTCGGTATAGGTGCTTTCTACCGCCCTGAGATAAACTTTCGCTTCATCAAATTTTTCTGTTCGGAGGTTTTTTATGAAATGTCTGAATGCCTGCTGCATTGTCAGGGTGTATTGTTCGGTTTGAGTACCTTTGGTTTTTTTGACCAGTTCGTTAAGAATTTTTTCAGCTTCTAAAGCTGTTTCTATTGAAGCCTGTGATTTATCATTTATATCTTTCTCTAAAATCTGTCCCATTTCGCCAAATGCCCGGTAAAGAAAATAAGGGGCCAGCTTGTCATAATCCGATTCATTAATAATCTTGTCAATTAAAGGGACCTTCACAGTGGAATTCGGGATTTCAATTTGTACATTGGTTTTGAAGTTCGGCTTTACTGAGACATTCTTGAATTCTACCCACTCGTACGGCCGCACCTGGAATTGAAATTCTTTAATCTCATCTAATGTCAAACCGTTAAAAATATATGTCATGCTGTTTAATTGGCCTCCACCGCTGCCGCTGACTCCGGATATTCTGACCTGCCCGGATTTTGTTATTGCGACAAGTCGAATAGCAAACTTTCTTTCCCTTCGATTGTAGTTATGAACCACCGGTAATAATGTTCGCTTTTCCTGCTCATAAGGAATACCGAAAGCAATTGCAAATTCATCCACAGTAACAGTCTCTTCATTATCCTGTGGTTTATGCGTAGCGACGGTCTGCCACTCTGCGGCTGTTGCACCAATGCGTACAGTTGCGCTTTTTTGGTCTCTCGGCAGATTGGTGGCGTAGGCTTTTAAGCTTCCAATTTGATGTCCTTCTTTATCCCGCGGCGAGCCGGTATCAGAGCCGTGTCCACTTCCGGGTATCATCCAGTAATAGCTAACATCCGGCTGATTGAGCTTTAATGCAAACTCATAATACACATATCCTTCTTTTTCACTGGTTGAACGGTCTTCTGTTGTATGATAAGGTGCTTGAGATAAAACATTCCCATCCGGTCGCCACCATTGCTCGCCTTTGGAAGGATGCCCACAAACACCCACAAGTTCAATAGTCACATCGTTGTTCAGTTCTGCCTTGAATTGTGGTTTTTGGACGCCAGTTTCATCTGTGGCACTTTCTTTCTGTGCCTTGGCCATTGGCAAAAGGACTGCAGCAACAATAAAGACAGAAATCAAACCGACTAGGCCCAGCTTAGCTTTTTTAGGTATCGGCCGGCTCAACATTCGGGCGATTCTGTTTTTCAACGCGCTTTTATTTTCGACAACGCCTATAAGCCGCAGACTCAAGGCAGGCCTCTTAAAAGCAAGTTTCGCAACATCCACTAAAATCTGCGGATAACTTTCAGCCGATTTGCCTATAGCAACCTGAACCGCTTCATCGACCGCCTGCTCACGGGCCCTTCTTATTATCGCATTGGCAAGCCAGACAAGAGGGTTGTAAAAATATGTTATCTGCAGCAACGCCTGAGCAAGATTAATCCACAAGTCACCGCGTTTGATATGGATAAGCTCGTGAAGCAGTACAGCTTTTAACTGCTCTTTAGTCAAACTCGGTGCCAGATTCTGCGGCAGCAGGATTACCGGCCGAAACAGCCCGCAAACCGCAGGGCTTGTTGCATTAGGCGAGGTTTTCAGCCTGACTTTTCCCTTCATACCGAGCAATTTGCCGCACGATTGAACCAAATCTTTCAGACCGCCTGTTATCTCATCGGCCTGTGCGACAAGACCCCTGACAAACATCGCCCGCTGAATCAGCAATAATATCAAAATCAGCAACGCAACCGCCCAGGCCAGGAACACCGTCCCCTGCCAGCTAATGGAAACCGGTACCGCAACCGGTTTTTGCTGCTGCTCGACTCCCACCGTCGAGGCCTCAATGATTTTTGCCTGCTCTTTCTGCCATTCGAGACTTCTCAGGTGAGTTCCCGCAGGGTCGATTTGCTTATACAATTCAGGCTTCGGCTCTGTGATTGCTAATCGCGGCGCTTTTACTATTTGGCCAGCCTGTTCAACTTGTCCAGGCGGTTCCATCCGGCCTATTTTTATTTCGGACAGTTTATCACCAAACAGACCTCCAATGCTCAGCGGTGATGATATTGAAGGCGGTATAATCAGCTTGACCAGAACGAGCAGCCATACGCAATAGCGAAATACCGCTCTTACCTTTCTGCGCAACAGGAAATCCAAAGCAAGCAGTATCAAAATCAGGATGCTTGCCTGAACGAGCATGACAGCAGAGAAATTGACAAATAAACCACCGGCTGAATTTAACCTTTCGATTATCGCATTCATAATAAGGTCTCCGCAAAACTATCTTTTTCTTTTCACTTCCCGCTTTTTACTTTTTACCATTTTTTCTATTTCGTCGAGCTGCTTTTTGGAAACGTTATTTTCCAGCAGAAACTGCATCATTGGAGTCAGCGCTCCGTCGAATGCCCTTTTGACGGTGCGAAGAATCTCACCTCTTTGCGCTTGTGTTTTTGTTATCGCAGCGCTGTATAGAATAATGTTTCGAACCCTCTTTGTTCGCAGCAGGCCCTTCGTGACCATTCTGTCCATAAGAGTTTTGACGGTGCTGTAGGACCAGCCCGTCCGTCTCTGAAGCGCTTCCTGGATTGCAGGGGCCGCACATGGCTCGGCCTGCCATACGGCCTTTATTATCTGCCACTCGGCCTCTGTTAATTGATTTTTTCTTTCTGCCATAATAAAGCCTCCTTATATTTAATTGTGTAGATGTTACTCTACAGTTGTAAAGATTGCAAGAAAATAATGAAAAATATTTAAAATTTTTTTTACAACCCAAAATCGGCCTGTTCAGCATTTGAGTCAGGTATGTTCGAATCTGATATGTTCATATCGGGTATGTTTATATCCGGCGTGTTTAAGTCAGGTACGTTCGAATCGGGCATATTGAAATCGGCTACTTCCAATTCTTGTGGGATTATTATGATAAAAGGCTCATCTTCCACAGGCAGTTCAGCCTCAAACGTTAAAATATCGTTACTATCCTCTTGTGCCTTAAGCTTGATCAGGTAAGGGCCGTTAGTAATATTTTCCAATTCAAATCCGCCATCGTAGTCCGCAACGTAATTTCGCAACCCAAAGGGCAAATCCCACCAGTCCGGCTGCACCGAGATTATTATTTCACTGCCGGGCGAACCATCTTCGAACTGCACCTGCCCACGGACTTCAGTACCCTTTTTCAGAACTATCTCCTTATATTCAATATCATTGGGACTTTCGAGTTTCACAGTAACTCGCTGCAGCGCATAATCAGGTAATATTCCAACTGTATTTCCGAATACATTCGGACTGGTATGGATAGCAGTGAGATTAAAGATTCCCCTGCCAAGACCGCCAAGAACTAAAAAACCTTTCTCATCAGTTATCTGCTCAAAACCAGTATCAATGATTTTATTTACATCTATCGGATTCGTGATGAAAATTTCAACATTCGAAACAGGCTCATTCGCCTCATCCATTACCAGCAGGTCAATCATACAGGCCTTTTCAAGCTTGAAATTTTTTACTTCTCTCGAATCGCTCGACAGATACACAACAGGTAATTTCTCCTGCTCGGTGATACCGATATATTCTTTTGACGTGATTTTAATCTTATAATTTCCATCCTCTTCGACGTCTTCGAAACAATAAAAGCCATTCACATCAGTTGTTGTAGTATAGTTTTCTACAGACGAGATTGTAACATCAGCATCAATTACAGCTTCTGCCGTCTCAGCATCGGTAACCAGGCCGGTAAGCAGACTTTTCGGGGCAATTGCAGCACTTTGCTGAGCTTTCATTTCGCCGGCTTGCTTTGCTTCTTCAAGCCGATTTTGTATTAATGAGCAGGCTATAGAAAAAATATCGGCAAGCTCTTCATCTTCTGTTACTGAACTCAGCCTTCGCAGAGTCTCTGCGGCACGCTCATCACCAACCTTTGCAAGGTAAAGTGCAACAGCCAGCTTTACTTCTCTGGGACGGTCCGAGAGCATTGCTATAAGCCCTTCGATATCATTGGCCTCGAACATGTCCCCAATCTGTTCTAATTCGATTTTTAATTCCGTTTTGACACTCTCTGCCGTAGCTTCTTCATCGAAATCCTGCTCTGTTTTTGATTCCTCCGGAATTAAAGCCTCAGTTAAGCTGCTATCAGCTCTTTCCGCCGTCCCTGTTGGCGGTGTTTCTGATGTAGTTGTTAAGAGCAGTTGAGCCGCGAGAAGACAGCCTATTATCAAAACTGCAGCTATTACCAGCCTGCTTATCCTGCTTTTAAGAATGATTCGCCATATAGAGTGCTTTGACCGCATAGCTATATCGAATGCTGCAAAACCGTCACTGAGAATCCGCTCATCCAGCTCGGCTCCGGTAGTGCAGCGTATCTTCGCTATTGCTTCTTCCAAATTAGTATTATCAGAATCTGTCTTCATATTATTCTGCCGTCTGAAATCGTCCGCAGCTTGTCAAGTCCGTAACTATACCTCGCACGAACAGTGTTGACTGGTATATCCTGCATCTCAGCTATTTCCCGAAATTTTAAACCACCCTGCAAATGCAGCACTATAACCTCCCGCTGCTGTAAAGGAATTTGCGCGAGAGATTCAATCAGACTCTGTTCCTTTTCAATCTCCGAATCTAACTCCTGCGTCTTCTGTGAACCTGTTTCAGCCTGTCCGCTTCTGTCCACTTCTACAACCTGATACATTTTCCTGCGGTGCCTATCTCGGATATGATTTACAATATAGCTTATGAGGTAATTTCTGAGACCTCCATATAACCTGAACCTCGCAGCAGTATTTGCAAAAAAAACAAAAACTTCATGTAATGCATCCTCAGCCTCATCAGCCTCATTCAACAACAATGTTGCTATTGTCAGCAGTTCGTCTTTGTACTTCTCATATATCTGACGCAAAGCTTGCCTATCACCATGCCTCAGCTTCCAAATAAGTAAATTATCTTCTAACATCTCCCGATAATCCCTTCAGTCTTTCAAGCCAAAACTAAACATTTTAACCTGCAGCTTTTGTTAAAAATAAAAATAACTTTTTCTAACTTCGCAATCTTCCCGGCCTATAGCACCCTTCACTAATTATTGTATCACTTTTTTGCTTTCCCGTGCGAAACATTGAAAATTTACACTCTATGTCAGATTTTCGACTGATTACCGGCTGCTCTTTTAAAAAATCTGCCCTCCGCTGCCGAATACAGGTTCAGGGCTTTTTATTCAGTTTAACTTTTCGCACGGCTGATAAAATCTGAACAGACAGGCTTGAAAAATTAGTTTTTATGAAAATCTTTATTGACAAATTCTATCTTCAGCAGTTAAACTGGGACAAAAGGGCAGTTTGGAGCACCCTTTTATCAAATGGATTTGGTTAAAAGAGAGGGATAGATAAAATGAAGGAGCTATTTACCACCGGGGAAGCTGCTGATGTTTGCGGAGTCAGCCAGCAGACCATTATCAGATGTTTCGATTGCGGAAGAGTGGAGGGTTTTCGTGTGCCAGGCTCAAAATTCCGCAGAATCCCACGCCAGAGCCTTGTCAGGTTTATGAAAGAAAATAGTATTCCGCTTGATAAGCTTGACTCCGGCAAAAGGAAAATTCTCATTGTTGACGACGATGCCGAGATTGTCGAGCTTATGGTCGATGTCCTTGTCCGCGACGGCAGGTTCGAGGTCAGAACCGCAGCAAGCGGTTATGAGGCCGGCATGCAAACTCAGCAGTTTCATCCCGACCTTATACTGCTGGACTATATGCTCCCCGATGTCAACGGTAATGTCGTCTGTCATACAATAAAGAAAAATCCCGAGTTTGAGGACATTAAGATTATTATCGTCAGCGGCGTAATTAAGCAGGATGAAATCGACCACCTGCTCAAATCTGGTGCGGAAGATTTTATCAGAAAACCCTTCAACATAGGCGAGCTTACATCCAGAATCAGCGAGGTTCTTCAGCTCAAATAAAGAATGTTTGTAGTCGATGGCAGAAAATTTAGAAACTGCGATAGCTTTCCATAAGAGGGTGAAACTAAATGCCGGACAAACCCGCTGACACAACAGTCGCTCGACAGGTCGAACTTGCTGTTTGCCGGCTCAGCTCGCTATCGGCCTTACCTCCAATTGCCGATTTGTTTCTTTCCAGACTGAACGACTATCAGCTTACACCCACAGGCTTAATCGAACTCATAGAGGCTGAACCGGCATACACAGCAAAATTGCTTTCGTTATTACATCAACAAGCTCTATCCGGCAAAGAAAACTTACGTACAATCAATCAGGTATTGGAAAAGCTGCCTTTGAGAATTATTCGTGACGCCTTATTATCTGTTAATATCTATTCAGTTTCAGAATCAAATCCCGAAAGGCTCCGGCTTAGAGAGCAGCTTACCCGTCACAGTATTGCCGTCGGATGTTGCGCCGAACAGATAGCTGAAATCGCTTCACCTCATATCGAGCCGTCACTGGCTTATTCAGCCGGCCTTCTGCACGACCTCGGCAAACTGGCTCTCGACGAGGCTATGCCGAGAAGTTTTATCAGGCTCATAGAGCAGGCAAAGACGGAAGGTGCTTGTATTCGTGATATTGAGCGCAAAAACTTCGGCATCGACCACACAATCCTCGGAAAAAGACTGGCTCGCAGGTGGCATCTGCCTGAGCAAATTGCCCTGACCTGCTGGCTTCATCATTCCGGTACAGCCGCAATTTATGAAAGTATGCCCGAAGCTGAAATTGCACCTGTTGTGCAGCTTGCTGACATAATCGCCAGACAGTGCGATATCGGCTGTTCCGGAAGTTACGATTCGCCGACTCTGCCGCCGCAGATTATTAGTATGCTGGGAATAAGCAACGCACAATTAGAGCAAATCAGACAGAACCTCCCCGATACTGTTGCACAAAGAAGCGAATTTGCCGCTCTTGTCTCGAAAGGCTCTGTTAGTAAAGACTCTAAGGCATTTCACACAACTGCAGTCCGGCTCGCAGAAGAAAATACACAGCTTTCCGAACAAAACAGTCAGTTGAAAATCGACTCGAACAGTATGAAATTTATAACAGAATTTCTTTCAAAAGTCAGCCCGACAGATGGAACTACTGAAGTTGCTGAAGTTTTCGCCTGTATGTGGCAAAAGTTCTATCAGACCGGCCTGGTCTGCTTATATCTGGTCCCTGAGAAAAATTCTAAAACGCTTGAAGCTGTTATTGTCGAAGAAACATCAAAGGCAAGCTCTTGCTTATTGACCCTGCCGAATGAAGTTCTTGCGGTTCCAAAATCGATAAACCGGGATTTCGGGATTTTTGATGCTTATGACGGCCTTGATTGGCTGTTCAAGCAATTGAGTGCGAAGTTTGATTTAAGCAGAACTATCGCGCTGCCGCTATTTTCAGGCCCGAAAGTAATTGCTATGCTCATCTTCGAGCTTCGTCACCCCACACGAAAATCACTTCTTCTGGATAGATTCAAGACCGTCGCTTTAACAGCCGGCACAATTCTCGGTTTGGCTGTTGCTCATCAAAAGCAACGGGATTACGCCGAAAAATTTGCCGATTTTGCCGTCCCGCAATCCAAGAAGAAGAAAAACGATAAAATTTCAGCACCAGAAAAACCTGATGAAAGCTCAGCCGGTGCAGATAACACGCTCGATGCCCTGGCAGAAATGGCCGCCGGTGCTGCACACGAGCTGAACAATCCTCTTTCCGTAATTTCAGGCAGGGCTCAGCTACTTGCTGACAGCGAAGACGATGAGGAAAAGAAAAAAATCCTAATCCAAATCCAAAGCAACGCTCACCAGATAAGTCAATTGACCGAAGATTTATTGAGCTTTGCCCAGCCTCGCCAGCCAAAGTTAAGGAAGGCCAACGTTGGACAGATAATCGAGCAGGCGGTTAAATCAACAGCTGACAAACTAAAAACTCAAACAGGCAATGTTAAAATTGAGGTGGCTGAAGACGTTAAGGACGTTGTTGTGGATTCGGCGCAGACCGTCACTGCCCTTGCTAATATTATCTGCAATTCTTTCGAGTCGTATATCAGCAAAACCGGTCCTATAAACGTTACTGCCTTGACATCCGCCCCGAACGGCCGCGTTTGCATTACAATCAGCGACCTTGGCTGCGGTATGGACTCCGAGACCGTTCGCAAAGCTGTTTTCCCCTTTTTCTCAGCAAAACCGGCAGGCCGGAAAAGAGGAATGGGCCTGTCCATAGCTGAGCGCCTGATACATTGCAATGGCGGCTCAATGGCCATATCAAGCAGACCGGCTGAGGGAACAATCGTAACTGTTTACCTGCCAAGCGGATAGATAACTCCTCTAATATCAAAATGCCCCGATAACAACTAATCCAAAAAGGTATTAAAAAACCGCTGAAAAGACCTTAGACATCCATTATTAGCCTGTTTTTTGCTAAATTTTACCCGGACTAATTCCGATATAATAATGTTCTGGAGTTGCAAAGACATACTTCTTTTTAATCAGGGTGAGCAGATGGAAATAGAAAAATTAACAGAAGATGTTATTTACGTCGTCCTGCCCCCTGAGCCAAGAATAAGAGAAAAGCTCAAAGAGCTTAATGAAATGGTCAGCAAAAATTGCGACTTTAATGTCGTAATTGATTTTTCGTACATAGAGGTACTGACGTCCATAACCATATCGAACCTGATTACGTTACAAAGTTGGCTCGATAAAAGCGGGTACAAACTTGTCTTATGCAAGGTTGCCGTAGTAACAAAGTGTATATTTGACGTAGCAGGTTTGGACAAGGTTTTCAAATTTACGGCTGATAAATTCGATGCCCTCTCGGCTTTAAAACAGAGCGATCCCACCGCAGAAAGCTAAAAACCAGCCCATTTTCACGCTTTTCTCCTCGTATATCAGTAGCTTACCCCTTTATAAGCCTCTTTTGCAGGATTCAGACCCTGGCGACGAAAATTAATGCAAATTCAACTACTGCAAAAATTTTCTTTTTTGTCAGGTATTTTTTGCTTGACATACGGGTTCGCCTGCGCATAGAATATATCGAAATTTAGGGGTTGCTATTTAGGGAGAATAGTTGTGAAACAGCGCAATATTTGTATCTCAATAACTATAATAATAATTCTTTTTTCCACATTAGGCTTCTGCGAACAGAAAGTATCCTCGACTGCTGACAAAAAAGCCCAGGAAAAGAAACCAGTCACTGCAAAAAAATCCACGCTTGGCAAAAGCACTAAACTCGACAATAACACCGCTCTCAAACTACTTGAACAAAATGTCAACCTGTCTGACTTGCGTTCTGATATGTCTTTCGGCCGGGCTATCGAAGTCCTGCGTAATTCAACAAAACCACCAGTGAGAATAGTAGTCCTCTGGGGACAACTGGAGCAAATAAATGTCGGGCCGGCCAGCCGAATCTCTATGGATGGTTTCTCCGAAATACGTTTACGAACTGGTTTGAAGATTTTGTTAGCCTCGGTTTCCAACGGGCAAAATCAATTAGACTATTGGACTACCGAGGGAGTAATCGTCATTGGCACAAAAGATGCCAAGCCTAAAACCCAAACAACACGCCTTTATAATGTTTGTGACCTGACTTCACGTCCCGCCGAGTATTACGCCCTCGGCGCCGGGATTAACCAACAGCAGGGCAGGCAAATGGGAGCTGGCGCTTACGGGCAGGGGTTCGGACAAACCGGGTATGGGGGCGGCGGTCGTGGGCAGGGATATGGCAGGACGGGAACGTACGGAGGAGGGGGAGGATATAGAAGTTTTGGTACAAGAACAATGGGCTTAAGAAGCAGTACCTCACTTTCAACTGGTGGCTGGGGTGGCCAGCCCTTTGGAGGCGGAGCCGGTGGTTTCGGCGGCTACAACCAGAGGGGTATGGGCGGTATGGGATTCAACACTATCGATACTCAAATCAGACAGCAACAATTGTCTGGTCTTATAAAAAACACCATTGAGCCGGGCACCTGGAATCCATAATCGAGAGAAAGCCGTTTTCAACTGAAAATCCCAGGGAAAATTCCACCATTTTCCGAAGAAAGGTCATTTCCTGCCTTAAAACAGCCGAAAAAACATAGTATCTTTTACTTTTTTATTAATTAACTCTATATCTTAAAAGAGAAAAAGATAAATCGCGGAATAAAACCGCATTAAAAATCAGCTGCAAATTAGGGGAGTTTAATATCATGACTGATGAAATGGAGCAATTAGAACAGACAGATTCCTGCGAAGCAGTAGAAGAGCTTCAGGAACAGCAGGACGAGCAAGGCCAGCTCTGGGATGGAACAGAACGCCGCAACGGTGAAGACCGTCGCCAAAACGCCTGTTCGCATGATGAGCCGGATCACCGAAACGGCGAAGAGCGTCGAGAAGATACACCGGAACAGCAGTAATCCTGCCGAATCGCTGATTCCGAGGGGGGGGGTAAGGTAACAGAGCATCTTTATCTATAACAGTCGCGCAGAAAAGCTTTTAAATCACTTTTCAACAAAAAAACTCTAACGAAGTCTAAAACCATTCCTGCAGCCGATTACCTGCGGCTCATCAGGAAAAACCAACAAAAACGTAAACATTCCGAACAAATGCTATCAAGGGTTAAATTTATTAAGTTAAAACACCAGGAATTTACCCCGTTTTTGGTTGATTGTAAGACAGAATAAGTATATAAATATGTTGAGCCCAAACAGCTGATATTGTGATTTTCTGATAAAGCTGAAAACATTGTGGAATGATAATGGAATATAATACTCAAGTTAATTTGGAGGACTAAGGAATGAATTGGGGCACCGTAAAAAAGAATGATACCAAAAAATCTTCTGACAAAGTTGTTGAGCTGCACCCTTCAGGCAACGCCTCTTCCGGAGCGACAGCCGTGAAAACAAAACCAGCAGCAACCAAGGCAAGAGGTGAAGACCTCGATAGCGGCATGGAACTTCTGGAACTGGACTTTCTATTGAGCATCATAGAAAATACCGACGGAGATGATAAGTACGAAGTCACTATGCGTAAGCTCTGTTTTAAAGAAGTTATTCGCAGAGACCAGCAAAATGAAATTGACAGCCAAGCTGTAAGAGCTTACGCACTAAATGAGAACAATCTATACGGCAAGGGCATCCAGTGCGAGGCAATGAAAGAACTATCGGTTCGTACCGAACAAAATATTAAATAGAGATTTAACAAGCAGGATATAAGGCAGCCCGACTTTGCCAAAGCGATTTTTTTGATAAAGTTCGCTTTGCCTGTCGGGGTATCACAGGCGGGACAAGGATGTTTGTTTCTGGTATCAGAATTCGTAATAACAAGCTGGCAGAACTAAACGATGGGGACTTTTTTAGTACAAGCAGTTGCATCTGCTTATAGTAACGATGGAGAGACTATTTGGGTTACTATGCTGGTTCTTGTCGTAATTGCCGCTGGAGCAGGAGTTTGGAGTTTCGTAAAAAAGAAACCGGGTAGAATAGACGAACAGCAGGACGATTTCGCTTATTATAGTTCCTCCCCTGAAACCGGACTCCATCAATGGAAACTACCTTTACAACAACAAGAGGCAATCGAAACACCCGAAAAGCACTTTGCCGTCACGACATCAACAAAATCCTCTTCTGATTTAGAGACCGCCCTGGCAAGAACCCCCATAAGCCGGAAAAAAGGCGCCGCTGATAGAAAGCAGCCGGACCAGAAGGGGGGCATGGAATTGTTAGACCTGAATTTCTTATTAAAAGCCGTCAGTGATACCGGGCATAACAGCAAAGCAGATATTACAATGCATAAGCTCATCTTCAAAGAGCTTATCCGCCGCGAAAAGCTCGGTGAAATTGAAAGCAAGGTCCTCAAAGAGTACGCGCTTAATAAAGGCAGTCTCTACTCCAGGGACGTCCAGTGTGAAGCGATTAAGGAGCTGGCCTCGAGAACAGAGCGGGGCTCTGATACAAATTGCTGAGCCAGAGCGTCTGAATTTTGCTCCGCCTTAAATCTCCCCCAGTGACTATTATAACCAAAAACGATTCGTCTCGTTTCCAAAATACTCCCAGATGCTTCGTAGAAGTGAATATGGCAGCTAACAAGTCCGAAAATACAGTTAAATCAATTTATTTTATTTTCCCATCAGCATGGTGCCGCCTAAACGTTATCCCTCTCGAACTGACTGCATTAAATATCTGTTATTTATAGGGCTACCTCAAATAGCTTTTTAAACCTCTTTGTTCTTAAAGCACATCCGGATTTCAGCCGAATCTAAAACCGCCTCAGCTTTTTAAAACAAATTAGTGAAAATAAGGATTTATGAAGGAAAAACTGCGATATAAAAGACTGCGCGAGCTCGTAAGCAAGGTCAATCGGGCGCGCAAAAAACAGGAGAAAAAAATAGATTTGATCTGTAATGACCTTATCTGTGCCCAGAGAAAATTTATCAAAAGCCTGAGCTCATTCAGTTTTACAGCAAACTTCTATGAAGCAATCATTGCCAAAACCGACTTAAAAGAGCTCTTCTCTATCGCCGGCAGACTCATCAAAGAAAGAATAGGTGACGTAAATACTGTCTTCTTTATACGTCGGCAGAACGGTTTCGAAATGTACGCTGTCGGCCAGGCCCAAACATCCTCATCGCAAAATCAATTGGAAAGCTACTTCACAGACGAGCTTGTGGAGAACATTTGTCAGTCAAATAAATTATGTGGTCTTGACGAGTTGCTCGAAATTGGCCTGCAGGCCGGGCCGAATTTCCTGAACAAAATTTCAGCTGTTACAATACCACTGTCAATCTCAGGAACGTCCCATGGTTTTATTTTAATTTATCAAGGCTCAGACCAAAAATTATCCCGCGACGACATAAGCAGCATAGCAGCCGTCGCACCGGGCCTCGCACGGGCGATTAACTGCAGTAAAACAATCAGCTGCCGGGATGATTCCTGCCAAAATTAGCTCCGCATCATTCTCCAGGTACGAGCCCCCCGGCAATTCTTCCAAATAGACTCATCCTGTTTTTGGAACCTCCGCCTTAAGATATAATGGTATCTCCTGCCCGCCCTTAGCCAGAAAGTAGTTCGAATTAAACCTTTCATCAGGAAAATCATCAATCATTTTATATGCAATCCTGTGGCCTTTAGTAAAAGTGTTTGGTTCGACGAATTTATAGCCGTTTGCTGCAAGCCAACTCTCTGGAGCAAATTCTTTACCTTTTTTAACAAACGCCTTGAAGGCAGCCAAATCGCGTGAGCTTTCTTTTCTCGGCCCAATAATCATATAACCGGCTGCCAACAGTTTCTCCAGGTATTCGAGGCTCTTAATCGGTTCGATTATCTCATTTGCTTTCATTGTCAGGACCTTTTCGATTCTAAGATTGTTTCTACTTACACGAGCACATTCTTTCGTAGTCTAAGGGAAATTTACGACTAATTCAACAATTTCCGGGAAGGCTTAAAAATATATGATGCTGAAAATTCTTGCAATATGATATTTTTCTGTTAGATTTATTGCTGTTTTGAGTTTACCGGGCAGGTAGCTCAGTCGGTAGAGCAACGGACTGAAAATCCGTGTGTCGGTGGTTCAATTCCACTCCTGCCCATTCGATAAGTTGTTTTGAGGCAAGTAGTTACCGCTGCTTGCCTTTTTCTGTTGGTGGTCAAAAAGGCCCGGCGTACCAAAACGTACCAGTTTTTGACACAGGCCCTGGGCAGTTGCGACCCTTGCACGGTGGACTAAATCATCTGCCACAAGTGCTGAACCGTTATCGCTGAGCAGCTTGGTGCGATTCTCAACAGGGACATTATCCAGACCTGTAAATTCGCAGGCCTGTTCAATAACATCACTGAAGTCTTCCGCTTTCATAGAAGTTCTTAACTGCCAGGCAAGTATCTTTCTGCTATAGTCATCCAGAACGCTTATCAGATAGAACCAGCCCCAGCGGTCAACTGTATGTCTTCAGCAAAAATGAGACAATTAAGCCTCTAAATCAGGAGATGATCTCAGCTCCATTTCAATGATTTTACAATTATACTTTTTTCTTTCAAGTGCTGTTTTCCTTTTTAACTCGACTTGTCCCCAGTCGGCATTGTAAGCCCTTTTTTCACAATCATCAGTAATTTTTTCACAATATTTTATCGGTGCTTTTAATGAATTGAAAATCCGTGTAGGGCTCCTTCATTCCGCCCCTGCCCAGTCGGTGTCATTCGAAGACAAGCGGTCTTTATCAGTTACTAAGGTTTTTTTACTTGACTTATGACACACAAACCGGTACGATTTATGCCAAAGTTGTGAATTGTTCAGATACGGATTATCCTGTTCGTATTCAAATTAATGGAGTTGATGACATTCAGAGCTCTGGACATTTAATTCAGATGAAAGCTTCAGGTTTAGAGAAAGTTAATACAATTACCCAACCGAAAAATATTGTGCCGATTACTACAGAGTTAAATGGACTTAGTAAAGATTTCATACAAACTTTTCCTGCGTATTCAATTAGCGTTTTGAAAATGTATAAAAAGTAAAAATAAATTCCAATTTTGCAACAAAGGCAGAAACGAGACAAGAAAAGCATATATTGACAGGAAATCTGAAAAATAATTCATTTAGGAGATTATTATATGAATCACAGACTTATAATGATTTTGTTAGCGACCGTCATAACATGCGGAACCTGTTTAGCTCGGACAGAGCAGCCTGCGGACGTGAACGATTTCAAGCCCTCATCACTCAACCAGCCCGGCCAGGAGTATCCCCAGGTCAACTCAGAACGCCGCGCGAGGTTTAGAATCCATGCGCCACAGGCCCAGAGCGTCAGCGTGAACATAGGCAGAACCCAGCTGACCAAGGACGTGAACGGCTACTGGGTTGGTACGTCGCAGCCATTGGATGAAGGCTTCCACTATTACCATCTCACGATTGATGGGGGAACTTTTAACGACCCCGGCACCTTGAACTTCTACGGTTCTATCCGTTGGGAAAGTGGCATCGAAATCCCCGCTCATGACCAGGACTTCTATGCCCTCAAGAACGTTCCTCACGGAAAAGTGCAGCAAATTCTCTTCCCTTCGAAGAGCACCAACACCTCACGGCGCGCCTTTGTTTATACACCGCCGGGCTATGATAAGGATCAGACCAAACGCTATCCGGTGCTGTACCTGCAGCATGGCTGGGGCGAGGATGAAACTGCCTGGAGCAACCAGGGGCACGCCAACCTGATTATGGACAACCTGATAGCCGAGAGGAAGATTAAGCCCTTCCTCATCGTAATGACCTATGGTATGACCAACGATACCCGCATCGGCGGCCTCAGAAATTTCGATATCGGTCCCTTTCAGACGGTTCTCGTGGATGAGTTAATCCCCTACATCGATGCCAACTTTCGTACGCTCTCCGACCAACCCAACCGCGCTATGGCAGGCTTGTCCATGGGCGGCATGGAAACCAAGACGATTACCCTGAAGAATCTCGACACGTTCTCCCACATCGGTCTCTTTAGCGGCGGGACTATCTCCATGGAAGATGTCAACAACACGCCCGGTTTCAAGGAGAAGGTCAAGCTGGCATTCGTTAGCTACGGCAGTCGCGAACTCGGTGGCAGACGAGGCGGCGGACGGGGTGGCTTCGGCGGCGACCCCAAGGCGAACGCCGACGCGTTGAAACAAGCCGGTATCAACACTGTCTTCTACGTCTCCCCGGATACGGCCCACGAGTTCCAGTCCTGGCGTCGAAGCTTGTATCAATTCACACCGCTTCTGTTTCAGGATTGAAAAATTGGATGAATAAAGCCAGATTAGTTTTATAGAAAATTCTAATGAAATTATTTCAGGAGATTATCGTTATGAAACAAGTATTATCCTTTATTTTATTGACGGCCGTCTTGGCTGTCGGGACCTGTTTAGCTCAGGTGTCCCAGCCCACGGAAGCGAACGATTGGAAGCCCTCGTCCATCAATCAGCCTGGAAAGCAGTATCCCCAGGTTACCTCTGACGGTCGGGTCCGCACCAGCATCTCCGCGCCACAGGCCCAGAGGGTCGAGCTCGATATAGGAGCTGTAAGATACCCCCTGACCAAGGGCGAGAATGGCGTCTGGATTGGTGGCGAATCGAAGCCCCAGGACGAAGGTTTCCACTATTACCAGATCTGGATTGATGGGGCTGCAGTTCCAGATCCCGGCAGCTTGTACTTTTATGGCGCCGGCCGCTGGGGCAGCGGTGTAGAAGTCCCCGCCAAGGACCAGGATTTCTATGCTCTCAAGGACGTCCCGCACGGCCAGATACGCGAGAATCTATACTTCTCCAAGAGCACCAACACCGCGCGCCGCTGTTTCGTGTACACGCCGCCCGATTATGACAAGGATACCACGGCCCGTTATCCCGTGCTTTATCTCCAACACGGCGGCGGCGAAGACGAGACCGGCTGGCCCAATCAGGGCAAGACCAATCTGATCATGGACAACCTGATCGCCGAGGGCAAAGCCAGGCCCTTTATCATTGTCATGGACAACGGCAGTGTCCGGTTGCCCGATACAGGCGGCCAGCGCGGTATGATGCGCGGCGGCGAGCGAGGAGCGGCACCTGCAGGAGCTTTAGGTGAACGCAGAGGTGCGGCAGCAGGTGCAATTGGCGGACAAGGCACAGCACCGGCTGAAGCAAGTGGCCAACGTGGTGCGACTCGTCGCAGAGGTTTCGGAGGTTTTGATTTTGCCGGCACCTTCGGACGTATTATGCTGGAAGAATTGATTCCCTTTATCGATTCCAACTACCGTACACTATCAGATCAACCAAATCGCGCAATGGCGGGACTGTCGATGGGCGGCATGCAGACAAGGAGTATCACACTGGCCAACCTCGACACGTTCTCGCATATCGGCATCTTCAGCGGCGGCAGCATCTCCATAGATGATGTCAACGATACGCCCGGTTTCAAGGAGAAGGTCAAGCTGGTATTCGTCAGCTACGGCAGCCGCGAACTGGAAAACCGCAGAGGGGGCGGCCGCGGCGGC
>Ga0307434_1000453_pt1 | contig 27947 bp, 26 predicted proteins | sample SalMarWE160220MG_FD_202156 | JGI IMG/M metagenome (GOLD analysis project Ga0307434, IMG submission 202156) | Salt marsh sediment microbial communities from the Plum Island Ecosystem LTER, Massachusetts, United States - WE1603-220 | ecosystem: Environmental > Aquatic > Marine > Intertidal zone >... | reverse complement strand
CCGTAAGATTACGTGGACGCCCATCTCGTGCATCCTTGAATGTTATTTTTTGACCTATTCTTAGGCCCCCTAGCCCACCATAATTGATCTTTGAAATCGCTATAACAAAACTCGACGGTGGTGCTCCTTCCAAATTCAATACTTCTGTCGCTCTTGCCTCGCTGTCTAAGAATCCTTCTACAAGACGCATAGGACGACCGTGAATGTCTTTAGGCGAAGGAATTTGGAGGGGTCGAACTTTGAGCTCCATTGGGCCTGTCCGAATTTTTGGCCCTCCCAGATCCATCAAGATCATACATATTCGTCCTTCAACCCCTTTCCCATTTTGAACTAATTGCTCTTCGACACCACGTAGAGTCTCAACTAGTAATTTCCATTCTCTGGCTGTGTTATGAGCACAATTTATTCGAGCAATATCCATCCCATTCTCCAGTAGCTGTTCGATCAATTCATATTGATAAATATCAGAGGAATCAAGTGTTACCATAATGTGTGTTCTTCTTTCTTTAGGCATCAAACCAAACATTAATTTACTACGCAATGACATGAGCAATCTTCCACTTTGAGGATCGATCTTAAGTAAACTACTGGTATTAACTGGCCTGATTCCAAAATGTTTGAGGACCTGTTCGATACTGAATAGTACATTACTTTCCGACATCGCTAAAGAAGCAAGACCCACTTCAGCTAGTCTTATTTGTAAATCCGATAAATTCTGTTCTCTTAATACTAAATAACATAAAAGATTATCAAAGCTGCGTATCTGATCATTCTCATTCTCATTCCTCACTCTCTTGAATTGAAACTTATTATGTGCTTTTTGTGCACGTTCTAAAATACTAATGTATATCTCGTTGAGATCTTCGCCAAGAGCATCAAATTCTTCCGGCTTACGAGTATCAGATTTCTCGTAATTCTCTGTGGTCGACATCATTCAATCATCTTGTTGAACAAGATTTTGAAGTCTATTGCTACTAAGAATTGAAATATCCGGATCGTATAACTTAGATCTGATATTCGATGCGTATTATCGGTTTGTACATTTTTCCTTTTTAGCCAGAATATTGTGTTTCTCACCCCACAAGTAATTTGGTTGTGATGTCTTTTACTGCTATCGATTTCACATTGACAAAATCCCTTATGCCAAATTCTGATAGCTTTTCCAATACCAGAATATTTTACTCCACCAAATGGTAACCTAGGATCAGACCTTACCATTTCATTTATCTTGACAACTTTAGTTTGAATCTCTCGAGCAAGCTTAAGTCCTCTTTCAAAACTACTGGTCCATATGCTAACACCTAATCCAAATTCCGAATTGTTTGCCTCTATAATACCTTCAGCTTCATTTTTCACTATAATGATAGGTGCAACCGGACCGAATACTTCTTCCCTTAAGATATCCATTTCATGATTCAAGTTAGATATTACAGTGGGTTCATAATAATAACCGCTACCATCGATTATGTTACCACCTAACAAGATATCTGCATGTTTTAACTTCGAGTCATCGACTTGTTTAATTAGTGCTTGCCTTTGACTGTCTCTAACCAGTGGTCCTACAGTAGTTTTCTTATCCATGGGATCTCCTACTATTTCTTCTTTGACATTTTGTACAAATAATTTTGTGAATTTATCTGCTATTTCCTCTATTACTATAAACCTTTTTTGCCGCAATACAACTTTGACCGGTATTTAACAATCTCGAATGAACCGCTTGAGGTACGGTATGATTTAGATCAGCATCTTCTAAGACTATAAAAGGGTCGCTTCCTCCTAATTCTAATACAAATTTTTTTAAATCTCCAGCTGCAAGCCTTGCAACACTTTTTCCGGTACTAACACTTCCTGTCACTTATACCGCATCAATCTTAGACTGGACGAGAGCTTCACCTGCTCTGTAATTTCCTATGACTATTTGAAACACGTTTTCAGGAAATCCTGCATCAGTTAGTGCGTCTCTGATATTTAGAGAGGAACCTATACATACGCTAGAATGCTTTAGAATTGCTATATTTCCTGCAATTAATGTTGGCACCACAAATCGCATAGCCTGCCAAAATGGAAAGTTCCATGGCATAATACCTACCACTATTCCGAGAGGTTCAAATGAAACAAAGCTCTTGCGAAATTCAGTTGGTATTATTTGATCTTGAAGGAACGATTCAGCGTTTTCACAATAATACTCACATAACCATATGCACTTTTCGATTTCTGCGTATGACTGAACTATGGGCTTTCCCATTTCTTGTGTAATAATCTTTGAATAATGGTCTCTATTCTTATTCAAAACCTTCGCCAAACTTCTAATTTAATCACAACGTTCTACAACGTCTTTCTTTTTCCACTTTGCAAACGCAGTTCTAGCATTATTGATAATACGTGATATTTGTTCCAAATCGGTAGTTTCATACGAATGAATTATTTGTCCCGTCGCAGGATTAATGGTTGAAATCTTATCGCGAACAACTCTTGATTGCATTTCTATATATATTAATACCTAATTATGACTAATAAATTTCAGCCCTAGTTTGAATGTATTTAAATAATTGTAGCATATGATAAGTCAATAGGTATGAATTATATTATTTGTGCTGTTTATATGCAATAATATAGAAGACCTACGAAAGCTCCATCTAGTGCCAACAATGCAGTAAATATTGAATTAACCATAAATGCTATCTATGATATGATTTCCTTTATCGCCAAAGAAATTTAATATCTATTTTATTACTTTTTACTTTTCTCTTGTAAAACCTTTTCAGCATCATCTTCACCCTGCTTTATCAATTTCTGTATTGTAACGAGTGAAAAATCAGCCTCTTCAAAGATATAGCGCACGTCCTGCACGTTGATGTCATCAATCCTGGTTATACTGTGTCAATTGAATAGAAAGTAATCTAAATCTTGAAGACTTCAGGTTTACTCGTAGCAGTAGCCTGTTGCTTTCGTTGAGGGTTAATTTCATCCATATTCTTCGTAAGCTCTGAAACCTTCTGGTCCAAAATTATTCGTTTTATGTCTTCGAGTTCAGGTGTAGATCTCACCACCACTCCTCTTTTTTTTGTTGGCGAGCCTATACTATCAACTGGATTGATCTCAATGGCTAATGAAGGGTTATTACTTCTTAATCCTGGAAGTCGTAAGAGGAATACACCAGGAATATTTGTTGGTTTACGTTCCCAATCTTTCCCTTGTGTAAGAAATTCGCGTAATCTCTCGGAAACAGACATATCCTTACCTTAGTATATAGGCTACTACATTTATCTTTTACACGTCCTACTACTGTCTTCAGTTAGTATATTTATCACGATTGGACTTCAATTTGATTTGACACGCTGATTACCAGTATATCTTCATACCAAATTTTATGTTATCAGGCCTATTATTGTGAGATTATTATCCACAATTTAAATTTAATATAGATATACTATGTTCTCCTACCCAAAGATGAAATTATCTAAGGTAATTTTAAATAGAATGAAGCGTCTCATATTTTAATGATAGAAAGTGTCGTTGAAAAGAAGGAAAAAACTCCAACCTCGATTCCTTTGGACATCAATGTTCATTTAAAAAGATTTGGCAAAGAATCATGGGAAGTAGATTATGATTTATTTGGATATTGTGATATGTGTAATTCACGAATAGATGAGTTTGGATATTGTGCGTGTGGGGGGCAGCGGATTAGCAACGAATCAGGCTCTTTGTGCTGTTTATGCATCTTCCTTTATTTCATAGGTATAAACAGGGATCTCTTCAGAGGATGGGTCCAACTTGAAGGTCAAATTCGGGTTGATGAAGTTATTGCTGATTTAATAGTTATGCAGAACATTCTTGGAAATTACAAACTTGTTCTATCTATGTACGATATTCTCTTAACAAGTTTTAAATTAAATTCTAGATCTAGGTCCATTTTTCGAAATATTTTATAAGTATGTATTGTGTACATAATGTGCAGTAAGGGTAGATAATTTAAGATGACTTGTAAGGGGATTTGCATTAGACATAAGGCTCAGAAGCAAGTTGGTACAGGAAGGTACGCGGCAGGTCAGAAGAGGTGCCAAGTCTGTGAGATATTCATTAAATGGGAAGGATTGTGGTGCCCTTGTTGTAGCTATCGCTTGCGAACGAGACCAAGAAACATAAAATACAAGGCAAAACTTAGACGGAAAGGCATATCGGATAAAGAAGAGTTGCAGTCTGCACCACTGACGACTGCTGTCACATCATAAGCCTATCGCATGGGGACTTGTATTTATAGTATGATCGCTAGCATAGATGATATCTTATAATGGAGTACCACACTAAATAGCAAGATATTGATAGACCTTAATTGATATTAGATCATAAAAAAAGGAATTACACTTAATATTTAGCGACACGAATCACACTTGATTGTCTCTCCATAGCAGGTAATACAAACATGAATTTCACCCGTAAAAGCTAACATATCTGTCGTCCGCAGGTTCGTCGTTATTGTGCAGATTGCATAGTTGTTTGTACAGGATATCTACTGCGGCCATTTCGAGCAGTTCGCCTTGAGCAACACTAAACGCGTAACCAATAGCATCCAAGTTACTTAGTCTCTTAAAAAACATTGACTCAAGCATACCATTTTTCTTAGATCTTCTTAAGAGAGAAGCTGAAATTCGATCTAAATGATAATTGACGTGGATGTCGATCGCTTCATCAAAATCTACGCCATACATTTCAGAAATCTTGTTATTCAATCTCTTTTCTTCTTGTAATGCTGAAATATTCTGATGTTGTATGCTGATAGCCACTCGGCCACGTAGTTTTGATGATTCATCATTCGGACCGTTTTTGTCTTTCTCCATCTGTCTATAAAATCATCATAAATTTATCTATTAGATCTTATTAATTTATCCTGATTAATCAGTATTGTATCAGTGTAGATTCGATAATTATGCATGTATGCCTCAATGTGCAATCTGTCTATTAATTAGTAATTTCTCAGTGATTCTTAACCCATAATGCTTTTTGGCTTGTCGGAAGCAGTAGGTCAGGTGTGAAGCCGATAGATACAGCGCCATGAGTGATTTAGCTCGACTCAGAAAATACAATCAAATCCTTAACCTTTTCTAACATAGAATTTGAATATTATGACAAGACCAAGAGAGTGGTTGTAACTAGTTTGACCTATAATATCTTGCATCAAGTGGATTGTGGGGGGGCCGAAATAATTTCACGTGAGGATTTGATACAGTAGTTGCACCAGGCTAAAGTCTAATGCCTTCAGCGTACCAGTTTCCATGTGGTTCCTCCTTAAACACTATGATAATATCCTTCTTGTCTACATCAAATATATTTACTACATTGTCTGTAATTGCTTCTGCCAATCTGTCTTTTTCTCTCTGGGTTCTTCCACTATAAGTAGAGATTGTTATTATGGGCATGGAATAATAAGGCTTATCTAGGATGTAAGTTTTGCGTTACGTAGACCAATTAAGATAAGTTCCCTGACATATTCCTAGTAAGATAATTCCTCACATTCAGATTGAAATGCTTGGTTCTGAAGTACTGTCTTAGCCTCTTTCTGAATTCCGTAGTTACGTCAAGAACACCTTCAGTTAATCGATAAAGACGCTTGAGTTTTTTGTTATAATCTCCAGAATTTCATTTAAACTATCATCCTTGTTTCTAGCCATTGTAACCTCAGATAAACCCAGTATAGGCTGTATGGGTGTGCGTAATTCGTGAGCGGCGCAGATCTTGGAGTTGTTTGTACATTTCGCTCTGGCGCCAAAGTGTTTCGAATATAGACTCTAGTTTGCAGTGCGGCAATCCCTCTAATCTCGATATCGAAATCGGTAGCTAACATATAACCGAGAATAAATATCATTCAGATGGTTAGAGAATAGCCTAAACATGGCTATGCTAGGCATAGACAGCCTGTATGTACTTATGAATTTTGTCTTAGCAGAATGATATCAAATGATGGTCCTTTAGGGTCAATATTGGTATTAGAATATAAAAAATCGCGAATTATCGTCTTCTCGCAGCTATCGTATGTGTTTGCTCAACGTACCATCTAACTTTATCCTTAAAACCTGACCACCAATCAAGAAATGCATCGCTACTCTCAGATTCAATTAATAAAAATCCATTATATTCAGTCCCCCAAGCATGATCATATTCACCTATCAATTCTATACCGTCAGGCAAGCCATTCCTCAATTCACGCCATTCAGATCTAGCCTTGGCTGCCTCTTCTTTGTTCATGCTCTTGAAGCGATAGAAGACCAAGAAGGTGGTTGCTGCCATATATAATGACCGAGTTGATATTATTAATAGGTTTTGCAAGATCAATTAGTATTTTAACCTTTCTTGCTTTTTTGGTGGACCTTTTTTCACTTGTCATCGTCTTTTGTATAGGCCTCGCTATAGGGCGCCAAGACGACTTGTCATCGTCTTCTGTGAGATCTACTAGATTATATCAAAGAAGGAACATACACATACACGTTGAGTAACCTATAATGACGATACGATGGCCTAGTAATAGTAACTGATGGACTAATATCAATTGTTATTTCTTAATGGAATGAGAATTAAAAAAACAGTGCCAAATCAATATAGTGATCATTTCTATAACAGGATTTTCAGAGGGTGTTGATTCACTTGAAATATTGCTGGCAAAATCCCTATTGGTTCTCCATCGATGGCGACTGTTATGTCTCTTTCAATTGATTTTATTGATACCTCCCTAGCTTGTTTGTAGATCACATCTACTTCATCTGTATAATTACCTGTTTTTATATTTGCTAACTTATCAAGTATTTTAAGGCTACCCGAATCTCTTAAAATTACAACATCTAATAATCCGTCTGAAAAACTTGCTCTGGTGCTGCCATAAACCCACCACCAAGAAATTTTCCGTTGGCAATTATACCCATCGTCATTTGACTACTTTATCTTTTCCATCATCAAACACTATCTCACAGTTATTGCTTTCGTACGTGGGCAGACTAGCTACGACGCTAGTGATTGTTGAAACAATACGATTCTTAACTCTACTTCTTACCTTTTTTGACCTATCTACAACTTCGGCTCCGAATCCAATCTCAGCTGCATTTAGAAATGCTCGGGTTGACACCATTGAACGGGTAGTAGGATCAGTGACAGTAGCTGTTAGTACATCAATCTTTTGTGTACTACCTTGCATATAATTATGACAGCACTCATCTACACCTTGAGGCAAATTTAGAGACTTGGCCAATACATTCCTCGTACCGCTAGGGATTATACCGAATATTGCCTGTGAGCTTATAGGCAGCAAAATGTCAGGTTGAGGGAAATCACTATTATTTTTATGAACTCCACTATTCTTTGAAAAAGGGGCTGGCTTCTATTTGTCATCTTGTTTTCTTTCATTCAGGAAAAAACCGTTTGCAACTTCATTTATAGTCCCATCTGATCGTGTTGCATGCTTTTGATAGCAATATTTAGTCTGTACTGTATTTGGTAGCCAGTTAGAAAAGAATGACGCAAGTAGAATAATAAGCGATATACGACATATATAGATCTATATAAAAAATGTGCTGCAAGATGAAAACGAATTTAGCCTGCTTTCGAGAAATGTATTGATCTCTTCTTCGCTCATAGAAGGGTGCCGCTAATTAAAAACTTTCATAAGGCAGGTTTGGAATACAGGTTGCTATCCATTACGAGATCTTTTTCGAGGTTATTTGCCCGTAATAATTTACAAATGTTTGGGTATTACCTAATATTAAGCCAGTTTGATAACCCTTTCACGAACAGATGTCCACGAGTGCAGTGAGGAAACAGATCAAGAGGCATATCTATTCTAATGGAAATATCGATAATGGATAAAGAAAGAGTTCTTACAGTAGCAATCATGATAGGGTTATTCGGAGGTTTAATCGGTGGACCAATTACTAGCTTGGTATACTATGACGCTTCCCCTGAAGAAAGATTTAATCTTTTCATAATTCCAGAGATTGTAGGTTTTATTTGTGCAGGTCTGATGGTTTACTTTGGTAAAACTAGAAAGAAATCAATTGACTAGACCTGACTGTTGTCTAGTAATTCTAACCCAGCTTAGAATTGTAAGCTGTTTCTATGATGAGGTTATGAACTTTAGAATTGGCTGAAAATGTGATGCTTGATTCTAAAATCGTACAGTAGGATATACGATCGTTATTCAATCAAGAACAGTGACAGTCAAATCTAGTCTAATTGACTCTACTTATTGAATAGGTTCAACCAGTAGTTATATTTCTCCATACTTGGATTTGTCGTCTATCATCTTTACCATAACGGGACTGGGGACACTAATTAACCAATGACGTCGATGTGGTTAGGGGGGTGATATTAGCAAATGATGTTAACAAGGAGATATAAGGTCCTTAAGGATATCTATTTCACACGTCTCTCCTTGAGTAGTAAAATGATTAATAGGCTAGTCTCTTAGGAAGGACGGGTTATCATGAATCAGGTTTATGTTCAAAAACTCCATCAAGCCAGTCAAATATTCTCTGATTTGAAAGAGCACTTGCTCCGCTTTGACAATGCTCTTCTGCACCTTCTTCCTGTGTAAATAATATATATTTTTTTGGAGATTTTAATCCATTGTATACTTTCTTTGGTTGTCCAGGAAAAGAGTCATCCTTTTCGGCTTCGAGGACCAACGTAGGGCAAGTGATATTTTTTATGATATCTTTTAAAGTATAACTTTTTGCGCCAGTAATCAGGTCATAAGGTGAATTGGACCGTGTTGTCCACATTCCATGTTTCATATTAAACCTTGCATTTGGATCAGACTCTATCAGATCTGTTATTGTAGAATCAACAAATTCTGAATTACCTTCTTCCAATGCAGTTACCAAGGACTCAGGAAATGCTGATGTAATGGCGTCATACCCGTCGTACACTCCATCATTAAGTATACAAGCAGAAATACGATGGTCAAAAGCTGCAGCTCTAGCAGCCAAATATCCACCCATGCTTATACCCATCAGTGCAATGCAATTTGCATCAATACCAAATTCTTCCTTTCTGTTTATAGCATAATTAATTACAGGAGCTACCACTTTCTCCCAGTCATATCTAAAGGGAATTCCCTGCTTACGAATCAGACCTCCTTGACCAGGTCCTTCAAACGTTAGACAATTATATCCTCTTTCCAGTGCTGGAGCCGCCGCTGAGGAATATAATTCTTCCAAGGTTGAATCAAACCCTCCATGAGCTATAAGAACTGGTCTTGATAATTTCTTTTCAGGTTCCTTGTCATTCGTATTCTTGTCTCCATTTTTGCAAGTACTATCATTTTTTGAATAGTGATAAAAATAGCCGGGTAGTGTAGTTCCTTGTTCATAGGGTATCTCTATTGATTCCACAAGGAATGGAAAAAGCTTTGCAGCCTTACTGAAACATTCTTTGCTATTTCCCCAAGTAGTTTGAATTCGAGGGTCATGTGGATCAATCAGCAAAAATTCAGCGGCACGATAGTAATTTGAAGCTCTAAGGTATGCATCTCTTGCGCTTATAGCATGACCCCTAGCGAGACTTTCATCTGCATACCTATTGATTCTTATTGCAGTTTTTAGCCATTCTGTATGCCAGCTTTCAAAATCTCCTTCTTTTATATGATATGCAGTCGATAGACATTCACCTATATCTGCTCCTTTATAATACGTTTCGCCTATTGTCCTAAGCAGTTGTGAAGAAAATGTAGGATCATTAAATATGATTTTCATTCTACGATTATTCTGAACACTAACACTTGAAGATTATGCAATCATAACTAGTACAGGTAGTCAGTACATGAGTAAATTGGTGGACAAGTGGAAGAACTTAATGAGGGATAAGAGGAGATCTATAAATTGGAAAAATGACTGAGTTAAATACATAATAGTGGTAGTCCTAGGTGTTCTAGTAATTCCGTGCCTAGGTGTTAACTTGAAAATCTCATTCAAACCATGGTGCCACCCTAGCTATTATTTGACGATTGCTGGACTGTTAATAACAACATTTGATTTTGTTATTGTCAATTCCCCATTCTGTTGCGCCTCAAATATTTCTTCTGCTGATTTTAAGATTCTGATATCACTGGTATTATTCGTATTCCATCGCACATAGTTAATGTCAAAGAGCGGGCTATAATCAGGATCGCCTGGAATTGCTGTTGCAACTGACAACTGTGAACCCAGAGGTCCTCCTTCTTCTCCAGAAAAGCCATTAAGGAAGACGAATCCTTGCTGTCGGGCCGATTCAGAAGTGTTGGCTAAAGTAGGTGCATAGTTTACTTTAAATCCTGTGGTATTTGATACCGAAGAAGCAACCTCTTGTGTCGAAGCATCGGTTGCTATAAAGTACGCTATTTTTCCATCTATAAATCCTGTTGAAATGGGTATGCTCACATTACCCAGAGTCTGGTTATCCATCGACTGCCCTTGCGCAAAGCTGTCCTGTTTTACACTTACATTGATTGTGACCATGCACGTTACAGCGATGGCAATCAGCACTGGCATAATTCCGAGAAATCCCTTTTTCGGATTCGTCTCTTTATTTTCTTTCTCGTTCTGCATGATTAGACGGAATATCCTAAATAGTGGTATATAGAGTTTCAGGTACGATGAACAACGTCCCCGAAATTTCCAATAGCGCCGGTTCCGGAATTATGTTCAGTAGGAGCCAAGAATTATGTTCATAACGAAGAACAGTGCATTTTTGGATCACATGATAACAAGATTCACGATAATACAGTTGGTAATTGTGGAAATGGTAATATTTGAAAGGAAGTTTCCCAACAGCTCAGTAACAATACGATTCAAAAAGTAAATGGATAGTCAATATTGTTGAATGATGGAGCGTTTGATATTTCAGGGTATTCCAATACGATTGTCACTCCATATACCGAAGAGGAGACCATAAACAATTAGGACTAGGAAACAAACATGTTCGAAGTTAACGATATAATTCAGTCTCCTTCTTCTCCTTCTAATTTATAGACATGCAATTTACGGCAGTGTTCCATGTCAGGTTTCCTGGCATTTACAGTCGATTCTCAGTTCAGATATTGGGTAGCGCTAAGCTAGTAAATTATCGAGAGACAAGATTACCTGAGAATCCGTAGTAGCTAATAATTTGTATCCTATAATCCTGAATAACTTTGAACTCAACATTGCATGGAGATTTTCCATTTATGGACTGGCTAGCGTGCCCGTATTTTGAGCAATTAAATATTGCTTTAAGTGCTAGTCATTCTATATTCAACTATTCTAATTTTTTGGCACTTCTTCCAAACAAGAAGAATCTCACTTCAAGAGAACTACTTGTATTAGATGAAGGACACTTGCTAGAGACAGAACTTGTAAAGTTCAGAGGATTAGTAATTACAAAGAGAAGATGGAAAAGATACATTTCTAACTTAAAACTCATCGACTTTGGTTTCGATGATATCAAGAGATGGATTGATTTCTTGATAGAACTTGAAACAAAATTGCTTAATCTGCTTGGTAATGGATCAGTAGCAGAATCCCTGGCCATTGAACGTAAGGTCAAATATGCCTCGTCTGGTACCAACATAAAGAGACCAAATGTAAACAGTAAAATCGTATCTTCATCAGATTTATTTGAAAGTGATGAACAAATTTCTGAACAATATGAAGATCTTTCTGTTCATGGGAACAAGACACTAACAGATGAGGTCGCTGCCGATGCAATTCGAGATATCGAGAGACTAACACGCACGATAAATAATATCATATCAGATCCAGAAAATTGGATAGGATCAGATGTAATAAGAGAGAACTATGAGGTGGCAAAAGTTGAATTCAAACCATTAGATGTATCAAAGTATTGCAGGGCTATATTTGACAGGAGCTCAAAAACAATCATTATGAGTGCTACACTACTAAATTATAAGACCTTTTGTAGAAATATTGGGTTATCCTCTGATAATGATGAAGTAAAGTTCATACAGGTTCCATCAGACTTTCCAGTAGAAAGTAGACCCACATATCCCATGAATGTGGCTCATCTCAAGGAGAGTATTAGGAGGAAATGTTGTTCTCAAAGGGAACCTACCATCAATGAAATTGCTAATAGTTGGTTAATCTTATTAGAGATGATAAGGTAATGCATGACACTCTAACATTCTAACATGACACTCTAACATTCTAACTCTGATAAGGTAATGCATGATAAGCAGTTTACATCTAGAATATTCAGACATTTCCTTGTACACAGGTTAAGTACATCCATCATGCATAGAAGGACTAAGCAGCAAAGTGTAACCCATGTGAGTAGTCAAAGATGTAACCTATCTAGGTAAGTACAACAATTAATAGACGGTTGGACAGCTCACCCATACTCAACTAGTTTCCTAGCCAATACCATTATCGTGATAGAATCATAGATTGTGTGAAGGAACTATACGAGTAGAATATAACTTTCCATCTGTGCTGTTGAAAGCTATCCGTCTCAGACTTAAAGTGACTGCAATGTATTGTAAGTATATTTCTGTGCTGCAATGTTTGCATGATCTAGTTTTGTCTTTATCTGAACATGATGCAGGCAAATATGGTTTCCGCTCGGCAATATCGTCACATCTTGCATTGGATGATAAATTCATGGGCATTCTTCATAGAGTCGAAAGAGTTTCCTATGAATGCTAAACATATTAAAAGATCTTATTCCCAGAGAAATCGGGGATGAGGCGGAGACATGGAACATCACAAGATTGGTTTATCGGTTCTTTTGTCTTAAAATTGGAAACGTATTTTAAGTGTTTAATGCAACGCCAATATATTAATTGAACAACAATATGGTGATTGTTAGATGTTACAAACACAGATAGGAAAAGCGGTTCTCAATTTTGGCTTGATTGTAATTGACATGCAGAACGGTTTCGTTAGTAAAGGTGGATCATATGACAGACTGGGAATGAATATATAAAACTATCGAAAAATAATACCAAAGGTTCAGGAGCTGATTAGTTTCTGTAGAAACGAGGACATTCCCATATTTTATACCCAGGCAGTACGTGAGCCCAGTGGAATCGATCTGTTACTAAATGTGCATCGTGTCATGCCAAAGACAAGAGAAGAGAGGCTAGAAAAGATCCCCATCTGTGTAAGAGGCACATGGGATGCAAAAATAATAGATGAGATCAAGCCCGAAGCCAGAGATCATATTATACTAAAAAGACGTGATTCAGCCTTCCAAGATACCGAATTAAGAGTATGGTTAAGAAGTGTGGGAATAAACACACTTATCTTCTGTGGTGTGGACACGTCAATCTGCGTGGAGACATCATTGAGGGATGCATTCAATCAAGAGTATGACATAATTCTAGTCTCAGATGCTACCGCGTCAGGAATAAAAAAACATTATGACACCACGCTGGAAAGAGTCAGAGACTACTATGGTATTGTGACTCACCTTAACGAATTCGAAGAAATTATAAAAATATTGGAACAAATCAATAGCGGAGACATCCAGTACAAGCCAGCATCTAATGAGCGTATTAGTGAATTTCTAGAGAAACATAATCTAATCGATACGAGTAAAGTAGAATGGTGACACAAGGGCGCTACCAAACTTGCAAATCTGAGTCGGCTTCTACCATACACTAGATATCTAGATATCTGATATCTATTTGTATCGGACCTAGATAGGGGTGTTTGAATTATGAGTTTCTAGTCTTTTATTCCGTTACTAATCGGAAGGAAAAGGAAAGGATCCATGCGATTCACTCAACATTAACTATTTGTTTCTGTATGCACTACTACTCTAGTTGCTTCTGTAATATTAATTATCATATTTTGAACTTTGGTAGCAATTTTGTGTGCGGCCTCCAATGTAAGTGAAGTAGCCACGCTTCCACTTTTTGAAGTAAGACAGATTGTCAATGTTATATGCTGTCCTTCAGTTACATCATCAAATACGCGAATATCCTTGAAATCTAGTACTTCTTCAATAGATTGCATTACTTCTTTTATTTTCATAAGGAGCTCCGGGTCTACCCTTTTCTCAGTCCCTGCCATTCTTAGATCTTCTACTGAAGATTCAATCTCAATATGGGTAGTTACGTCCTCTATCTGTGGAACTTCTTTTTTTAACTTCTCTTCAAATGAGTCTACGATAGAGTGAGCGGTATTGAGATCAAGACTCGGCCTCATCTGTACATCCATATACAGATGAAGTAGAGGTTCATTAGTAACGTATTGAGACTTTTTCTCCTCTAAATTTAACGTAGCATCATAGGATCGCTTTTGAGGAGAATCTAGTGGGGAACCAGCCAAAGCCGAAAGGGGAGAGGATATCCTTGATACGTGTAATGAGTGAACATTTCTTATGCCTTCTGTTTCGGCAGCAATTAATCTAATCTTATCAAAAATAGTTTCATTCGCAGATTCTGTTGCATCTACGTGTACCAAAACCTTGGAACTAGGCAAGATATGTTCTATTTTTTGTTCTACAGAAGTTGCTACTTTGTGAGCTCTGTCATGAGTAAAAGTTCTGGGAACTTCAATATGCATTTCAACTAAAGTTTCGGATCCAATATTTCTAATTCGAATGTTGTGTGGTCTGGTCACACCTTCTAAATCTGACACTGCTTGAATGACTTCCCAGTATATACCCTTAGGCGCTTTGTCCAATAACACACCTAACGTTCTTCTTCCTAATCCAAGTGACGCATATAAGATTACGGCTGCTACCCCAAGAGCAGCATACGCATCAGCATCAGGAATATCAAACAAGAGTACTATGAGTAGCCCAACAACGACTATAGCAGAAGAGAACATGTCTGCTCTAAAATGGAGTCCATCAGCTTCAAGTGCTTGACTATCAAATTTTCTAGCGGCCCTATACAAGGCTCTTGATCTTCCATAATCAATCCCTATCGACACAAACATAATCAAAATGGAAAATATACTGATCTCAGGTCTAATATTTTCAAAAAATATTCTATTCATCGCCTCATAAGTTACCCAACTTGCGACTACTAGCAAAAGAACTATTTGAGCCAAAGATGATAAACTTTCAAATTTTCCATAACCATAGGTATATGATAGATCGGATGGCCTTAACACCATACATATAGCATAAAGTGTCACTAGAGCTGCTATGAGATCCAGACCTGAATTCATGCCTTCCGAAAAGATGCCAAGACTATTTGTTAAAGCACCAATAGAAAATTTTAGTATCATTAATCCACAAGAGGCAATAACTGAAATTATAACTACCTTAATCTTTTCTTGGTGGACAGACTTAATTTTTCCCTCCACTTCTCTTTCATATTCTGCTCTCCTTGAATTGGTCATTCCATCAGATGAATTGGTCATTCCATCAGATGAATGCAGGCATTCATAATTACGATGGTAATGGTCAGCCTTCCTGTTTACCACTGACATAAACGATCATTGAATTTGGGATATATACTTATGTAATAGACGTAGCTAACTTCGTTAATCGTCTTAACAAAAAATGTACTAACCTAAATAGAAGAAATGGAGGAGAATTGAGTACATGATTGCTAATACTTTTGTCGAGCGAAAATGAGAGATGCCCATGCAATAATACAACGATCAGTGTTCTGCCTTTTGCAGCTCTAGCAACTTATCTCAAGTCAATTCCATCATACTTGTTAATTCCAAGTATAGTAGATGTAGATATCCCTCCAAAAATAGTATACATAAGTCATTTACGGAATTCAGAAAGAGGCTAGGACAGTACTTCAGAACCAAGCATTTCAATCTGAATATGAGGAATTATCTTACTAGGAATATGTCAGGGGACTTATCTTAATTGGTCTAGGATAGATAGCAAGATCCTAAAGTTAAACGAGGATTCATAGCTAGCAATTGATATCATTAGTATCATGGAAGCAGTAGTAAGTGCTTATAGAAACGAAATGGGAAATAGTCACCGAGAAATTAAACTGATTTGGAATAAAGAAAGCTAATCTCAGTAATTCAGGCGACATCAGATAACTATGTTGAGTTAAGAGGTGATCAGAGCAGACTAGTTCAGGTCATATCAAACCTTATCAGTAATGCTATCAAGTTCACTGAAGATAAATGTATGAAAACGATCGATGTCGAAGCTGATTTTCAGAAGTTTTTATAATAAAAATAGTAGATAATGGGAGGAGATAGATCCAGAAATATATCCAAAGTTATTCTCGAAATTTTCGACCAAATCCAATCATGGAACTGGACTTGGACTATATCTTTGCAAGAATCTTGTAGCAGCACATGGGGGAAGTATATGGGGTGAAAATAATAAACAAGGCAAAGGTGTTTTAGTTTACCATTGTACAGCATCAACAACAGACCCAGTTCCGAAAACCTTGTAAATGCGTAATTACAGACACTTAAACTCAATCTTATCACTGTTATCTAAATCTTATCAGAATTACTCTCGAATGAATTGATTGGCCGGCACGCACTGAAAAGCTAGCCTAGGGATGAGGAAAATAGTAATAAGTAGCGCCAGTTATCTCTACGATTACATGATAATATGACTAACTCCGGAGAGCCACCAGTGGATAGCGATATTGACAAAAAAAACTATATACATAGGCAAGTAGAGCAACAGCTACAAACCATTCTGAATTTGTTTAACTCTGGAATCCCATCAGAAACGATAGCAGATCAAGTTGATATAGATAAGGATGAAGTCGATCAATTAATACAAGATATAAAAAAACAGGAAGAAAGGAAACGCATCTTATTGGAAGAACAAGTTTCTAATAACCCTTCGCTAGGTTCTACATTTTATCTCGACGCAGTAGTAGACATTGAGCAAGCAATCAAGAATGCCGAAACAAGAATTTGGAAAGCTCTGAAATCCGAACCCGAATTTACAATTTCAACAGAAGAAACTAAAGGCATACTGAAAAAACTAGCGAAGTCTAAGGTCCCAATGGTAATTTTGCACGTAGATTTAGTCGGCTCTACAAGGCTTTCAATGAGTGTTCCTTTAGATAGACTAACAACAATAATGCAAGCCTTTACACATGAAATGTCAATATTAGTAAATATGTACGGTGGATATGTCTTAAAGTATATTGGAGATGCAGTAATAGGTTTTTTTGTTCCAGGTGGGACGTTGCATTCTGAAAATAACTACAATTCGTTGCATTCTGAAAATAGTTCCTCCTTGGACAATCTAGAGATGAGTGAAGACAATTACTTCCTTTCATGTATTAACGCAATAGATTGCGGAAGATCAATGGTGAGAATCATTCTACGTGGAATAAATCCCATACTTAACCAATTTGATTATCCCGAATTAGGTGTTCGAATAGGGATCGATCTGGGAGAAACCGCGATAATACAATACGGTTTTGATATCCACAAGTGTGATCATGATAAGTTAGTCAAGGAACCACATTACGATATCTTGGGTCATACGATAAACATGACAGTAAAAATGACTTCTCTTGCCAGTCCAAACAGAATAGTTATTGGTCAATCGCTCTATAGAAAACTGAATGATAAGAAACAACGTTCGAAATTTAAGATATTGAAAGTAAGACCTAACTCATGGACTTACGTGGATGAAAGTAGTGGAAAAATGTATGGTCTATTTACTGATATTAGCACTGTAAAATAGAGAATTTAATCCCCTTGAAACTTGAAGAGGAGGAGCCTGCCTGTTAGCGCTAGTGATAATTTATGAAATATCATTAAGAGTATTTTTATTATATTAAGTCTTGCATTCTGTGATTGTGGTAGACAAATGCGACATTTGCATTCAGTCCTCGGTAAATAATGCTTCCTCTATAGGTACAAAGTTAGATCCAAAGACAATATGACTAATTCCCATCTTTTCAATTCTTTGTATTTTCCATTCACTAATCTGTATTTTGAAATTAAAAAAAATCTGTCAAGAATAATCTGAATGTTTAATTTTCGATCCTTAGACCTTTGGACTCGACTTCAGAGGCAAACTGTCTACAACCAAGTTCATTATGCGTTCTACTAATATACACAACAGCACTTTTATCATAACCTCTTGCTCCCCACTTGCATCTACCACATATCCATTCAAAGTATTCCCCATTATCCTTTATGTTCATATTTTCTCCGCCGGAATTCTCCTCTCCAGTCTCTTCCCAGTTACTTTCAACCATATTCGTTTCTCCAGATGTGATAATCAAAATACTCTAGTTTGAATTTATTGGTCTTTCCTAATATCAAGTATAAGTTCCATCGTATCCCTCTTTTCAAGTTATTTTTCTAGAATTTAATTACCACTTAATTCAACCAATTTCATGTAGTAAATACATCGTTATCAGTATGTAGCCATGAGAATCAGTTTTTTTATTTATGTTTATTTCATATCTTCAGATGTTTATAGTAGACGTACACTGTAACGCATTCGGAGATCCTCAATTTAAGAAGCAAAAGTCTCCGACGGACTGGGAATGAAAGGGCATGATGTAATGATTACCGCTCCCGAGGAACCAACTAGAAATGTTTGCTAAAGAATAATTCTAGTGTCACCGTAGATAAACTGACTAAGGTTTAGAGTAAGGAAAACTTTAGTGATAATAGTCCCATTCTATTACATGACTAAATTTGAGAGGAATTTAAAAAACCAATACTTCAAAATATGTAAGCAATTAGGAGTCATTCACCTATTTGCAAACTAGTTATGAAGGTTCGTTTCAAATAAACTAGGATCCTGAACGTACTCGGTAGCCTGCTGAGTCAAGTCCTTAACCAGCGGCGTACCTACATCAACGGCCCGATCAAATCCATCAATTATACCTAAGGAAAATGTCTTCCATCCCATACCAACGATTGCAAGGAATATTACTACCACCATTAGGACAGTGAATAAACCCATGTGTACACTAACACTAGTATAGTGGCTTATATATAGTCGTGGACTATCTGGAAGGATAGAAAGAAGCAAAAGGTATTTTGAACCAGGATTTATTCACTGAAGACAACAGTCGGGCTGCAAGAAGGTTCATCGACTTGGTATTAAGAGAGGCTAAAAAGGTAGTAGATCTTCATTACCTAGTTTTTTAAAGCGATAACAAAACTCGTGTATACTTATATAAAATATCGTGATATCCATGAAACCAATAACATGCTTAGGCCATCAAAGAATCAAATTCATTGAACATAAATCTTCTATTCCTTGGAGCCAACAGAATTTGATTCGAGTTGCTAAAGTATCTTATTTGCTCATATAAAAAAGCTCTTCAGAAAATATGAATTCGTCTTTTATTAAATGTTCGAGAAAGCAAGATAGATTATTGAACTCTATTAGATATTGGCAATCGAGCATTGGAGAAAGTCTCTTGTCAGAAATTATCCCTACAGATACGGAAGCCTTTCTGAATGCTGGATTGTCGTTCTCCGAATCTCCTAGATATAATATGCCTCCTCTACCCAGTTCATTATTTTTAATATTTAGGATATTAGAGACAACAAGATCAAATGCCATACCTTTATCGCAGTATAGTGCATAGATATCCAGAAAAGGATGGGACGTATATGTCAGAACATATAAGCCAGGTGTCGATACGGACAGCAACGACCTGTACTTTTGGATCATTTTCTTTAAACTTGGTTCAAGTTGATTCTTGTATAACTTCCAGTCCTTCAAATGTCTATAATCAATTGTAATGCCTGCCAAGAACCGTCTATCGCTGGTAAATTTTCTTTCGACTATTACATTGGCCTTAAATTCCAATTCAATGTTCTCCGCTAATTCGGACAGCAAAAATGAGTTAGCCTGTAGTATTTTCTGACTGTTAGGAAGTAGATAGCGTTCTTTGATACAACCCAAGTTATCGCTATTATTACTATCCCCTTCAATATCATTTGACACATCATTATGAATTCTAAGAGCAATGGTTTCAATACCCATAATACATGAAAGAACTCTAGCAAATTTTGCTCTCCTGTGTATAAAATGATAATCTTTACTCGATATAATACAGACTGGAATTCTTTGTGATATTTCCCACAAGGCTCCTACTAACTGCTCCGGTATTGAATATGTGTTACTCCTTAATGTATCAGTTGGAGACAACGTTCCATCATAATCAGATAAGATGGCATTTATTCTGGTTTGCGTATTCCTTCATCTAAGTATGTGTAATCCCTATACTAAAGATTTTTCTTATTGTCCATGCAAATTAGAACAAGTCTACAGAAAAGAATTAATCCTTTATGAAAGTAGTTAGTAAGTATTTATATTGGAAATAACTCTAATTTTATGACTAGGAGAACTTGTTGAAACTCTCTATACCTTAATGTTGGTCGTCGTCTACGACATGGCTCTCCTTACCTTGTCCTAGAAATTAAGTCTTGTGATTACGTATTACTATAAAAATTGATATTATCACAGAAAGGATTGCATATATGACAAAGCGCAGACAGGTTCTTTTTATTCCGATAAGTTGACGATATGAGTTAGAATCTTAGTAATGCTAATAAAGTTTAGGTCAAGTGTTGATAACATATTCGCAAGAGTATTACCGAAATCCCCTTTCAAAATATCAGAAAATTTTTTATAACAATGGCCAAATTTCTTTGTCATATTATTACCTTATTTGCCTTTGAAAAATGAAGAGAATTCCCTTACGCTCAGAACTAGGACACAATGCGATACCTTTAAGTTTGAGGGTTAGGAAAAATATATGGTTATGGCATTAGCCGTGGTGAGTAGTGTATGATAACCAACATCATCAAAACGTTGTCTTAAGGTAAAGACAAACTGTCATGATGATGATAATGATAATGCCTACTAAATCAATAGAAAAAATATTAATGTGGTAATCAATGTCAAAAAATGAAGATCCCAAATTCATTCAGATAAGGTATACCGATGTTCCTGGTAGATTCTTAGCAAAATACGTTGCCAAAAATAGAGAATATGATATAGAAAATCTTTACAAATATGGAATAGGCTTTGACGGCTCATCAGTGAGAGGTTTTGCCGACATCAATGAATCTGATCTTATGTTATTTCCAGACAAATCGACTAGCAGAATTATCACGGAAAATGGGCTGATGATCCCAGGTTATGCAGTTGTATGTCTAATTGCTAATGTTTATAGAGGGTTTGGTCACGGTAGATTATCTAAGGATCCTAGATATGTTTCTCAATGTATGGAAGAACATCTAAAGCAAAAGGGTTTGTTATGTCAAATCGGAGCAGAGGTCGAATGCTTCATCTTTGATGATATTGGTCTGAAGGCTACTAGAGATAACGGTGGTGACGAGGGCGAGCCTAAGGTCATATCTATAGAACAATATGGAGCCGGCAAATATCCAATACGTACAAAAGAGGGATACGATGCACCACCATTTCAAGATTCTCTATCGGCGTTTAGATTTGAAGTATCAGAGATCTTGGCAGGATATTATGATATTGATGTCACAAACCTGATGCATGAAGTTGCAAGCAACGGACAAATAGAAATTAACTTTAAGCATAACACATTAACAAGGTCGGCAGATAATGTACAAATATACAAAGATGTTGTAAGAAATGTTGCAAAACAACATAATAAAGTGTCAAACTTTATGCCAAAACCAATATTTAACCAAGAGAATCTGGGATCCATTAACGGTAATGATAACGGTTCAGGAATGCATACAAGTATCAGTTTGTGGAAGAGCTCAGACGATAAAAATGGTAAGACAAATACGTTCTACGATCAAAATGACGATTACGCAGAAATAAGTCAAATTGCTAGATACTTTATTGGCGGAATCTTATATCATGCGTCTTCTTTGGCCGCGTTTGTGACACCAACCGTAAATTCCTATTATAGATTGATTCCTGGGTTCGAAGCTCCTATCTACGTCGCATGGGCAAGAGGTAATAGGTCTACTATTATAAGAGTGCCGGTAGATGAGAGGAATAATTACAAAACAAAGCGTATTGAATTTAGAGCACCAGATCCGTCTGCAAATCCGTATCTAGCATTTTCTGCCACTGTAGCAGCAGGACTTGATGGTATCAAAAATAAGATAGAGCCTGGAAATCCAATCGATAAAAATGTGTATAAAATGACTGATTTCGAGAGAAGTAACTTTGGAATAAAGTCGCTACCAACCAACTTAGAAGAATCGCTAGGCGCATTGAAGAGTGATTCAGAATATCTTGATATATGCTTTCGGAATGACCTCATAGATACTTATCTTATGCTCAAGGAGGAGGAGATAGTACAGATAGGAAAAGATAGTATGAAAGCTAAACAGTTCATGCTCTACTATGATGTCTGAACATGATGTGAGTGAAGATTGATTTTATTTTTTGGAGGGTTCTAAAAAACTTGGTAGGGTATAAAAAGAAAATGAATGAAAGAAGACTTGGAGAACAATCAATTGGCGCCGTAATAGTATATATAGACCACCGCATTCATTTCATAAACAATTTGTACTCTTAAAAAGGCCTGGAGGAGATTGGAATTGCATGAAAGGACATAAGGAAAACCAAGATACAAATCATGATACACTTAACCTCTTAGAGGAAGGGAAGATTATGAAGGCAGGATTTCCAGCGAGAACATACAATCACCTCATTTCTCCAATGTAATTGTCAAGAGACATTGGTTCTTTTTGAATTTGTTTTACGCCCTGCTGTGTTTTACTTCTTCCTCTTTTATCAAAAGATATCACTTTTGTTTTCTCGTTGTCGGCATCATCAAAGCTATCTTGAGCCATACCTGTAGCACGTTTGACAGTTCTTAGAGTTTGATGATCCGTGGTTCCTGTAAGATAAATTGCATAAATGAACGCAGCTTCCTTGCCATCAGATTTTCTAATTACTCTTCCAATTCTTTGAATGGTTTGATTTATGTTCGAAGTATTTGCCAAAATTATCGCGACCCCTACCTCGGGTACATCATAACCTATTTCTAAGGTGTGAACTGACAGAAGGGGATAAAATTCAACTCCCCACTTTGATAATATTTCTTGCCTTTCATTAGCCTTGAGCTTGCTCTCAATGACGTACGATTTTATTTTCTTTTTGAATTGCAGTTCTTCCCTGAGCTTATGGACCGACTCCAGTGTCTCACTAAATACCATTATCCGCTGTTTCGGATGTCCTTTTGATATTATATCTGCGGCGGCTAATATCTTATTATCAGCACAATTCAAAAGAGCTTTCCGCTTTCTCACATTTGCAAACCATGTTTTTGCCATAAATGCTGGAGGACCTCCTCTTCGAAGTAGCAAGGAGAAAGATTGGGCGTCATATCGATTGAGCCGGTTTGAGATGTTGGTTATGTTTGAAGAACAATCATGATAGATCCTTCTCTCTGACTCAGTTAATTTGACTTTTATAGGGAGTATTACTGGTCTTGCTAACCTGCCATCTCTTACCGCCTCTTTTACTCGGTATTTTCTTACAGGTGGGAGGACACTTAGAATGGTATTGAAATTTGGATCATTTTCATCTATTGTGGCCGTTAGTCCTAAAATTGCCTTACTGCGATCCTCTACGACAACATCAAAAATCTGGCTAAATGACTTTGCACTTTCTCCAATCAAATGAACCTCATCAAATATGATCATTTGAGAATTGCGAAGAATATTTAAGTTGTTATTGATGCTTTGATACGTACTTACTGTTATTTCGCGTACCTCTTTTTTTTCTCCGAAATATACTCCTATCTGTTTTTTAGAAATGCCATATTTAAGTAATCTCTTTACATTCTGTTCAATAAGAACGATCCTTGGAACCAAAAGAAGGATCTTAAATTGAGAAATAAATTTGTTGGATGCTTTTTCACCTGAACCATTTTTGATTATAGATCCGAACTCATCAAAGTTAGTATTACTCACAATATCAGATACAATCCCCTGACTTGCTCTCGCCGCACGTCTTGCGCACTCAAACGCAATTTCGGTCTTACCAGTACCAGTACTGTATACTATTGAGCCCCTAAAATCATTCGCTATCCATGCTTCTACAGCCTCCTCCTGATCTTTTTTTAGATTAAATGGAAATCTCAGGTGCTCAATTGCAGGTGAGCCTCTTTCAGATCTTGTATCCTTTGAAGCCTTTACTTTTGCATTGACGTCTGCTTTAATCATCCGTCTAACTATCCATCCTCCTTGAATAGATACAATTCAATATCGTAGGGATCTCTCCTTATATTTTTCCGATATTTTTCTTTTAAACCTAGGACAGGATAAAAAGTGAACATGACATTCATGATGACTACCCATGAAAAACATACAACTCATTTTCATACATTATATATTTCAATATATATTATCTCTCACCTTCCAATTCCGACACCTTTATGCGACACCGCCACCTTTACATCTGGGGTAAGTGAAAAAGATGAGGTGGATGGCTCAAAAAGAGGCCTAAAACCTTAGTTTCTAGTGCCATGATGCGTCAAATTTTCTAGTTTTAAATTAATTTGCATTAGTGTATCTGTATTTCATGTATATAGATTTGAACCCTCTACACATCATTCTTTTGTCCTAATTTGGTGGCGAATTATCTGCGAATTTACAGCCTCCAATGCCGCCGCTTCGGCTACAACTCATGACGAGCTCTATCAATATCGATGGGAATAGCGAATGGTCCTTCAGGCGTAGCAAACACTGGCCAGCCTAATTTTCATCGGGGGGGTTCAGTTAATTCAAATACTCATAATATATTTCATAGATACTCATGACTCAATTGCATTTCATTATATTACTATTCCATATAACCACGATCCAAAAATTTTGCAGACTGAAATTATATAGTATTATATGCCATGACTATCTGACCAATTCATTATGAAGATGTTCTATAGACCATAAAATGATAGACGAATGCCAAGAGGTAGGAATTACTGATATGTGCGGTTGCCCTCTGTGCGAATCCAAGTATTAAGTTTACAGCAGTTTTAGATGGGAAGGGAAGATTAATTGTTGCAGATGGCAAGTCTAAATCCAAAAAGTCCAACAACATTTGTAAGCATGTTACAAATGTGAATTATCTGTTCCATCAAAACTAAATCCTCCCTAGTTTGCAGAAAAGATATAACAAGAGTATAAAAGTCATGATAGATAAAAATGGTACTAAGATAGAATTCAAGACAGTTCATGTTAGTTGGAACACTGAGATTGCGATAACTCCATTAGCAGAAATAAAAGGGTTGTATCTATGTGTGTACTTTAGTCGTCTATCAAGACTGATCGAGAAATAAACCGCGCCACATTTTCATATAGTTATTTCTAAGCTTATACTACTTGTGTAATTAGCCAAAAGTTATGATGGATCACGTGGATAACCTAGTGACTCTATCTTTTGGCTCAGTACAACAGGATACAAGACTGGTTCTACATCTAAAGATTTCAAGGCTGTTGGAAGGAGTTCTATTTGTTTCCAAGAGTATTTCTGTATTTCAAATATTGACGGCATTTCAAATACACTATTACCATTTTCCACATATTTCTTTAATAGCAAAATACATCTGTCAGGGGGCTTCTCGTTCTCTAAGATCAAGTAATCCTTTTCTAAGACATTATTTTCAATGAATCTAGCTATTTGCTTGGGTCCTGGGTATGTTTCTTTGCCCAAGCTAGTCTTTGATTTGTACAACATTTCGTAATTACTATTATTTTTGTCAGGATTGCGAATCTTAACTGCAACCAATTTGTATATGCCATTCATTGCAGGATTGTCCCGAGAAGTGCTCAGCTCTGTGCCAACTCCAAAATAGTCTATCGGAGCGCCTTTGGCTAAGAGTTTCAAGATGGAATGCTCGTTTAGGTCTCCACTAACCATAATTTTTGTGTCTTTACAGCCTGCATTGTCGAGCAATTTTCTTGTCTCTGTGCTAAGTGTGCAGAGATCTCCGCTATCGAGTCGAATGCCATAAGGTCTGATCCCTGATCTTAGCAGTTTCGTTATCGCTTCCACCGTATCATAAGTATCGACAAGCAGGAATCCGGTTGGAAACATATTGTTGAATTCTCTGAGGGCATCAAGTTCGTTTTCATGACTTAATATAAAAGAATGAGCCATAGTACCAAATACTGGTATGCCAAAGGCCTTTCCAGCAAGGGTATTAGAGCTTCCCACACAGCCACCGATGAATGCTCCTCTAGCTGCAAGAGCGCCGGCTTGCGGTCCATGTGCTCTTCTTGAGCCAAATTCTACAACTGGTTTGTGGCTAGCTGCTAATACAATTCTAGCTGCTTTGGTGGCAATCAAACTCTGAAAGTTAATTATCGATAAAATACACGTTTCCAATAGCTGTGCTTCAATGATCGGAGCTTCTATCCTCATGATCGGTTCATTTGGAAACAAGATCGTTCCTTCGGGTACCGACCATAAAGATCCGTTAAACTTGAATCGTCTCAGATAATCAAAGAATTCCTTCTTAACATCCTTCAACACTTCTAAGGATTGTAAGTATGCTATTTGGTCGTCATCATAACGTAAATTCAAGACGTACTGTATAACTTGCTCAAGTCCTGCAACCATAATAAACGATCTGTTATTAGGCATTTTCCTTACAAACATTTCAAAAATCCCCACAGTTTTCCGTTCTCTATGATACGGACTTGAGTAATATGCCGCAGCCATTACTATTTGGTAAAGATCGGTCGCTAATGCAAAATTTTTGATCTCGCCATAAATGCCGTCATTATACATAGATTATCGCTATGTAGCAAAACCTTTAACCTTTATGTGATCTAACATGATCTGAGAATTTAGTTGTGGATGTGGCCTGTGATAAATGAATCGAGATTAGGCCAGATATTCTGATTTTTTGAACATTTGTTGTTACTATTGACGAAATGGAGTACCACATATATATAATACAGGCCACACAGCTAATGATTGTATTCCCAGCGCTTCTGCTCCAAATGCCTCCATTCGTATGCCTACCACACAGAAATCATATCAACTCGAGCTGATAACTCTAAAGTACTGCGCTGCACTGTGGCGACTTGCTCATGTATAATTTCTTCCACTAATGCTATTACGGATGGATAACACACTTTCAGTCGAAGCTTCGTCTTGGACATTAAAGAGATCTATCCGTTTCCTGTTGGATAATGTCTTCATTTGATCGGCACCGCTGTTGTATATAATTTAAAAGCGGCTCTGGGTTATCCGCTGCAGGACAATCTCATTTAGAGAGCATGTTACCATTGAGAAGAAGGGTAGGCATTTGTTAGAGTACGCCTGGTAACCTCCTGTTTATTGACGATTTCGTTGACTTGATCTCCAAATAGCGAAGGATTTTATGATTGTCAAAATGAGCTCATCGCAAAGTTCATATTTTGAGATATGCAGCGAATCGTACCTCAATCCCAGAACTACATGTTGTACAATTCTGCTTGTTGTCTTGTCGTATTTGTACAACAAATAAATACTATGATAATGGATTACCACGGGAAAGCTATCATAGTATGGCTAGTTCTGGAATGGATGGAGATGCGCATCAACACTTGAGATACATTACGATACAAAAGGAAGAAGGTATTATGATTATTAGAATTCGTAGACCAGAGGTACTAAATGCATTGAATAGAGAAACCATGAAAGAATTGGAGCGTGCTTTCTCTATTGCTGCAGAGGATAATGAAATAAAAATTGTTATTGTTACGGGATCGGGCGAAAGGTCATTTTGTGCAGGTGCTGATGTTACCTATGTTGTCAATATTAGTCCTATCGAAGCTCAAAATTATGCTTCGAGAGTGCATTCATTACTTAATAGAATTGAACAACTTGACAAACCTGTCATAGCGGCTGTCAACGGGTTTGCTTTAGGAGGCGGGTGTGAATTAGCAATGGCATGTGATATTATCATTGCCTCCAGTAATGCAAGGCTTGGTCAGACGGAAGTACGAATAGGTATACCACCAGGTTGGGGAGGTACTCAACGTCTAGTAAAATTAGTGGGACCAGCAAAGGCCAAAGAACTAATCTTTACTGGAAAGATGATTTCTGCACAG
>Ga0307434_1000449_pt1 | contig 28085 bp, 27 predicted proteins | sample SalMarWE160220MG_FD_202156 | JGI IMG/M metagenome (GOLD analysis project Ga0307434, IMG submission 202156) | Salt marsh sediment microbial communities from the Plum Island Ecosystem LTER, Massachusetts, United States - WE1603-220 | ecosystem: Environmental > Aquatic > Marine > Intertidal zone >... | reverse complement strand
TCCTAAATTAATAACCTCAGAAAGCTTTAGTCCGCAGTAAAGCATAGGCGACATAATAGTTTTATTTCTTAGTCCAGTAGGATATCTTTTACTTGGCTGCTTTAATAAATTTTGAGCTTCTTCCGGCTCTAAAATCACCGGAAGTTTGTTTTTTCTCAATTTTAGCCTTTTTTGGTTAATACTACGTATAACCTACATTATACATAGTATATAGCAGGGTTTTCAAGAAGTGGTGCAATATGCGAACTATATCGCAAAAATTGGGTGAAAAATTATGTCGGCGATTTTGTTTTTTTAAATGCTGTTTCACAAGTTTTATAGAAAATTTCAAAACCAGGTTTATAATAATCTTCAAAATAATTATTTGCAGGGCAATTAAAATCTATTTTTGTTAAGCTCCTTAGTTTGTTAACTATAGAAGAAGCTTTCTCGATATGTTCTTTCTTTATTGGATTTAAAAATCCAGTAATAGGATCTCCAGCCGAACTCGCTTGCTTATGTGCAATTAATTGATTTCTAAATCTATTTAAATGGGCTGTGCGATATTCATTTCTAATGTCATTAATCTTATTTTCGGTGCTATCTTTCCCATAATTAGAAAAATAATAACTAAAGGATATTTCTACTGGTTGTCTTTTTTTCTCAAACAAGGTGTGTAGACAAACGACTGCTTCTTGAAAATATAAAACATTATGCAGAATAATACATTTTACAATGGGTTTATTATAAAATTTCATCTGTTTTATATCGGAGTTTTGGAGACTATCCCATTCCTTTTCGTATAAATTAAGCAATTGATTAGACCATTTCAAAAATGTTTCTGCTCTATAAATTAACTGACAGATTTTTTCTTGAATTTCTATTTTAGTCATTAGCTTTTATCCTATATCTTTTCTTATCTCTATCTCACCTGCATTATCTGACTGGGTAAGTCGTATTAATTCAAACTTGTCACTACCACAATTTTTACATTTTTTATCATCACTAATTTCTGAAAATTCTTTACCACAGTTCTTGCATCTATAAAATTTTTTATTAAGCTTCATTTTTCACCTTCCTTTTAAATTTGTTTTAATATAAACTCTTTCCTTTTTAATGCGTAAGAGCTTAATTCTTCCCACTGCGAAGGCTTATCTTTAAAAAATTTACGATGATCAAAAACCTTTTCATTTTTAAATACCATATCTATTACTCCTAAAGCATTTTCTATGTTTCTGGCCAGCCTTCTTGAAAGTCCACTAATTTTTTCAGCTGCGCTAATAAGTCTGCTCATTTCGGTTAACCTAATCAGCAGGGCTACTAGCTTTTTTGTATCTGGGGAAGTCTTTTTTAAGCAATCTTGGTCATTTTTTATATTAAATTACCTTAAAATAGCAATTATACTAACAATCAAGCTGATAAATACAATCAGTAATGTTATCAGAGAAATTACCAATGCTCTTTTAAACATTGCAGCATTGTATTTGGCTATTAACTGCTCTATTATTTTTTCTCTTTTTACGATATCTTCACTTTCACCAAGATGAGCCCTCATAGCATATTCATGTGCTTCTATACGTTCAGGAAAATAAGTCCTTATACCATATTTACGTGCTTCTTTTTCTAAATCATCGGTGGACATTTTGTAATACTTATTGTATGAAAATAAATCATTGAGTTTGTCCATTATTTTCATTTTTTTCCCTTTTTCCCATTAATATTTTATAAATCCATCCTTACACCATAATCTTTTAACCACTTCTTTCTATCCTTGTAATCAGGAATTATGGATTCAACTGATTTCCAAAATTTACTTGAATGGTTTTTATGAACTAGATGACTTAATTCATGAACAATAATATAATCTATAACAGACGATGGAGCCATAACAGCTCTCCAATTAAAAAGAAGGTCGCTTTTTTGTGTGCAGCTGCCCCATCTTCTTTTCTGTTCTTTAATCTTTATTTGTCTTGGCTCTATGCTGAATTTGGGTTTATAAAACTCGATTCTTTTTGAGATTATTTTTTTTGCTTCTTTTCTAAACCATTTTTTTACAGCCTTTTTTAAAATATCCTGATCTTTTGTTGGAGTATATACTCGAATTTTTCCTTCTATTATTTCTACTTTTGGTCTTAATAAATCCTTATTTATTATTATTTGAAAAGAATAATTTCTGCCCAGATACATAAATGATTCTCCATTTACAAACTCCCTATTAAATGGAATGTATCCTATATCTTTAAAATCAAGTAGTTTTTTAATTATCCACCTACCTTTAGATTTTACTTTTTCTTTTATTACATCTTCCGGAAGACCTTCTGGAGATATAACTAATATATTATCTAAAGGTTCAATTTGAATTGCTAAAGTTTTTCTGTTTCTATATAGGACGTCAAATTCAATTGTTTTATCTCCATATTTAGTTGATAGTTTCATAAGTCCCTACAATATTGCATAATGAATTTTGGCTAAATTGATTACTTGAGGAACAATCTTATCTATTTTCGCTTTTTTAAATATTTTAAAGTAATCACTAATAAGCATATTTTTTAGGTTTCTTTCGATGTTTTGAGTTTTTGTAATGTTTGTTGTCCAGTCTATTACATAAGAGCTTCTTATTGTTTTATCAATATCGGAAGTAATATTTTTTATTAACCCTGTTTCTTCCTCGGAAACAACTAAATCCTCTTTTTCAGACATTGCTTTCCTTACTACTTCAAAAATAGCAAACTGCTCCCTGGTTAGATCATATTTTTTAGCGGTATCTTCCTCTCCGGTTTTTATTTCCTTATCTATAAATTCTTTTAATCTTTTTTTCCTTTCAAGCCAGTTTTGTTCAGTCTCTTCAAGTAATTTTTTTAATTTTTCAAGAAGGCTTGTATAGTAAACAGGATTTGAATCAATTCTTATACTTATTATATGTCTTATTGCATGTTCCATGGATGATGCTTTACCCTTATTAGAATCAATACTTGATATTAAATTATCAAAATCATCATCAAATAAAGTTACTGGTTTTATATAATTAATAACTCCTTTCGCTTTTAAGTGTTCAGATATTATTTGCTTTACCTTCTGACCGCAATCTGAAATATCCATAGGATCTTCCGGAGAAAATCTTGCCTTTGCTGCTGCCCTTATATATGATAACCATCTAAGGTCATTTATAAATTCCTGGGTAACATTTGATGGAAGTAGCATCTCTAAAGTTTCGGCAAATCTTTTATAGGATAGCTCAAATTCAGCCCGTTTGTCTTCTGGCTCGATTACTCTAACAAGTTCATCTATATTATTTCTATCTACCCCGTAAAAGATTCTTATAACTTCTTCTCTATATGATTTCATTTGATTAATTACATCTTCAATCGATAGCATTGGAGTTCCAATATCTTCTATGTTAAATATAGAAAGTGCTTCATCTAAGAAGTTTGATACCCCGTAGTAATCTATAATATAACCACATTTTTTGTTGTCCGAATAAACCCTGTTTACCCTTGCAATTGCCTGAAGAAGGTTATGCTCAATTAAAGGTTTATCAAGATACATTACCTGTTCAATTGGGGCATCAAATCCAGTAAGAAGCATATCGATAACAATTAAAAAGCAGAGTCTGTTTTCCGATATTGGTTTCAGAAAATTTGATATTATTTTTTGCTGTTCTGCTTTTGTGGTTAGATGAGCCTTAAGCCTTGGTTCATCATTTGGAGAAGCAGTATATACAATTTTTACCTCTAAGTTTTCTCCAATAATATCTTCCATATATTTTGTCAGCATATCATAATAGGTAACTGCTGCATCTCTTGATGGGGTTACAATCTGAGCTTTAAATCCATTTGGATAAATATTATCCTTGTAGTGATATAAGATATCTTTAGAGATTTCTTCAATTCGCTCTTTTGCTTCCAATGTAGCAAGTTTTGTAACATATCTTTGTTTGATTGCTTCTTTTTCCTTATCGGTTCTGTCAGTAAATTCCCTGTCAAATAAATCATCTAATTTTCTACCCTTTATCTGCAGTTTTGGTTTTCTTCCTTCATAAATAATTTTTACTGTTGCTCCATCTTCTACTGACTGATGCAGGAAATATTTATCAATATATGAGCCAAATGTTCTTGGAGTTGATTTATCTTGCTTATCTATTGGTGTACCTGTAAAACCAACAAACGCAGCATTGGGAAGGGCATCTCTCATATTTTTAGCCATTATCTTATACTGGCTTCTATGTGCTTCATCAGCCAAAACTATAATATTTGATTTAGTAGTTAACACTTCAAACTTTTCTTTATAGGTTAAAGGTTTTACTTGCTTTATATCTCTTGCTATAATTTCAGATTCTTCTGTTTGAAATTTTTGAATAAGTGTTGTAATTATTTGAGGCTGGGGATTTTTTAAAAGCTCTTTTAGATGTTTTATTGATTTTGCCCTTACCGGCTCGGTGTACTTACTTAAAGTTCTTATAAATGTTTTATAAATCTGCTTGTCTAAATCATCCCTATCTGTAACAACAACGACTGTTGAATCATATAATTTCGGGTCTCTTCTTATCTTGGTTGCAAGATAAACCATTGCAAGGCTTTTTCCGCTTCCCTGTGTGTGCCAGATTACTCCTCCTCTTTGAAGCTTATCCTTTCCAGTCTTTAACCGCTGGAGTGATTTATTTACGGCTCTATACTGTTGATACCTGCATATCTTTTTGACTTTTTTACCAGATTTAGAATCGCCCTCAAATAATATGAAATTTCTCATAATATCTAAAAGATTATTTTTAGATAAAAGGCCCTGGATAAATATATTCTGACCATAATCTTCATAAGCTTCTATATCGGAAATCCTAAATGGATATGGGTCCTTCCATTCAAGATAATCCTGCTGGGATGAGCTAATTGTTCCTAAATATGCGTGGTATTTATTTAAAATGCCTGTAAAAAAATTAGTATAAAATAGTCTTGGTGCGCCTTCAGCTATTTTAGACTCTCTCTGGTTTGCATATCTTTTAAGCTGAACAAATGCACCATGTTTCCCTGCAAGTTCAAATACAGACTCTTCTAAAAATGGAGATTTACATTCCAAAACTGCTACTGGTATACCATTAATAAAGATTACTATATCAGGCTTTATAGTCTCCTGGGGGCCTTTTATAACAAACTGCCTTACAACTAAAAAATCATTATTTTCTGGATTTTCAAAATCTATAAAGGTTACAGTTTTTTCTTTCTTATGACCTTTAGAATCGACGCCTTCTACAGTAAAAGTTAAGTTTACAATTGAATCAAAGATTTTCTCATTTATCTCTAAGGTATTTGCGCCAAGCTTTTCAGGTCGTGTTAAAAAACTGACTGTCTTATTTATCTGGTATTTATCCATCCAGGGATTAAGTCTCTTTAGGGCTTTTTCAAGACGGGAGGTTAATATAACTTCAGTTATTGACTGGCGTTCATTAAATTCAGGAATTAGATTATCTCCATGGATAAATTCATAACCTAATTTCTTTTGTATGTAATCCATTGCAGGTAATTCTACCAATGTTTCTTCATTACCTAAATATGGCATGATAACCCCTTAGATTTTAACTCTTATTTTACCAGTTAGAAGTTGCTGCATAAGGCCTTTCTTTAATTGACCTAATTTTTCTTTTTTTTCAATGTAGTTCTCTAAGTTTTCATCAAATGTTGACAAAATATCTGAGATTTGTTTTTGTTCTTGTAATTTTGGAACTGGTATTAATATTTTCTCAAGATTTTTTCTACTTATTCTTCTTCGTGTTGTGCCCTGTTCAAATTTAAGAATATTTTTTAAATTAGACTCTGTATTTAAATAGTAATTAATAAATCTCTTATCATAGTTTTCTTCATTTATTTTTACTATTACACAATCTACAGAAGTTATCATTTTATTGCCCAAATCTGGAATAATACAACTTCTACCTGTAGGTTCGGCCATTCTGCATATTAATAAATCACCTACTTCTACTTCTTTGCACTTCAAGGCATCAAAAGTTTTTTCAGAAATATATTTTTTATTTTTATTTTCTATAAAGGTTCCTATTCCTATATTTCCAGTTTGTATTAATCTTATCTCAAAATTAATTATATATTCCGATTCAATCCAATCACCATCTATAAAAGAATTTTTTTTCTTTGTGTCTCGAACATTTATTAATTCACAAATTTGCCATTCTTCAGGAATTTCTCCTATTTCAGTTTTTTTAAATTTCTTATGTCCTATGCCTTTGGCAAGTAAAGTTTGCATCAGGCTTTTTTTTAAAAGACTATAGGAGTTTATAAGGTAGTCTGTGTTTTCGATTAAAACATCAACAGTTGAAAGGATTGAAGCTATTTTTTGTTGTTCCGAATAAGTAGGTATTGCTACCTTAAACTTTTGAAAAATACCCTTATTAATTATTGGAACAGCTTCATGGGAAATATATGTCTCTTTATATTTATTGAAAAAATATTTTAAAGAATAATAAATATATTCTTTTAAAATATTTTTATCTTTAACAATTAATGAATTAATTTGCTGATTAGTGCTTAATTTAGAATTTGCTATTCCTATTTTACCAATAGTTGAACCAATACAAGTTACTAATATAGATCCTTCTGGCAATATTCTAGTTTTTTTGAACCCGATCTCTGATAACGTCCTATTAGTTTTATTAATATATTTTTTATTTCCGAGATCAATTGGAGTTACCCATGGGTGCTCATTACCAAAATTATTTTTCTCCGATGTTTTTGGTGTACTTCCTGTAATTACTCTACAAATATTTGATAATTCATTTACTTCCCAATCAATAGGTATTTCTCCAATCTCCGTCTTCTTATACCCATCTCTTATTTTTTCTTCTTTTATTCCATCTATTGCCATAATTGAAGGCCTAACTCCTCTAAATATCCTCTAAGCTTTTGATCTATTTCTTTTTCCTTTATTTTAAGCTCATCTATATCTTTTAATACTTTAGAAATATCAACCAGCTCTTCTTCATTATTTGTATCAACGTACCTGCTTATATTAAGGTTAAAGTCATTTTCCTTTATTTCTTCTCTGTTGATAATCTTGGCATATTTTTCAACATCCTTATATTCATCAAATATTCTAACGATTTTTTCTAAATCTACTTCTCTTAACTTGTTTTTATTTCCAACTTTTTCAATTCCTTTGCTTGCATCAATAAATAGGATTCTATCCTTTTTCTCTGGAGGTTTATTTTTATTTATTATAAGAAGAGCTGCTGGTATTCCAGTTCCATAAAATATGTTTGGAGGCAGACCTATTGTTGCTTCAATTATATCTTCCTTTATAATACCCTCTCTTATTTTCCCTTCAGCTCCACCCCTAAATAAAACACCGTGAGGAATTACTGTTCCCATCCTTCCAGTAGAGTTTAGACTTGCTATCATATGAGATACAAAGGCCAGATCACCATATGATTTTGGAGGTATTCCATAAATATACCTATTGTAGATATCATTTTCAGCTTCTTCTTTTCCCCAGTTTTTTAAGCTGAACGGGGGATTGGCTATAACTATATCAAAGGTCTTTAAAACCCCGCCTTCTGTATGAGTAGGATTTCGCAGAGTATCTCCTTTTTTTATATCAGCTCCTTTCGCATCGTGAAATATCATATTCATCTTACATATTGCCCAGGTTGATATATTTATTTCCTGACCAAACAGTGATACATTTTTCCAGTTATACCCATTTTCTTTAATATAACGCATTGCCTGAATTAACATACCACCAGAGCCAACTGTTGGGTCATAGATTCTATTTCCTTCCTGAGGCTTTAGCAATTTAACTAATAGACGAGCTACTTCTGGAGGTGTATAGAATTCTCCTCCTTTTGCACCACCTTCATCAGCAAACTTATTTATAAGGTATTCATAAGTTTTTCCCAGCATATCCTCTTCTTCTAAATTCTCATTAGTAAGTGTAATCCCATCAAATAGGATTAGGAGCTGGGATAGTTTTTTATCCGATACCCTTTCTTTGTTGTTATAATCCGTTGTGGTTAAAACTCCAATTAGCTCCTGGTTGGTTGGTGTATCTTCAATTGCTCTAAATGCCTTATCCAGCTGAGGGCCTATATTTAAATTTAAATCTTTTAACCTTTCCCACCTTGCCTCTTTGGGGATATAAAAGCTCTCATATATTGCTGGATCGTCAAGTATTTGGCTTATATCTTTTCTATCAAGGCCTTGGGATAATAGGTTTTTCTTCTTCTTTTCCATTTCTGATGCAAAGACATCATTCATTCTTTTTAAAAATAGCATTCCAAAAATATAGTCTTTGTATTCTGCGGCATTTAGTTCACCACGCAAGATATCTGCAGCTTTCCAGAGAGTAGATTCAAGTTTTTGAAGAGTAACTTTTTCCATAATAATTTGCTCCAAGATGTTTTTTAAAGTTATTTGGCATAATTTAGTCTAATTTTGGTATAAATTATAATAAAGAAAATAATATAATATTTATTATATTTAATCTTTATATTTTATAAAGAGAAAAAATAATAAACGGAGATTTAGGAGTTATAGATATAAAGATATTTTTATGATTATTTCCTGGTACATTCAAAATCTGACGATATTTAGAGCTTGGAAAAAACTTCTAGTGTAGTGATATTTCTTCCAATTTGGAAGCTGTTTATTATCTCCAACCCGGCTGTATTTTATTGAAAATTTGACACTATATTGACATCATGGTATTATGATACCAATCACGATGAGAGAGCACACCTAAGGTTTTGTCCGAAGGTTAATCTCTCTCTTTTTATTTTACACCTAACTTTTTATTAAGCTTATCCAAATAAACAAAATATTTCTGATATTTTCTTAAAAGAGCAGAATATTTTCTTGAGTTTGGTATTATTATATTTAAAAGCTTACCTTGTTTTTCTAAATACTCAATCAAACAATGAAAGTCTCCATCCCCTGAAACTATAATTGCTTTATTATAATTAGGGTATTCAATCATTGCATGTAATACTAATTCCGCATCAACATTTCCTTTAGTATAGATTCTAGCTTTTTTTCTGTATTCCAGGGTAGGCTTAAAAACAATAATATACCCCGATTTCTGTAAAAAAGTATATAAAGCCTCATTACCAGCAACATATCCAATAAAAAGGAAGGCTTTTAAAACTTTATACTTATCTTTAAGATAAACATAGAACCTGCCAAAATCCAGTTTCCATCCGCACTCCTGAATTGCTAAGTTTAAATTCTGACTATCAATAAAGGCATAGATTTTTGGTATTGTTTCAGGCACCGATGTCTCATTTGCACTATTATTCTTAAACTTTTCCATCATATTAGTTATTCTATAAATTACTCTATCTTTTCTTTAATTGCCAGAACTTCATTATTTTCTGTATTCGTTTTATTTTAGATTTATTTTAAGAAATAGCTTTTTTAGCTGGCTCTTTACCCGTTTTATATCAACTTGCATTGGTTTTTTTATTTTGATTATATACTTCTTTTATAGTAAACATTAAGTTTACTATATATAGCTAAAATCCCCTGTGGAGTAACCAGTAAAAATCCCTTACAATATAAACTGTTACCTCATTTTCAACCTCTACTCCATTGTCATAATGAGCTGTAAACTTAAATGCACAATCCCTATCGTGGAAGTTGATAAAAAACTCATCCCAGATATATCCTTCCCACTTGCTGCCTAAAGAATTTGTAAGATCAGTCTCAAATTCGGTACCTAACAATTCTACATGTACTAAATCCGGTTCAAAATCCCCTGTGGCATAAGCATTTAAGATAAACTTTTCACCATTAAAGAATATCTCATACCCTCTCGGATTATCCTGGGTTCCGGTCTTTGATAGATTATAGCTTATCCTGTTTCTATCCCACTGCAGGGTATGTAAAACTCTGCCCTCAAGATTTATATCCGCTTCAACCCAGTATCCTTCTTCTACCCAGATATCTTCATATTCCCAATGGGACGTATCTATCCAATCAGTGGTGGTATAGTAATGCCAGTATCCTTGCGATACTGTATAAGATGTATCCACCCAGACACTGGTAGTATAATATTCCCAGTATCCTTGCGATACTGAGTAGGAAGTGTCAACCCATCTTCTGCTGGTTCTATCTTCCCAATGAGAAGTATCAACATAATAAGAATCAGTATAATCCTGCCAGTACCCGGAACTTACCCATTCCTGGTAATATTCTTTTGCACTCTCTAAGACATAATTACAAACGTATCTTATAGCGTAAACTCTGCCGCCATAGGACGGCCTGTAGTCGATTACATATTTATGATACTTATACCTCTTTCCGTTAATTACTCCCGAATAGTATCCTGCATATTTGGCCGCAAATGAGTAAACACTCCAGCCGTAGCTGTCGGTACCATATAGAAATACTTTACTCGTGGGTACCCAGCTATCCACATATCTATACCTTGTCTCCCAATGAGAAGTATCAACCCACCTTTGTGCAGTATAGTAATGATCGTAGCCGCTTGTAACCCATACCCTGTAAATATAATCTTCCCAGTATCCCTGGGATACTGTATAGGACGTATCCACCCATCTTCTTTGCTGTGTTTGCCTCCAGTAGCCCTGGTTAACCGTATAGGAAGTATCTATCCATTTCTGTCTCGGAGTTACCTGCCAGTAGCCTCCTTCTATAAATTCAGTTGGTTTGGTTTCCCAATGTGATGTATCAACCCAAAACTTCTGTATTTCTGCAGTTAGCTCAGCTGGCAGTATAAAAATTACTGATATAAATATAATTAAAAATACAAATATTTTTAATTTTGCTAATCTAACCAGTTTCATAATAAATGCTTCCTACTCTGTAAAAAAGCTAAGCACTTTATAATCTTCACCGGTATAGTAATCTCTGTATTTACTGTCCTGAACCCTTATATATTTTCCTACCACCTTTTCTAAATCCTCTATACTATTCAGGTCTTTAAAATCCAGGTTTAAGTGATCACAGACAAAATATCCTACACTTGTGTCAACTTCTAAATTGTAACTGCCAAGGTCAAAGATTATCTGGTAGTCTCCAACATCTTCAAAGTTGTAACTGGTAGTGCCGCTTCCGAATCCAGGCTTCTTAAATTTCTTATCTACAATAAAATATATTCTGCTGTCTTCTATTTGCTCTATTTTTCCCTTATAAGCTCTAATGTATATTACTTTAGGTTCTGCTGTATCTTCATACATCAGTATTTCCTTCCCAGTATCTTCATCTTTTACAACTATTTTTCTCATCTCAACCACTACTTCATTACCATCTTTATCTATAAATGTTTCTGTAATCAATTCGGGCTCATCAGGATATTTTTCATTTGCCTCATTTGAAATTTCATTTTTTATTTTTTGCTGGTAAATTATATTTTCTATTTTTCCAACCAGGTCAAACTTAATTACAAAAAAGATTCCAATGACTACACATGCAACCAGGACTATGTTTATTATTTTCCTTTTTTTCATAAAAATTCTTCCTTATAAGTACTGACTTAAAACTAAGTATTAATATCTACTAATTTGTATAATGTATCATAATGTTGACTAAACAACAATATATTCTTTACTATTTTTTAAATTATTGTCTTTATCATGAGAATTTATTACCGACCAAAAAATACTCTAAATATTTTAGAAATAATTTTTAACGATTGATCTACATGAAGACGGCTTGATCTTCTTTCCCCGGCGCAAACAAGCATGTTATATGAAGTAACAAATCCTTGCCAATAACGCTTTTCTAATTAATATTTACAATGTTTGCTTATACTGGACTCGGACGAACTGAACTTATTAACCTTAACTGGGGATGATATCAACCTGGTCGAAGGCTGGCTGATAGTCAGGAAGAGCAAGAACAAGCAGAGCAGGATTATACCCCTACACCCAAAGGTAACAGAACTGTTAGAAGCTTACCTCGCAAAGAGATTACTCTTAAAGGATAGAGCTTTAATTGTAGGTAACCAAGGCAGGAGAATTAATAAAAGCAGCCTGGTGGATATATTTAATCGATACCTAAGAATAAGCGGGACAAAGGAAAAAAGATACAGTCTCCATTCCATGAGATATACTTTCGCTATACAGTTATTAAAAAGAAACGCCAACATTATAAGCATACAACAACTTATGGGCCATAAAAGGATAGAATCTACCTATATCTATATGCATGTTACTGGCAAGGAATTAGTAGAATCAATAAACACACTAAAATAAATATTATAAATTAAAGGTTACCATTTTGTCATGCAGAATTATAAAAGCTAATGAATCAAGCAATAATAAATATTTCAATCCTATTTCCTTACATTCAAAACCAGTAAACAACCCGTGCAATATTCCATGTCTATTTATTTGGGTATTAGGATCTGCTATAGAACCTGTATGTGCCCAAAAAGAACCATCTTTTAAATATTTAAAAATTATCCTGAATATTTCCTCCGGAAACATTATTATTTTCCTAGACAAAATAAGATTTTCTAATGCTTCGACACAAGGCTTAAATCGTTTTTCTTCCCAATCCGTAATTATACCTTGGCTTAAAAGGTAACTTTTTATAATACCTTCAAATTGTGGCACTATTGTATAAATTGCAGAAATATAATCATTATTAAAAAATAAATCTACTGCTTTCTTTAAGTAATGGATCCTATTAGGAAAAAAATTACAATTGTTCCAGAAATCAAAATGACCATTCCAAAAATTATAATTATAAACTTTTAAAATACTATCAGTAATTTGGTCATTATTTAAAATCCCAGGATTGTTATCATATTCCAATATTATTTGAGGATAAAAACCAGGTGCAGGTGGCCAGTTATGGTCTGATAAAATTCTTAATTTTTCAAAAGGATTAACATTATTTTTAAAGTAGCCATAGTGCATGAAATCCATAACATGATATCTCATATTTCTGTTTTCCAATTTAATATCTTCAAAATCTGGTGCATTAGGCAAAAAATCAAAATAAGTAATGAAACCCAAATAAAAAGACTTACAAATATAAAACGCACACGTTTTATCATCTATTACAGGATTCTGGATATAACATTCATCCGGATATATATCATCTATCGTTATAGCTTCACCTGCCTTAATTTCTCTTTTTCCTTTTGCACTTAATACTATTTCAACTTCACTATTTAATTGTGCAATTACCTTATTATTTAATTTATCCCATATAATCTTAAATTGATTTAGCTGAACTGGTAGGTTAGCAATTGTCCCTGAACTAATTCTATTTTCAACTTCAGGTTTGACAATTAGCTTTAAAAAATGAGAGATTGTTCTAAAGGTGTATAAGTTATTTTCCATTTCCCCTATTTCATTTTGTAAATACTATTAGTATTTCTGTACAAATGCTTCAGATAAAAAAAGTTTTTTATCTTTCTCAATTTTGTTATCAGTACAATCCTGGTTTTCCATAAACAAAACACAGCAAACACCGCCATTTTCACAAGCACTTTTATAAAATATACCGTCTATCTTATTATCATAGTACTTGAAGATATATCTGAAATATTCAGTGATAACCTGTGTCGGAACATATTCAATATGTTCTTTACGGTCTTTTGATACTGATTTTGATATATCTTCAGCAAATTCATTAAAAAACATTATTGGTTGCCGTAAATACCTTGTTTCTGGATTAAATACTGTAGGCATTGGAGGTAACTCACTAAAATCAATAATATGTAACGGAACTAATGCAATAAATTTTCCAATGCTTATATACGGATTATTATCTTTTCTCATTTCTTCATACACTGTATCTGTATCAAGACTCCCATAAAACATTGGAATTCCTGCTGGACTCATCCTATTAGAATTTATAGCAGCTTCAACTGGTGCGGTACCGAGATCTATGGCTTTTTTATAACCTTGGTAAAAATCATGAGTCCTTCCCCTGTAGAATATTGAACCTTCTTCGATTTCTCTAACTATTCCAATTTCATTAAGGTTTTCTGTTATATAGAATAGTACTTTAATAATATTATTAACCTGTATTTTGATGTTCTTTTTTATTACCAGATTTTCGTTGATTGTTTCAAATGATTCTTCCCTGCTTAGATGCTTGACTAAAAATGTAAATCTCATTTTATGTTTTATTATTTCACAAAATTTATTCCAATCTGAAATGTGTTCTTCGTATTCCCGCGGACCATAAGGATTTTCTTCGCACCACTCATCACTTATTATACTTTCTCTAATATCTTCTATTAATTTATTATTTTCAATTTCTAATTCTGCTTCATAAATATCTAATATATCAAAATTATCATATGTTTTCGCACCTAACCAGCCACCTTCAGAAGAGACCCAACCCATACAATTCTTAGGATCATCATACTCTGATTTTACTCCATCCATTATTATTTCTAATAATTCATCAAGATGAATTGATATATTTTTATTTTCATTTCTTTTACAATATGAGCAAAATGTTTGAGTTGCATTTTCCTTTATATAATCTTTAATGTAATCATTACCTATACAATCGTAACAAACAAATTTTTCTCCAGTATATTTAAATCCTCTGTCAAATTCTTCAATTTGTCTATTTTTCCAATACCCCATATATTTTTTCCTTTTTTTTAATATTTTACTGGCCCAAATACTAACTTTCAACTTGGACTATTTTTTGGGGGGAAGGTCAGTTGACAACGTGTCCAGTTTATTGGGGTCACCCCATATAAAAGGGTTATAATTCAGGATCAACTAATTGTAATTTAGTAATTATAGAGCCGCTAGGCTCTATAAAAAGATGTTTCCTAAAATTTTCAATATTAATGTTTATTTTTCTGGTAATTATTCCTCTAAATGTAATTAACAATATATATCAGAAACAAATAAACTAGGTAGACTTAGATTTTTCTATTAATTGATCCCAGTACTTATGCATTTGATTAAAAGATTCTGTATCGACGTTTTTTAAATAATTTAACCACCCAACTATTGATTCTTTACTATTATATTTATCATCCTTTTTTAAACTAAAAATATAATTATGCATAATAGCTCTCATCTTTTTTTTCTTTTTTCTCCCAATTCCAAATTTAGAATCAGAATTATTTTTTACTAATCCAGTTATTGTACATCTTCTTCTAGGACCTAGCACTCTTAACTTGTCCATATTAATTTCAAAATGTTCAGTTTTTATAATCTCTTGAATTACTTTTAACGCTTGAGAGAGTACTATTGGGTTATTTGAGGATAAAGTAATATCATCAGAATATCGTGTATATATAATATTTCTTCTTGATGTATAACCTGCAATTCTTCTATCTAGTTTTGCTGCAATTAAATTTGATAATGATGGAGAAGTAACAGCACCCTGCGGCAAGCTATCATCGCAAGTGGTAAGCATTGAAAGTATATAAGAAGCATTTATTGAATAACCAATGAGGGAAAATATCTTATACACTCGCCCTGAAGAAATTGATGGAAAAAAATCTTCTAAGTCTAATAAAATAAAATATCTATTATTTGAATGTGGCCCAACATTACTTAATATATTCTTTTCTTTAATATAAGCCGTAGCAAATAGAGTAGGTTTAAGTTTATCAAGAATATTTCTAAGTATCCAAGCCTGGACTGCTTTTAAATCTTTACAAGGTTGTTTAATTTCACGAACTTTATTATTTGACTTCTCAATATTATACCTCTTATAAAATTTACTAGAGTGTTTATAAAATTTTTTTATTAAACCTAGGTCAACATGCATTAAAAATGCCAATTCTTCTTCATTAGAAAATGCTGGTAAATCCATCAATCGTAAAAGTTTGTAATTACTTTTCTTCATTATTACTTCTAATTTAATCAAATGGGGCGAAACAAAATCCCTTACTCATCCGGCCATGGTAAGACCCATGGCGCGGTCGTGTATGCTTCACTCTGTGAAGCATACAGCCTAGCAGTTTCATTCATGAAACTACTAGGCTAGACAACAATATGATGTTTAAATCCGGAGTAGTGAAAGCACCACTCAAACTTGTCAAATGACAAGCTCGGCTAAGTTCTTTTTGTTTCACCCCAAACCTTTCCATAGTCTTTTCTAAGTGTCAAATTTAATGCTTCTAACCTAAGTTTTGTAAGAAATGTCGAGACCATCAGTGATCTTTTTTTTGTTTCATTATTATAGATTAAATCATTTATACCCTTAGGAGTAATTAAAAGATTCCCATAATTAAGAAATATTTTTCTTTCGTTTATTAGGCTATTTATTACTACTTCGACTGCAGTATCAATTATCTCATTACCGTTATCTGTAAGTATTTTTGAAATAGTAAAAATGGCATCTTTTGGTAGTGGTTCGAAAACATAAATTAACGATAAATAAAATCTATAAGTAAAAATAGGATTTGAAAAATCTTTTATTGGTAAAGATGTTTTTGCTACCGCTCTAGCATAAGTTGCAATATTTTTAACAAGTCTATCATAATTTTTATCATTTAATGGAATTGGTAATATCTTGCTCTTAGTTTTACTTTTTAAAAATCGAATTGGTCCAAGATTTATAAAACTTCTTTTTTTCATATACTTTGGGTCAATTACAACAATAAGCTTATCTTTTAACTTTTTATAATTCGTAAAAGCACCTAGTTCTGTAAAAGTCCCTGGGCTTTGTAGTAGAATAGTGACAGCATTGACACTATTTGCTAGTAGATTTTCTAAGGTTAGTAAATCTTGTTTCTTATGTCCAAGAATAAGCTCTATAAACATATCTTCAGGATAATAAACAGAATACTTATAATTAGATACTATATTAGATATTCCATTCCCGATTTTTCTTCGAAACTTTTCCTCTTTACCACTCCCACCACATAAAAAAATTGATATTTCATTCAAATCTTTTGTTACATCAAAAAACTTCTTTTTTAGTTTATCCAATAATTCTTTAATACTGGGATTTATAGCCAAGACTACCTCTTATTAATCTAAATACTAAATAGCCTATAATTTGGAAAAAGCAGAATTAAAAATTTTAAATTCTGTTAATCCTTGATTGAATCTATTTTAACAAATCAATAATATAATTAAAATATACTATATAAGAATAAGATTCAAAATAAACTATAAATAATTTTTGTGACTAAATAGTATATTGAATAGCTCTTTTATCTTTCATAATAAAATTGAAACAATATCTAGTTCCCTAGGTGGGACTCGAAACTTTTAATAAATAGCATTATATCACAGTATATAATCCAACTTTATAAATCCCTTGATTTCTCTACCGAATACTACTAGGCTACCTGTAATTAAAAACCTCAATTTTTCGCCTATTTAAAGGGTTTTTAATACTACATTTTGTTCTTTTAAAACATATCTTTTAAGTGTCTTTAGATAAAAATAGAAGTGGAGTTAGTCTATAAGCCGAGTTATAAACTAAAAATGCTTAAAAGATATGTTTAAGATTGCAATAAGATTTTAATTAAAATATATTACTTAATTATTTTAAACTTTTTTTATATTTATCTCTTAAGTATAGTGACAAAATTATTAATCCAATTGGCGCTATTAATCCTAAGAAATATCCAATTAAAATGTTTGTTTCTGATATATTTAAAATAATACCTGCAATAATTATTGGAAGTATATTTATGACTACTGCCAAACATAATACTGAAAAAAATAAAAAATTATTTTTAATCCTTAAAAAGTAAATAAAAAATATTATTGTGATAATGACACCTATAATTAAATAAATAAGAAAAGGTATCGTTTTATAATAACCCAAATCAATACGACCCCACGGGGTTAACGTTTTCATTTCTGAGATATTACTTAGTATATACAACACAGAAAAAAATAAAAAATATATTAGTGAGATAAAGATTCTTAGATACTTCATTTTTCAATCCTTTTAGTTTAATAAATCTTATTAACAAAAAATTATACCGAATATGTTTTGTTGCAACAATTGAATTATACAATATTAATCGTGGCGGTTGCCGAGTTATAATCTAAAAATACTTAAAATATGTGTTTAATCTTGTGATAAGATAAATATCTACTTCTTAAGAACACGTTCCGGCATAGGTTAACCTATTTTTATAGTTTTATTTGAAGCACTAAGACATAATTCCCATTGATTTATTATATCTCTACCAAGGTGAATATAATCTAAGTCTGATGTAATTACCCTAATATTTGAATCAATTAATTTTTCTATTATAAAGCGAACTACATATACAGCAGTTCTAAAAAATTTGCCTTTATAGTCCAGAACCATAATATCATCAATTTTCCTAAGACCAAGTTGCTTGGCAATCTCTTCAGGAACTGCAGTTAAGTCTGCCCCGGTATCTAATAATGCAATTCTTTTTATAGGTGTTATATTATTTGGGAGAAAAGGATCTGGCGATGTTAAAAAAATATCTAGTACTGGAGCAGGAGGATTAAAATCAGTTTCATTGTATGCATTGATAAATTCTTTAGTCATTATTATAATTTAACTACTTTAGGAAATGGTGCTTTTATAATAGGTTCTTTTTTACTAACATAAGTCATAAAAATAGTCTTAAAACCATATTTTCTATATACTTGTTTAGAAAGTTCTGAAAAGTCATCGTTAAAAGCAACAACTTTATTATCAATAATTGCTATATATTTTCCTAAATAATTTTTTTCAATTTCTTTTTTATTTTTTTGATAGTATTCTTTTGCCATTAATATTATTAAATCCTCGTCAATGATTATTGATTTTTTTTCAAATTCTTCTGCTGTATTACTTTTAAAAATATATCTTGGTAAATCTGGCAAACTTCCAATGCCTGGCTGTATTATTACCGGATACACATCACTTTCATTCTGCAATTCAGACGTTTGTAAACTGCTACCAATTGAAAGAGTCGATGTTCCTTGGATAATATTAAATTCTTCGATTTCGTTATAATTAATATCAAACATAAAGATCACTTTACCTTCTCCCATCCAAAGTTTTCAACATTTACATTAACTGAAATAACTGGTGGTAAATCTGGTCTTTGTTGAACAGAAACTTTTTTTAGATTTATTGTATAATTAAAAATATCTTGAGCATTCAAACTTTCTATATATGCTGCGCCATATTTTATTCTTTTCGACTCTTCACTTCCAAGTATTTCAACAGGATTGAATTTTTTATTTAGTTCCATTACCTCAACATATTTCTCATAAAATCCCCATAATGCTTTTTCTAATACTTCTTCTGGCATTATAATATTCAAACCTAACTTTTTTGCTTCATCTCTGTATATCGGATAATTATGTATGCATATATCACTTGTTATTTCATTTATAATTTTATTTATTTTAGTTTTAATTTCAACCTCTTTTGAATCCATATGTAAACTTAATAACCTTTCTGATAACATCCTTATCATTTTCTGTGTTCTGTAAACATTACCTAAGGCTAAAGGATGAAGATGCTTATGATCGGGATAAGTATGTTTAGTTAAATTTTCAAAAATATCTGGCATTTTTTCTTCTTTTATTTTTCCTTTTTCACTGGCAAAAAGTAGATAGGATGTTATATCTTCTACACTAATAGGAATAATTTTTTTAGGATCTATAGGATCCCTTGGATTAAACGGATGTCCAGTTGTAGGATCAACTGGTGTTAATTCACCAAGTTTTGTCATTATTATTTCATCAGCGCCAAGCGCCACTAACGTCCCTGCACTATGGGCTCTATATGGAATCAAAATTCCAAATTTCTTACAATAACTTCTAATTAACTTTACAATCCGGATAGGAGTTATCATATCTCCGCCCCTAGTGTAAAGGAATAAATCAATATTATTTTTATTACCTATTAACTCAAGGTGTCTGTATAATATTGCTATTACATCATCTCCGATTTTTGTATTAAAATTTTCTCTATCCCCTGTGATGTAAGAAATAATTGCAGAGTCACGAATCTTTTCTAATTGTTTTATATATTCTAATCTATCATCCATAATAAAATTTTTTATTAATTTAATAATACAATTACTATTATAAACTAAAACAATAGTAAAAATAAAATTTTTATTAATTATTAATTCTACAAAACACTTGATTCTACTACATTATACTACTATCCTCTCGCATAATTAAAATAAATATAATTTTGATATGGATAAATTCATTGATTATTTTTTAAACTATCTTCAAACTGAAAAGGATGCTGCAAAATCTTTTATACATTAAGGTTAAAATATCTGTAATAAAGTCTGAGTAATTGTGTTGGTTGCCGAGTTCTATTCCAAAAAATACATAATCTTAGGGTATTATACACTTTTTAATCATTACTACTTATCTTTCTTCCCATTCATAAGAAGAACTCCTTATAATATCCGGTAGGGGATCTAGAAATTTTAACCTGAACCTGCCCGGTCCGGCATTAATGGTTACGACCACTGTAGGATCAGAAATAACCGTATCGTACAGAGTCAAATCATCTTTATGTAAATCACCATAGCTAAAAGCTTCTTCCCTGTCCAAGCTTTCATTGGCATAAACTTTACAGATACCTGAATCATCATAAAAATAAACCTTATATTCAATATTTTTGGACCAGTATGAATTCGCTGCAGGCGTCATACTGCTGTCTACTGAAAGAAGACTGGTTAACTGATCTTTTATAGCCTTAATGCCTTCCCCAGTATTAAAGATAGTATACCCTTCCGAATATTCCTCTCTATCAAAAAATGAAGCTCCGGCAGCTGAAAGCTCCTCGCACACATATTTCAACCTGTAGCTGTTTCTCTGAGCCTGCCTGTAGTCCTGCGTAAATACAACAGTAAAAGAATAGAGTATAACTACAGCAACAGTTATTATAAAGATTTTCACTCAACTGCCTCGCTTAGAACGTAGCCTTCCATAATATAATTAAATCTGTTATCTTCATCTCCTATTCCCAAAAATTTACCCAGATTAACTATTCTCTTTATCGGTATGCCGATCCTGTAGCTTATAGTCTCCCTGCTGTCAAATTCAAACCTTTTATATTTCATGGAAGTAGTTACATCTATTATTATTTCATCTTCACTTATGTCGGCAAACTCTGAAAGGATACTCTCTTTCATCTGGGAGATATTAGAATCCGTAAACCGGCCATCAGTTCTTGCCTTCTGGCACGCACTGTAGACTATCTCATCAAACCTTTCTATCTTATGGGAATTTACTATATCCTGCACATTCTGCATGGGAAATACCATAAGTAAAATTACGGCCGCAATGGTTACTATAAAGGTTTTCATATTTGCTTAGTCCTTAAATAAAAATAGACTTTAAGGAATAGTCTGCAGCTGCTCTATCCCATGGTTTAAAAGCCTTGCTGCCTGGGAGTACAATGAATTTTCCCCCGGCCCAAGGATTAGGCCCCAGATTAAAACACCCAAAATTACCGTGGCCATTATTACAATAAATGTCTTCATGTAAGTCCCTTTCTTCCTGTTAAAAAGATAATAAATTATAAGACGCAAAAACATCGGTTAAAACCACCACTAAAAAGTTTAAAAGAACCACCACCGCAGAAACTATGGCCAGTATATAGATAAGGTTTCCGTTTCTCTCATTTGCCCTCTCCCTTGCCGTAATTGCCTCTGTTTTTATATTATTCTGGTAATGGATAAGCTGGCCCTTAAGCTCCCTGGGACTTATAAGGTCAAGTTTTAAAAATATATTGGCCAGATCCCTTGCTTCCTTCGTGCCTATTGCCGTGGCAAAATAATCGGCTGCCTCTTCCCGCATGTTCATATTCCACATGGAAAGCATTTTAAGGTATACAGGTCTGGTGACCTTGCTGAACTTTATAATTTCTTCCAAGATATAATTTGAACCTAAAATGTTTTCCCCTTTTATGGTAAAAAGGTTAATAAGCTGGGAGATAGTGCGGTATATTTCCCTGTTTGCTGCTTCCCTACCTCTTTTCTTAAAGAAATCATTAACGTATGAAAATGGCAGTTTTATCCGGCCCATTTTAGATTTTGGAGTGGTAACCACAAGTAATATAACGATTAAAAAAAGCTGCAAGTTAAAAGAAGGCATGCCTTTTGTTATTTTTAGAAGTACTGCCCCAATAAGCCATATACCTAAAACCCCAAACCGTAGCGCCTGATAGCATAAGACAGGAATATTTACCCCGCCGAAAGAAAGGACCTCTCCTCTGGCAAACCTCTTTTTAACCCTGGCTCCAATCCCGAACCTTCCTTTCCCAAGGGATAGGATACCAAGAGCACCGCGAATAAAAAATCCAATTGATCCTATGGCCATAAAAGAAATTAATACAAAATAAATTATTTGAAACTTCATTTTTACTTTCCTAAAAATCAAATTTAGGTTTACTTAAAATGTACATGGACCAAAAACTAATCACCGAAAGGACAACGATTGCGATAAAAAATTTTACACCCAATCCGGTATTAAACTGGTAGTAAAAAAACTTTCCCAGGGTAAACCCGAAATATTTTACACAAGTAAAAACTGACAGGATATATACCATTGGAATCACAAATTTAACCATAGTAAACGCCTCGTAATTTGACCTCTTATCCTTTTCTATGGAACTCTTTATCTGCTTTAGATTTGACAGGATGTCATCTAAAGAAACTGAGACATTGGTACCGCTAGCTATAGATTCAAAAATACTCATACCGGCAAGTGTCGCCCATTCAGTACCAAACATGGCTATAAAAAAATCTACCGCAGACTGCAGTTCTTCCCTGCTCTTATAATCTTTTATTTTTAAACTTAAAATAAACAGTGCCTTCTTCGAAAGAGGGCTGTTTTTGATATTTTCTACAGTTTTATCTATTGCAGATATCATATTAAAGTCTGAAATCTTGTACATACTGGTTAGTTCGCTAAGTAGACTCTCTGCTTCATAGCTTCCTATAAGCTGCAGGCTTTTAAGTCTAAACCGGAGGTAGATATAAGGAAGTAAGCCAATAAGAGACGACATTAAGATAAAAAATATACTTACTCCGAAAAGCCCTGTAAAAAGAGATAAGGAGACAGAAAATAAGCATATTGATAAAAAGAGAAAATAAAAAACAACGTCTTTACCACCTTTTCCGGTAGTTATCCTTATTAGCAGTCTAAGATGACCTGTAAATTTATTATCAGGATGTACTTCAGGTTTACTTCTAAATCTATATTCCTTATTTTTCTGCCTGATAAAGCGCAACAGGTACCTTCCTAAAAATAACCACACGCCGGTTAGAAGTATAATGTACATTAAAGTTCTTACTATTGTGTCAATAATACCAGTCATAAAAATTAAACTCCCTTAGAGTAAAAAGGTGTTACAACTTTTGGCTTTTTATCAGGAAATTTTCCAGCCAGTACTTTAAGCTCTTGACTGTACGACAGAAATGCCTGGTAATTTTCTTCTCTGGCAATAGCTTCCTTGTCGCTTCCTATATCACAGGTAAAAGTCCAGCTGTCGGATTCAAGCTCGTATTTGCATATCTGGTGTATTGATATTCTGTGTGACATATAATCGTACCTGATCTCATAAATGCCTTTTAATCTTTTTTTGGAACGGTCGGGAAGCTGTATAAAGCTAAAAACATAATGGAAGCTTTTGGCAACTTTTATTATTGTATGGTCCAGGCTCCCACCTTTTTTATTTACAATCATATTTGCCATATCATAAGGAAGGTCAAATACATCGGTTAAGTGAATTGTGCTTTTGCAGTGCCTGGTACCCCGGTTTGCTATCTCCACCAGTAGATTTAGCATATTACCGTCCCTTGCCTCTCCACAAATAATATAGTCTCCATCTGAACGCATAAGCTGTTTGGTAATACCGGATAGTTTCTCCCCGTCTGCGACAAGCTGCATTATGGGAGCTTCAGGCATAAGCTCATGCAGGGGTATTTCCGCATTGGATTCAATTAAAACCCCTTCGAGACTCGGATCTTCAAGCAGCTCAAATGTTGTTAGCATGGTAGTTTTAGCAGTTCTGACAGCCCCGCAAAAAAGAATATTAAAACCCACTTTAGCCAGGCTTTTAAGCATGCTTACAGCCTCTTTTGGGATAGTTTTTCTTCTGGCCTGCTCTTCAAGAGTATAATTAAACACAACATATTTACGAAATACCATAATATCCTGGCCGGATTTTGTAAGGGACCCGCCGTAAAAAGTAACCCTCTCCCCGGAGTGCATAAGAATTTCAATGTTTGGTCTGCTCTGTGATATTTCGGGCGTAAGAAGAAGCAGGGCTTTTTTAAGCGCACCGAACCTCTGTGCAGATATTTTCTGTTCCTGCAGGACCATCTTCCCATCAATAAGATAATATATTTTCTCCCCGATGATCTTGGCAGAGGAGCTCTCAGGAATATCCATCCAGGAACTTATGCCCGCAAGTCCCCATACTTCATGAAAAATACCGTCGACCAGGCTCTTGTACCATCTGGGATAAGGTAGGTTAGTCTTAGCATTATCCTCTAAATATTTGCCTATAAGGTCCTTAAAATAATTTACGTGATCAGGTATTCCTATTAAAGCTTTGGTCTGCCGTTCAAGTATTTTAGACTCCTGCCCTTCGGCTTTATCCCACTGGTCTTCAAAATAAGACTGTACGGACCGGCAAAGATTTATAAAAAGTTCCCTTTCGCCTAAATGTTTCCTGCCCGCTACTTTATTTACTTTTATACTGCTTAAGTAACTGTCAATATAAAATTCTTCTGCTCTTTTTTCTTCCTCGAGTAACTTAGTATTCACAGTCAAGTCCTCCCAAGGATCTTATTTAAAAAACTGCCTCTTTTCCCATCCTTTTTACCGGTACCCAGTATCTCTATACCCAGCTCTCCGCACAGGGAAACTGACAGCTGTTTTATAGAATTGCTGTACAGCCGGTCGTACCCTAGCAGTGTCTTTCTTTCTTTTTCAGCTTCAAGGCTTAACGTATAATCTAAAAGAGGTATAACTGAAGCCACCTGCATACCATATTTTTTAGCCAGGCTTATTTCAGTATCAAGCTCGCTCGAGTCTATATATTTATTTACTATAAGATTAAAATCATCCGGACTTATACCTAAACTGGAAAAAATTTGCTCAAGCAGTTTACTAAAATTTCTAAAATGCTTATCGCTCTGTGTGGTAACCATGTATTTTATTTTAGACGAATTCAGTGCCCCTATACTCATACCGGAAATATCGCTGCCTCCGTTTATGATGGTGACATCAAAAGTTTTAGATGAGAGGTCAACCAGTTTTTCAATATGGTCCGGGTGGTAATGCCTGATTTTAGAAATATCTTTCTCTCCCGGAAGGATATATAGGTTGCCGCTTTTTATGCATGAGCTTTTAAGCTCCTCCGGTGAAAGAATATTATTTATAAGCCTTTCCTTGATTTCAAAAAGACCGTGACTGCCTGAATCTATATCAAAATAAGTGGTACCTTCGCTGCCGTTTAAACTTAAAAGGCATGTTGACTTGCCGGTAATATCAGAAAGTACCTGTGCCGTAGATAAGCTTATCATGCTTACCCCTGCTTCTGGGCCAGAGCCGAAAAAACAAACAGCATCATTGCCGGTATAAAAATCCTCAATGGCCAGAGAACATATTTTTTGGGATATCTGCGCATCTGTAAGAAGAGGTGGAATTACTATTATCCCGTAAGAGGAAAGGGTTTTATTTATAGTTGAATATGTATCCATGTCCCCGGCAATATAATAATTGCTTTTTACCTTTTTTAAAAACTTTGAAAAATTTTGGATATAGCTGCTGTAGGAAATAGTTTTACTTTCGACGATTAAAATATCTATTTTATCAAGCTCTTTGCTATCAAAAGACAGGCAGGTTTTGACATCGGAAAAAAACTTCGTTTTTTCAAGTTCGGCTTTGAGGCCTCCACAACTGCCTATAATTAAAATATTTTTCACTCCTAAATTTATCCTTCTTTTTAATTTATGTTAGCTTTGTATAAAATAATAAACTTCCAGCTGCTATCAGCCAGGCCCTCGAGGTAGGTCACGTCTTCGTAGTTTGTTATAATTTCAATACTTGAGATATTGGCGCTTGCGTCGTAGCGATCTTCGCCTTCCGTATTTACCACTTCCCTGTTTCCCGAATCTTTAAGGTATGCAACTTCACTTTTGACAAGACTACTTTCTTTGGTAACTTTTATGCTGCCTGGACTGTTAAAAGACTTACTTTCCTCCCCTTTTTCACTAGCCATCTTAACCGGATAAAAATAAATAATATCCCCCCTTCTTATGGAATTTGGAAAGGTTATGATCCAGTCAGATGGAACGGTAAAAATATACTGGTCCTCTTTTTTAGTATCTGTACTGTCATCTTTAAAATAAGCTAGAGACAACTGGCTGTATTTTGGTATATAGTGGGCGGAATATTTTCCGATAACTTCATCCTTATCGACTATAGCCCCTTCCATGAAGTTATCGGGGTTTATCTTTGTAAGGTCCAGCATATCAGATGTAATGGGAGTATCAGCTTTCACGCTCTGGTTTAGTACCACTACTTCACTGTACAGGAACTGCTCCCTGCCACTGGTCTCCCAAAAATATATCACTGCCAGAGTAGCCAGCATCAGTATTATGCCTAAAATAGAAAAAACTACCCCGCTTTTAACTTTCCTTCTTATAAAATGCCCTTTCAAATTATCTTACCCCCTTACCAATATGTGATATTCAAGACCTTTTAAACTTCTTTATGACACCTGCAAATAAAGGTCTTTTTTTACCCTTTGTACTTCTAGAAAAATCACTGCTGAATTCTTCAGGTATAAAAAGAGAAGAGATTTCTTTAAGTGGACTCTCCATTACATCAGAAACTTCCCTGCAGCTAAGAGGCATCCTGTACTGGCAGTTAGCTTTATATAAAAGAGCTAGATCGATTGCAGGGATAAACGCCAGGGGTTTTACTCCGATAAAATCCAGAAACTCTCTTTTATCTATTCCACTGTTCCATTTGTTTATAATAAAGTTTACTGGATATCCCTCGCCCTTTAATTTTAAAAGCTCTGAAAGCTTACCGCTTTCAATCTTGCAACTGGTCGGAAAAGGGTCTATGACAACAAGCACAAGATCCACAATAGACAGCAGAGGCTTTACTGCCTCATGGAAGAGACTACCCCCTATATCAATAAGAGTTATGGGGGTAGTACCGGACGCGTACACAAGCTGCAGCATCTGATTGTGTTCCCATTTTTCAATTTTCTCTTTTCTATCGTCGGCAACAATCCAGACAATATTGTCAGATATATATTCGGCTTTACTTCTTATCCTATTCCCGCATGAAATCTCATGCGGATATGAATAAAAATCCCCATCACCATCTTCTCCACTCCTGTCCAGCCTGTCTTCTATTCCCACCCAGTTAAATATTGTGGGACTTCCTATGGGAGGCTCAATAACAGATGAGAGGATACCCATGTTGGAGAGATATTTTGCGAGGCTTAAGGTAATTGTAGTTGAGCCGGCGCATCTTGTAAGACCGGATACAATAATTAGCTTCTTTTCAATACCTGTGTATATTTTTTTCTCTACTATTTTAGTGGTGGGTTTTTCTATATATCTTACCCTGCAGACTGTATTTAAATCGCCTAAATTATCTTTGCCATCACTATTATCATCTTCTGCCGGCTTCGGAACCCTTTCATTAATAGATGCAATTACCTCACTGTAGTCATCATTAAAATAAATTATATCTATGTTGTTTTTCTTAAAAAATTTTACTGCCTCCTCATGCCAGGAGAGTTTCCTGTCAACTACAGCATACTTCCATTTTTTATACAGTGATTTATTTTTTACTTCATCAATATCATCTATAAATTCCTCAAAGCCAATATAAGAATGACCCTTAAAATGATTGGTTATCCTTGCGTAGCTTTCTTTTATATTTAAGCAGCAGATTATATATTCCAAATTTCCTCAAGCTTATATAAATTTTAAAAATAAAAAATTTTAGGCACATTTTATCTCCGGCAGATCTCTGACACTAGAAAGATCGCAGATTCTTACCTGCTTTTCCCAGTACCTGTACTGGACCTTATAGAGAAGGGATGGGTAAAAGGAACGCTGGTTTAAAATCAACCTTTTCTGGCAAAGCCTCTTACATTCATCGGGAAGCATCAGGTTTCTCATGTAATAGTTTTGTGATTCGCTTTGCCTTG
>Ga0307434_1000447_pt1 | contig 28131 bp, 22 predicted proteins | sample SalMarWE160220MG_FD_202156 | JGI IMG/M metagenome (GOLD analysis project Ga0307434, IMG submission 202156) | Salt marsh sediment microbial communities from the Plum Island Ecosystem LTER, Massachusetts, United States - WE1603-220 | ecosystem: Environmental > Aquatic > Marine > Intertidal zone >... | reverse complement strand
GGAGCGAAGCAATCTCCTTCAATGCACGTACTTGAATTTACGAGATTGTTTCGTCGTGGAGTTTATCCTGAGCATAGCCGAAGGACTCCTCGCAATGACAGCTGAAAAGACTTTTTACGAACTCATCAAAAAATTGGTTCTCTAAAAAAATGGCGGGGACGACGGGACTCGAACCCGCGACCTCCGGCGTGACAGGCCGGCGTTCTAACCGAAACTGAACTACATCCCCGTGGTAGGCGGAACAGGATTTGAACCTGTGACCCCCGGCTTGTAAGGCCGATGCTCTCCCACTGAGCTACCCGCCCATGACTAATGTGCGGTAACCTCGGGCTGCACCTCCTCTTTAGGTATAGCGAAAGGTTGAAACCTGCCCTCCGGGAGAAAGAGCTCCTCACTTTCCTCTATTACCAGTGCCTCCCTGAGAACATCGTCCATGTAATCAACCGGGACAAGCTCAACCTTCTTGAGGATCTTTGCCGGTATCTCTTGGATATCCTTCTTGTTCTCAAGGGGAATGAGCACCCTTTCAATACCGGCCCTGTGAGCAGCGATGATCTTCTCCTTAAGACCTCCTATAGGGAGGATCCTTCCCCTGAGTGTTATCTCTCCGGTCATGGCCAGGTTACGCTTCACCGCTTTTCTCAAAAGGGCAGAGGCAATCGCTGTGGCCACCGTAATCCCTGCTGATGGGCCATCTTTAGGGGTTGCGCCTTCGGGCACATGAACGTGTATGTCAACCGTTTCATAGAAATCGTCCTTAAGGCCTAAACTTCTACCCCGTGCTCGAACATAACTGAGGGCGGCTTTCGCGGATTCCTTCATGATATCTCCAAGGGTTCCGGTAAGATCCAGATTGCCCTTTCCGGGCATGATGGTTGCTTCTATCTGAAGCATTTCGCCGCCCACGCTTGTCCAGGCCAATCCCGTTGCCAGGCCTATCTGATCCCTTTCCTCGGTTTTCCCGTAATGGAATTTATGAACCCCCAGGTATCGTTGCAGGGAATTCAGGTTGATCTTGACCCCCATAGAGGTCCCCTTTTTAGCGACCTCTTTCGCAACCTTCCTGCACACGTTAGCGATCTCTCTTTCGAGATTTCGAACCCCTGCCTCCCTGGTATAGTACCTCACGATGTTCAAGATGGCCTGATCTGAGAAAGAGATGTTCTCCTCGGTAAGGCCGTTCTGCTGGATTTGTTTTTTCACCAGGAATTTTTTTGCGATATACAGTTTTTCGATTTCCGTATAACCTGGCAGCCGTATCACCTCCATCCGGTCTTGCAGGGCCGGCGGTATACCGATGAGTTCATTCGCCGTCGTGATAAAGAGGACAGATGAGAGATCGTAGTCCAGATCGAGGTAGTGATCGTTAAAGGCATAGTTTTGTTCGGGATCGAGCACTTCAAGGAGGGCCGCTGATGGATCTCCCCTGAAATCGGTGCTCATCTTGTCTACCTCATCCAGGCAAAAAACCGGGTTACTCGATTTTGCCTTTTTCAGATACTGGATGATCTTTCCCGGAAGGGCGCCGATATAGGTCCTTCGGTGGCCTCGAATCTCGGCCTCATCCCTTACGCCGCCCAGTGAGAGCCTGACGAAGTTCCTGCCCAAGGCCCTGGCCACTGATCTTGCCAGGGAGGTCTTGCCGACCCCTGGGGGGCCCACAAAGCAGAGAATGGGGCCCTTGATCTTCTTGGTAAGATTTTGGACGGCCAGATACTCCAAGATTCTCTCCTTGGGTTTGGTGAGGCCGTAGTGGTCCTCCTCAAGTATTGTCTCGGCTTCCTGGATGTCCAGTTTGTCCTTTGTCTTGTGGAGCCACGGCAGGGATAAGATCCAATCGATATAGTTCCGTACCACCGTGGCCTCAGCGGATTGGGGGGTCATCATCTTCAGTTTCTTGAATTCATGCCGTACCTTTGCCGCTGCCTCCTTGGGTAGGTTCTTGCCCTTAATCTTCTTCTCTAGGTCTTTGAGCTCATTCGAGAAATCATCCTGAGCCCCCATCTCCTTTTGTATGGCCCGCATCTGCTCGTTGAGGTAGTAGTTCTTCTGGGTCTTCTCCATCTGCTTCTTGACCCTTTGCCTCAGAGTTTCCTCGAGCTCAAGGATATCGATCTCTGCGGTTAGTATCTTGAACAGTTTATCGAGCCTTTCATTTGCATCCTCTGTCTCCAGCAAGGATTGCTTTTCGCTGATCTTTGCAGTGAGGTGAGCAGCTATGCCGTCCACCAGCTTAGACGGATCTGTTATGGAGTAAATCGTCCCAGCAACATCATCGCTGATTTTTTGATTAAGCTTGGCATATTTCTCAAATGCCGAATGGATGTTCCTGATAAAGGCCTCTGTTTTCAGGTCCGATTCCCAGTGATCCAGAACCCTCTCCACCTCGACGATAAAGAATCCGGGGTCGGGAAGATAGGTTTTGATCCTGGCCCTGGATTTGGACTCTACCAAGGTTTTGACCGAGCCATCGGGCATCTTGAGAAGCTGGAGCACAGAGGCAAGGGTGCCGTAAGGGTAAATATCACGGATGGCGGGATTATCCGTTTTCGCATTTTTCTGGGTCGCGAGAAAGATCTCCTTATCCTGCGACAAGGCGAATTTCAGCGCATCAATGGACTTGGCCCTGCCCACGAAAAGGGGAACCACCATCCCGGGGAAGACCACCACGTCTCTCAGGGGCAGCAAGGGGACCTGTTTCACCTCTCCACCCGTGTTGTTTTCAAAGGCCCTTTTCTTAAACATAGTCAAGGCTTACCCATATTTTATCTGATTTTCATATAGTAGAAGCGGCGGCTCACTGTTGAGGACTACCTCCTCTCCAATCATACACTCGCTCACTCCAGACCTGGAAGGCAGGTCATACATGATATCCAGCATGACCCTCTCCAAAATGGCCCTCAATCCCCTGGCCCCTGATTTGCGTTCAAGGGCTCCCTTGGCCACGCCCTCTAAGGCCTCTGTAGAGAAGTTTAATTTAACGCCCTCGAATTCAAAGAGCTTCTGGTATTGCTTGACAAGGGCGTTTTTCGGCTCGGTAAGGATTCGCACCAAGGCATCGAGGCTCAATTCCCCGAGGGAGGCTATTACAGGAAGCCGTCCTATGAACTCTGGTATCAAGCCGAACTTGAGAAGGTCCTCGGGCTGGACCATTGCGAGCGTTTCCTCGAGACTCAACTCTCCCTTACCAGTGATGTCGGCCTCAAATCCCAGCGTCTTGCTGCCGATTCTCGACAGTATGATCTTCTCCAGTCCATTAAAGGTGCCCCCACAGATAAACAGGATATTTCTGGTGTTCACCTTGAGAAAATCCTGTTGTGGATGTTTCCTGCCGCCCTTTGGAGGTATGTTGGCAATCGTGCCCTCCAATATCTTTAACAGGGCCTGCTGGACCCCCTCGCCGGAAACGTCCCTGGTGATTGAAGGGCTGTCATATTTTCTGGCTATTTTGTCTATCTCGTCGATATAGACGATTCCCTTGATTGCCCTCTCGATATCGTAATCCGCCATTTGCACAAGGCTGAGGATGATGCTCTCCACATCTTCTCCCACGTAGCCAGCCTCAGTCAGGGTAGTGGCATCTGCGATGGTAAAAGGAACATCTAGTATCCTCGCCAGGGTTTGGGCGAGCAGGGTCTTTCCCGACCCGGTGGGGCCTATCAGAAGGATGTTGCTTTTATCGATCTCCACCTCATCGCTGTAGTTTGCGCCGATCCTTTGGTAGTGGTTGTGTACCGCTACTGAGAGAACCTTCTTAGCCCTCTCCTGCTGGATCACGTATTGATCGAGGCTATTCTTTATCTCCTGGGGCTTGGGGAGGTGGTCCCTCTTTTTGATCTTCTTCTCTTGCTCATACTCTTCCTGGATGATCTCGTTGCAAAGGGAAACGCACTCGTCACAGATATAGACGGATGGTCCCGCAATAAGCTTCTTCACCTCATCCTGGCTTTTCCCACAGAATGAGCACACGAGCTCGCCTGATAGGTCGTCTTTCCTGCTCATTTGCCCTCGCTCCGTTTATTGTTCTCCACACGCATCATTTCCCTCTTGGTGATCACCTTATCCACAATACCATACTCCAGCGCCTCTTTGCCACCCATAAAGAAGTCCCGTTCCGTATCGCTTCCTATCCGCTTCTTATTCTGGCCGGTATGCAGGGCGAAGAGTTCATTGATGGCATCCTTGAGCCTCATAATCTCTCTGGCATGGATATCTATGTCTATAGCCTGTCCCTGTGTTGCCCCCATGGGCTGGTGAATCATTATCCTGGAATGGGGAAGGGCATATCGCTTTCCCTTCGCGCCGGCGGCCAGCAGAAGCGCGGCCATACTGCTTGCTTGCCCGGTACAGATCGTGGCTATATCGGGTTTCACGTATTGCATGGTATCGTAGATTGCCAGCCCGGCTGTGATCGAGCCGCCCGGGGAATTGATGTAGACATTGATATCTTTATCCGGGTTTTCGGATTCGAGAAAGAGAAGCTGGGCGATAAGTATATTGGCCATATCATCGGTGACCTCGTTCCCCAGAAAGATAATCCTTTCCTTAAGGAGGCGTGAATAGATATCGTAGGCCCTCTCGCCCCGTGAGGTCTGCTCTATTACCATTGGAATCAACATAGCTGATAGGTTCCTTTCAATCCCGGTACTCTTTATTCGAGATTTGCTTTACGTTAAGTATCTTAGCACCTTGAATAAGGTGATTCAAGGCCTTTTCCTTGAGGAGCTGATTTCTGAAGGACTCCATCAGGTTGTTCGTTTCATAGAGCCGCTCCAGCACCGCAGGATCCTTTCCCGTTTGTGCTGCCAGCCTTTGAAACCCATCCCTTGTATCCTGCTCCTCAACAGTGATATTCTCCATCTCGGCTATCGTGTCCAACACAAGGTCTTCCTTGACTGTGTTCTCGGCAACTGGCCACAACTCGTGCCGCATCGCCTCCTCCGATATACCAGCGGAGTCGAGCCGGGACCCAGAGCGAAGGCTCTGCGTAATAGAGGCGATAGAGCGATTGATCTCCCTTTCGACTAAGGACTGAGGGAGCTCAAAGTCCACAGTGGCAGCTATTTTCTTTAAGAGGCTGCTTCGGACCTCCCGTTCCACCCTCATTTCCTCTTGAAGGGCGAGCTCCTCCTTGACCCTGCCCCTTAGAACACTCAATGATGGGAACTCATCGCCCAAACTTTTTGCAAACTCATCGTTTAACTCCGGAAGATCCTTTTTCTTGATATCCTTGATCTTCACATGGAACGCCACGCTCTTGCCTGCAAGTTTTTTATCGTCAAGATCTGCGTTGAACTTTACCTGTATCTCCTTTTCCTCATCCTTTTTCATGCCCACGATCCCAGTTTCAAGATCGGGGTAAAAATGCTTGCTTCCCACGAGCACCATGAAATCTCTGCCCTTCATGTCCCTCAGGGGTTTGCCATTCCAAAGGCCGGTGTAGTCTATAACCGCATAATCCCCTTCTTGCACCCCCCTGCCCTCATCAACGGAGACCAACTGAGCATGAATCTCCCTGAGCTCTTCCAGGCGCTTGTCAACACGATCCTCGGAAATGTCGGCGATCTCCTTCTCCACTGAAATTCCCATGTAGTCCTTCAGCTCAAAGACCGGCCGCACCTCCATTTCGATGGTATAGGTAAAGGGTTCACCTTGCCGCAATGTCCCGTCCACGATAGAGGGACTGGCTAATGGGGTGAGCCCGGTCTTCTCAATCGCCTCTGAGAATGACTCGCTTAAAAGGTCGCTCTTTACCTCGTTGATAATCTGGGAGCCATAGTACTGCTCGAGGATCCTCCTCGGGGTCTTGCCGGGCCTGAAGCCCCTTATTTTCGCCTTTTTTGAGAGCTCATGAAGGACTTGATCGTACGTGAGGTTGACCTTTTCGGCCTCAATCTCAACGGTGATCCGTCGTTTCACCTGGCTTATCTCTTCAACATATGTCTGCATAGCCTGTTACCAGCGACATCCACTCTCCCTCTCTTTCGAGGGCCGGTTGCCGCTCTGAGGGGGAATGGAGGGCTTATTCATTTTGGTGCGAGAGAGGGGACTCGAACCCCTACCCGGCAAAGCGGGCTGGATCCTAAGTCCAGTGCGTCTGCCAGTTCCGCCACTCTCGCACGTATTTTCCATAGAGAACCCCTGGCCTCCAGCTTCACCTGTATCTCATACCTATACGAACAGCAGTACGATCCGTCTGAAAGGTATTTCAGGGTTACCAGATACGATTAATTACTCTCATACGATGTGTCAAGGGATAAAAATCACGAAAATCAAAAACAGGAGCTGCGCGCGATGGATTCCGCTCCCTTTTTCGACTTTTCCATGACCGGAAGGTTTCTTGTCTTTAAGGTATAGGTCATACTGCAGGCAAGACCAAGAAAGGTGCCATATGGATATGATTGTGCCTTGGGTGACCTAACGATTCTTTCCGTATACTGCCCGGAGAGAAATGGCAACATCTGGACGCTGCCCCACGTGATGGGCACATCGCCATATGCCTTTCTTACGAGCTTCGTAAGCTCCCGTAAGGAAAATGCGTGCATTTCCCGAAAAATACTATCTTTCAATAGGGCGGAAAACCTTTTAAGGATGCAGCCCACCGAAAGGCTATTCAGGACACCCACGAATACCCTGTCCTTGGTTACCCTTCCCGCTTCTCGTAAAACGGTGAGAGGGTCGTCCAGGAACTCCAGGGTGAAGATAAGGGTTGTTATATCGAATTCGTTATCCTCGAATGGCAGATCCTCGGCCCTGCCGCCCCGAAGGGATGCCTTATGGCCCAGCCTTGATCGCGCGATATCCAGCATAAATGCTGAGGCATCCAGGCCGGTCACATCCAGGCCCATGCGGTAAAAGAGGAGCAGATGGTTTCCCGTGCCGCAGCCTAGATCCAATACCCTTTCTCCCCTCTTCGGCTGCAGGAGGCGTAGGATCAGCTCAGTGCTTAATCGATCGAGCAGCATCCCCTCAGGTGACTGCTGCCATTCCTCATAGAGGCCGAACAACTTCTTCTCAAATACATGCCCCATGAGCCGGCCTCATCGTTGCTGCAACAGAAGGGACATAGCCCTCACGAGTCGATGAAGTTCTTCAAAAACCGGCCACCCTTGTTCCTCCATCCTCTTCTTTTGACCTTCGACCTCATCCTTTGGCCCCAAGAGCAAGGTAAGGACAGGTTTTTCCCGATCTTGAATGCCGGCCGTTATCTCTAAGGGATCAAAGCGCCATGCCCCACTACCAGTGAACAGATGGATAATTACTCCATCCACATGAGGATCGGCACAGAGGGTGGATAATCCATCCCTGTATGCCAGGACAGGTCCATTTTTTTCCACCGCAGGCCAGAAGTCCACGGGATTTGATACCGGCATCCAATCAGGCGAAAGCCGTTGTAAAGAGGCGACGGTGGATTGAGAGAGACTCGCAAGGGTAAGCCCGGATTTTTCCAGGAGATCTGTCGTAACGATACCGAATGCCCCGCTAAAGGTCAAGATAGCCACTCTGCCCGGCATCGATGCGGCATGCCTCCCTTTAAACCCCTTTTCGAGTACGCCGGCAATATCCATCATCTCAAAGAAGTCATGTGCCTCAAACACCCTTGCCTGTGAGAAAGCGCCGCGTATTACCTGATAGTTCCCGGCAAGTGAAGCGGTGTGGCTTAATGAGGCCTTTGCCCCGGCAGCGCTCTTACCCCCTTTGAGGAACGTAATGGGTTTCGTCGATGATTTCGCCAGCTCAAAGAATCTTCGTCCGTCTGAAAAGCCTTCAAGATAGAGGGCGATTACCCTGGTATCGGGATCATGCAGGAGGAATTTGAGAAGATCTGTCTCGGTTATGTCTAACTTGTTCCCGATAGAGCAAACCTTTGCCAGACCAAGTCTTTGGCGACTCATGATAGTGAACAGAAAACCTGCTGAGAGCAGGCCGCTTTGCACGATAAGGGATATGCCTCCTTTAATAACGAGGCCATCATAGAGAGCGGGGATCATAAAGGAGAAAACATATCCCTTCCTTGCATCAATAAGCCCCATGCAGTTGGGTCCCCATAGGCGCAATCCACCCCTCTTGGCAATGGTGAGACATTCCTGCTGCAGTGCTTTTCCATGGCCCCCAACCTCAGCGAAGCCGCTGTTTTCCAGAATTGCCCCTTTCAAACCCTTCGACACACATTCCCTGAGTACCTTTGGCGTGTGCTCTGCAGGGACAAAGATAAGGGCGAGATCGGCCGTCCCTTCTATGGCAGATACGGAGGGATACGCCTTGATCCCCATCACCTCCTTGTATTTCGGATTGATGGGATAGATTGGCCCCCGGTAGCCACGAGTCACGTTTTTCAGCAGGCTGTATCCACCCTTCGTCTCATCAGGGGATACGCCCACCACAGCAATCCCTTTTGGCTCGAAGAAATAATTCAGATCAGGTTTCATGATTCCCGGTTTTCTAAAGCCCTTCATACGCTTTACAGCCGTGAGCATCTCCCAGTTCACAGCTTTTTTGAAAATCGCTCTTCGCCCTCTCCAGCATTCCCTTTTCCTTATATGCCATCCCCCTCGTGTGGTACGTGATAGCCATGTGCGGGTCGAGCGTAAGGGCCTTGCTGCAATCCAGAATCGCGGCGTCCCAGAAACCTTTTTGAAGGTTGGCCCGCCCCCTGTTATGGTAAGCCTCGGAGTTATCAGGATCCATGGCTATTACCGTATTGTAGTCATCTATCGCCTTACCGTACAGGTGCAGTTCGATATATGCGACACCCCTGTTAACATAGGACCTTATCTCCTCCGGCTTCAGGGCAATCGCCTCGGAGTATGCCTCAATGGCTCCCTTGAGGTCTCCCTCCTGGTATCTCTTGCAGCCCGTATCGAAGCATTCGGCAAAGGCATCCGCTCGTTTGTGCCCCTCCTTTATATCGTGTAGGTCTGGCCCCTTTTTGCCTATTGGCCCGAGCCGAACGAAAACGAAATAGTTCACAAGGGCGACAAGGGCGAATAACCCTAACCACAGGCATACCCTTTTGGGAGTGAGGGTCGAGGTTTCCCGTTTGATCGCGGCTTTCCCCCTCCTGAGGCCCAGGGTACGGTACGTGTTCTTGCCCTTAAAGTCCATTATAGCCATCACATTATGGCCTTACGCAGCGAAAAATGTAGATGAACAATATTGAGAGATTATAACCTTTGAACCTTTGAACCTTGAACCTCACGATCCCATTTGTGAAAAGACTTATACATAAGGGTCAGGTTTCAGATGAGAGACGACCCTTGCTGGCTACCACGGTCTTTCTAAGTCTCAGCGCAAAATAGACTACTGAGAAGAGATAGGCGGGTAGGTACAACCACCAGGCGAATGGGTTTGGGATGCCGCTACGGAGATCGTCACCAGGGAGACGTATGATGTTTTTCCAGTCCCAACAGAAGGCGATGATCAACAGAAGCCCGCAGCCCAGGAGAATGACGAAGTCGAACCATCGCCAGGAGATGATGTATCCCTTTTCCTCAAAGTAGATAATGAGCGATCCCGCTACAGTGAGAGCCAGCGCGATCAACACCGGCGTTATGACAGGGCCTACCCAGGGGAGGGGCACGAAGAAGAGCAGATCCCATGTCATGATACTCTCAGGCCATCCCACCATGACCCAAAGCCAGATATAGAAGAATATATCCCAGAGCCCAAAGCCGATCATGAAGAAGCAGAACCTCTGCCACGAGGTCCTTCCCGCTGCCCAGCCCACCGCCACCAGCATGACGATCGTGGCGATCTCACGCACAAACTCGATGCGCATGAGCGTATCAACCACCAACTCCCCTTCCCGCCATTCCATGACCACGGGGAATGAGAAGCTTCCTCCAAAATAGATTTCACGGAGATACACCACGATTGCGCCCTCAACCCACGCAAAGGCAATCGCAAAGGCCGCCACCCATATCCATCGCCGGAGTGCATCCATTTTTCTTCCCTGTTTATCCTGATTGGCTATGGATCCTATATTCAGTACTCCCCCAGCAAGCTAAGCTACAGTATATGAGCGATTGCTTTCAAGTCAAAAAAGAAGGTGACTGCTCACGTAGTCAATATCCATATTTTCACCTAACAGTCTTCAGCCTACAACCTACTAAGGAGAGCATAGTATAGTTTCCATTTCACCACCCGTTCTCTCCGTCGGTAACCTTTGGGAGTTCACTCGACACACAGGACAGAGAGAAAAACCGCAAGGAAAGGGGATTGATTACCATAGAGCGAGACGGCCTTTGAGGAAAAATGAACAGATTCATTTTTTCTCTAAGGCCTTTTCCCGCCTGCGATCCTGCCTCTCAGGATTGCACACCCGCGAAGCGGGCATGATAACCAATCCTCATTCCGTGTGTGTCCGTGTGAGTCTGTGGCTAAAACTTCTCAGTACACCTAACGCCTACGGGGTGAGATATTGTAAAATGCAAACAATTTTATGCCCCGCGTAGTATCTACCTGAATAGACCAAAAACATTTGCAAAACTTCGCAAGAGAAGGTAGACTTCCTTTACATAGTTTCATGCCTTCAATTTGATTCAAAAATCCAAGTTTTATATGAACTCCGAAGGATTTAAAACTCAGAATACCACGGCTGACCTGTGCGATGCCATAATCAGTTCATCCTATGACGGTCTCTGGATATGCGATCATGAAGGAAGGGTTATCAGGATCAACAGGGCATCGGAGAAACTTAACGGTATAAAGGCAGAGCAGGTTCTGGGCAGAAAGATGGGGGATCTCGTTAAGGAAGGTCTTATCGACCGGTCTGTAACCCTGGAAGTGTTTAAGGCCCGCACGGCAATCACCATCATTCAGAAGCTCAGGAATGGAAGGCATATCCTTGTAACCGGCAATCCCTTCTTCGATGAACAAGGAGAGATCTCTCTCGTGGTGGTAAACGAACGGGATATCACTAAATTAAACAGCTTGCGAAATGAGCTGGAGGAAAGCCGTGCCCTTGCACGAAGGTACCGTTCCGAACTCTCCCAGATAATGATCAAAAAAGACCTCCTTTCACAGGCGGTAATCCGAAATGAAGCCATGCAGCAAGTATTCGAAAGAGCCATCAAGGTGGCTCAGGTAGACTCAACCGTTCTGATGCAAGGTGAATCGGGAGTTGGCAAAGGGTTTTTTGCCAGGCTGATTCATCAAGCCTCGAAACGAAAGGACGGCCCTTTTATAAGGGTTGATTGTGCCGCCATTCCTGAATCTCTCATTGAATCCGAATTATTCGGGTATGAGGACGGCGCTTTTACCGGCGCCCGTACTAAGGGAAAGCCGGGGCATTTTGAGATAGCTGAAGGCGGAACCTTGTTTCTCGACGAAATAGGTGATCTTCCCTTGAATGTGCAAGTAAGGCTCTTAAGGTTTCTAGAGGGAAACGAGGTTGTCCGTGTCGGGGGCACCACAGCCAGAAAGATAAACACCAGAATCATTTCCGCATCCAATCAAGATCTCGAAGAGATGGTATCTCAAGGTACGTTCCGCAAAGATCTCTTTTTTCGCCTGAACGTGATTCCGCTACGAATTCCTCCCTTGAGAGAAAGGACTGACGAGATTCCAGCGCTTGTCGATTTGTTTGTCAGACAATGCAATGAGAAGTGCTCGACCAACAAGCTAATCCTTCCCAAAGCCCTTGACCGCCTTTGCCGCTATTCATTTCCCGGCAATATCCGAGAGTTGGCGAATCTGGTGGAGCAACTGGTTGTCTTGGCTCCGCAAAAACAAATTGATCTTAAAGATCTTCCCTTCCATATCATTAAAGATAAATCCAAGGCAAATCCAAGGCTGCCCGTAGATGATTGGGATCTTCCAAAATCAGTAGCAAGGCTGGAAAAGGAGATGATCTCCCGAGCCTTGAAGGCATATGGAAGCCAGAGAAGAGCCGCAGGCCCCTTGAATATTGACCAATCAACGCTTGCCCGAAAGGCCAAACGATACGACATTCGAACTGATGCAATAATGCATCACAATGATTAATTACATCAATTTCGGTAAAAAGATTCCCTCACTGAACTCATCTTCATATACATAATACACCCTTCTTAGAACCACTTTACCTTTAATCCATCCTCCAATATTGATTCCTATAGGATGCGCCTGCTCAGAGCCGGTTAATACCAATCTCCAAACTTTCAAAAAGACAGCCCGAAACCTCGCCTGCCATTCGTCGGGCAGGGCTGAACTTTTTTAAACCGTGAACGGTTACTATAAGATCGACATTTCTTTCTTTGGTATAGATGTTGCTGCTCTCCGTTATAAGAGAAATATTCAATTGTAAAGAGATTTCCTTCCTGCCCGGTCGCAAACCAAGCTCGAGGCGGGTTTTGAGTTCCGCTTGCGGAACGTTATATAAAATCGTGGAGCGATTTTATTTGCAATTTGCTTTTTTCGCAGCGGCGAAGCGGCGTTCTATAAAATTGTAAAGCAATTTTATTTTGGAATTGTCGTGGAGCCATTTGACGAGATCTCCCAGTCATTACAAGCACGCCCATCTCAGGCACAGATACTTCTGGAAGTTGAAGAAGAAGGAAACACCCTAGACGAAGCTCTGGGGATTTTAAAAGCCCATGAAGTTAAGCCAATAGAATATGCGGTGATACGGGAGGGAGAGCCTTCATTGGTGCTTTTTTATCTGTCACCTCATGATATGAAGGGGGCCATTTTAAATTTAACAGAGGCTGGCTTTACCAGACTGAAAGGTATCAACGCACAAGAAGTTTATCCAAAAAAATAATGGGATGTTTCAAAGAGTCCTTTATAACCCTGAATCGGGGGAGGTGCTATTATGATTGTGAGAAATCACTATGATGAAAATAAACCCTTGGACATGCATAATCTCCAATTTGACATAGCGGCTGAACGTTTAGATGTGGAGCAATGGATACTTGAAAAAATAAAGCAGCCAAGAAGAGAGTTCTCAGTAAGGTTCCCACTCAGATATGATGACGGCCATATCGAACTTCTTTCCGGTTACCGAGTTCAGCATAATACATTAAGGGGTCCGGCCAAAGGGGGCATCCGGTATCATCCTAATGTTGATTTGGATGAAGTGCGAGCACTCGCAGGCTGGATGACATGGAAATGCGCGGTGGTTAATATCCCCTTTGGCGGGGCCAAAGGAGGGGTAACATGCAATCCTTCGCTAATGTCACAAGCCGAAATTGAAAGACTCACAAGACGCTATATATGGGAGATTTCTCCCATCATCGGACCAGATATAGATATCCCGGCTCCGGACGTGAATACGAATCCACAAGTAATGGCCTGGATTGTAGATACGTACAGTGTCTTTAAGGGATACACCTGCCCCAGCGTTGTAACCGGAAAACCCATTGAGATCGGTGGTTCACTAGGGAGGCTCAAGGCAACATCCAGAGGTACAGTATTCGCAGTACGTGAAGCGGCAAAGATTTTAAACATGGATTTGTCCCGTTGCACAGCAGTGATTCAAGGATACGGTAATGTTGGTTATCATGCTGCAGAACTACTCGAAGAGCTTGGGGTCAAAATAATAGCAGTGTCTGATTCTAAGGGAGCGATTTACAATAATAAAGGTTTAAATTCGGCGAAAATATATAAGCATAAGCAGAAAACGGGGTCAGTCTTAAATTATTCAGAGGCAGATAATATCACAAATACTGAGCTTTTTGAGATTTCTTGCGATATTCTGGTTCCCGCAGCATTGGAAGGTCAAATCACCCGCAAGAATGCCGACAAAATCAAAGCACGAATAATTGCAGAGGGGGCAAACGGCCCAACCAGCCCTTTTGCTGATGATATTCTTTATGACAAAGGCATATTCGTCATTCCGGATATTTTAGCAAATGCAGGAGGAGTGACTGTTTCTTATTTTGAATGGGTACAAAATGTCCAAAAGCTCTTCTGGACGGAAGATGATGTGAACCGGAATCTTGAGCAAATTATGACAAGGTCCTTCAACGAGGTCTATGATATCTCAGTAAAAGAAAAGGTAAATATGAGGACAGCTGCTTATATGCTCGCTATTGGCCGTGTAGCAGAAGCCAAAAGATTACGGGGCATCTTTCCATAATTATGCAAAGAATAGCTATGTTATGACACAGAAGATTGAATTTCCTAGGTTAGACCATCCATACCAGCTCATCCTGAAGCATATCCTCGAGCACGCCGCACTGATGAACCCCCGGGCAGAGATTGTGTACGGGGATATGGTTCGGGAGACCTATGCCGAGCTCTCCGAGCGCTGCCGGCGGCTTTCTAACGCCCTCAAGGATCTGGGCGTGAAGCAGGGATCAAAGGTCATCTGTTTCGAGTGGAACACGCACCGGTTCCTCGAGCTCTATTTTGCCGTTCCCTGCATGGGCGCCATGATGCACCTGGGAAATCCCCTCTTAGCCCCTGATCAGATCGTCTACCTCGTTAACCGCGTCGAGGACGATGTAGTGATCCTGAACAAGGATTTCATCCCCTTGATCGAGTCTGTGCGCGATCGGTTAAAAACCATAAAGCACTACATCGTGCTCACCGATGACGGGGAGCTCCCTGAGACGACCCTTGAACCCGTCTCTGAATACGAGCACCTGCTCCGGTCTTCATCGCCGCACTTCTCGTACCCAGACCTCAATGAGGAGACCGTCGCTTCGCTGAGCTGTACCACGGGGACCACAGGCGACCCTAAGATCTGCTTCTTCACCCATCGTCAGCACATCATGCACACACTCATCTGGACGACCATGCTCCTCGGGTTTTCAGGAGAGCGAGGGTTTGACCCCAGGAGGGGCATGACCATCCAGCTTGTCCCCATGTTCCATGCCCACGGCTGGGGCGTTCCCTACATAGCGACCTACCTGGGATGCAAGCAGGTCTATCCCGGCAGATTCGAACCCACGGCCTTCCTGGAGCTCTTGAAGCGGGAACACGAGCCGGGTCAGAGCGGGTATATGTGCTGTGTCGCCACCGTGCTGAACATGATCCTCTCTCACCCGGAGGTCGAGCGCTACAGGGAGTATTTCAAGGGTTTGATCTATGAGGGAGGAGGAATGAGACTCAATGCCGTGCTCGGAAAGAGGGCGAGGGATCTCGGTATGGATATCTGCTCTGGGTGGGGGATGACCGAGGTATACACTAAGGTCGGCCTCCAGTACCTGAAGCCCCATATGTTCAGCTGGCCGGAGGAAAAGAAGATAGAGTTCTTGAGCGGCACAGGCATGGCCCCCCCCTTTGTCGAGCAGAGGGTGGTGGATGAAGAAGGCAATGACGTTGCCAGAGATGGCAAGGCGGTTGGAGAGATCGTGCTCCGCGGACCCTGGCTTACCATGGGATACTACAAGGATCCTGAGAAGTCGGAGGAGCTGTGGCGGGATGGATGGCTGCACACGGGAGATATGGCGACCATTGATGCGGAGGAGAGCGTGCTAATCATCGACCGCTCCAAGGATGTGGTGAAAAGCGGGGGGGAGTGGATCTCAAGCCTCACGCTCGAGAGCATCATCAATGCCCATCCCATGGTCCGGGAGGTTGCGGTCTTCGGGGCTCATTCGGAGAAGTGGGGGGAGCGCCCCGTTGCATTGGTGGTGCTGAAGGATGATCATACAGGGGATGTCTCAGAGCAGGAGTTGAGGGATTACATGACCCGGTTCTCGGAGGAAGGCAGGATATTGAAATGGTGGATACCGGAGCGGTTTATCTTCGTAGATGAGATCCCCCGGACGAGTGTCGGCAAGTTTGACAAGAAGGCGATGCGGGCAGCGTACGGGGAGGTGTTGGAGGGGGAAGATAATTTTAGAATATGATCATTCCTAAGGAGGATTGCATATGAAAGGCTTTTTCAACAAATTACTTCGCATCAATCTCAAAAATAAGAGCTATAGCGCAGAGGACATATCAGATTCTGTCTTAAAAAAAACCCTTGGCGGAAAAGGCCTGGGAACCTATCTTTTACTTGAAAATAATCGAAAAGGGGTAGACCCTTTATCCCCTGAGAATACCTTTATCATATCATTGGGGCCTGTTTCGGGCACCACAATCCCAGGCTCAAGCCGTTATGGGATATTCACCAAATCACCGCTCACCGGAATATTCTCTGAATCCTATTCCGGTGGACATGCAGCAGAACCGATGAGCCGGACTGGCTATGATGCCTTTATCCTTGAAGAGGCATCTGAAAATCCCGCCTACCTTGAAATTACCGACAAAGAAGTGGTGTTCCATGATGCAGCGCATATCTGGGGTAAAGGGACCTACGATACAGAGGACATCATTAAAAGAGAGGTAGATAACTCAAGGGTTGCTGTCCTGACAATCGGGCCTGCCGGTGAAAATTGTATTCCTTTTGCCGTGGTGGAAAATGACTACTGGCGGTCGGCAGGCAGAACCGGCGTGGGCACTGTATTGGGCTCTAAAAAGGTGAAGGGCTTAGCATTTCATGGCGCAAGGAAAAGAGAAGTTGCAAGCCCCGATCTTCTCGACAAGTTTGTTAAAAAGATTCGGGAAAAGGGAAAAATTGATGCAGGGGTCAAGGCCTATAGAACCCTCGGTACGCCCATGATTGTGTCGATGGGTAATAAGATTGAGGCTTTCCCATCGAGGTATTGGCACTCTGGGACCTTTGACGGCTGGGAGAAATTGAGTGCTGAAAAGATGAATGAGCAGTTGAAGACCAAACCCAGGGCCTGTGCCCAGTGTTTTATGGCGTGCGGAAAATTCTCTACAATTCAGGATGGCCGTCATAAAGGACTCCAGATCGAGGGACCGGAATATGAGACCATTTATGCCTTTGGCGGTCTCTGCATGATCCATGATTTAAGAGAGATTGTCTACCTAAATAACATCTGTGATGAGATGGGTATGGATACTATTACTGCCGGAAATTTGTGCGCCTTTGCCATGGAAGCATCTTTAATGGGGAAGATCAAAGAAAAAATACCATATGGAGATGCTGATGCAGCCGCTGGGCTTTTGAATGACATTGTTGCCCGGAGAGGTATTGGAGAAATTCTTTCAAAGGGCATCAAATATGCGGCAAGGGCCTGGGATATGGAAGATGTAGCAATCCATGTAAAGGGCATGGAACCGGCTGGATATGAGCCACGGATTTTAAAGGGTATGGGTCTCGCTTATGCAATTTCACCTCGCGGTGCCTGCCACGTACGGTCGACCTTTTACAAGGCAGAGCTATCAGGCATGATCGAAAAAGACCAGATTGAAGGCAAGGCAGAGTTGTTTATTGACTTTGAGGAACGGTTGGCGCTGCAAGATATGCTGATTGTCTGTAGATTCTATCGTGACCTGTATATGTGGGATGAGCTTTCCGAGATAATCGAGGCAACAACCGGCATAAAGATGGACAAGGTTGAGCTAAAGAAAACTGCCTCCCATGTAATAGATCTCACCAGAAAGTTTAATATCCGGGAAGGGTTGACAAAAGAGGATGACACCCTCCCCAGTCGATTCTTTGATGAACCATTAGGGGAAGAAAAAAAGGTTTTGAGGAGGGATGATTTCAACAGGATGCTTGCTGATTATTACCATTTGAGAGGCTGGTCAAATCAAGGTGTGCCGCAGTAATCCATCCAGATTAGATCTGGTTATCCACGGGGAAGCTTCTGAAAACGATTATCATGTTTGGGCAGGAAAAGCATATGAAAGCCAAAAAGCATGTCCAATGGAGATTTCAAAATCTATCTAATCCAAGAACAAGGGATCAAGAAGAAATGATGCATTTTATCATCATAATGAATAAGTGCATCAAAATATTTGGCATTATCCTTTCTGTTCGCAGAATTTTGTTGACTAAATAAGATGGTCCAGTAAAAAGTCGTTTTTTCCATTTTTCTGTCATTCCGGCGAAAGCCGGAATCCAGTAAATTCAATAAGTTGTGGATGCCGGATCCGTCATCCCGGACACCGATCCGGGACCGGCATGACGATTAGGAGACTTTTTACGAGCTTGTCAAACAAAGACATAAAAAACTATAACGTCTTCTATATAAGCTTAATTTGCCCATTGCGTAACGATTGAAGACGTTCTGGCTATTGGAGTACATGGCACAATGAATAGGCAAATTGAAGTTATCTTTTTGGTTGGTACAGGTATTGCTTAAAAAGAAAACTGTTGATGTGGCTCGCAGGAAAGCAAAAAGGGTTGATGCAGCAAAAGATATAGAGGATAAGTATGTCAAATAGAACCAATCAAGAGCTGATGGCCTTGCGGGAGCAAAATGTCCCGCGCGGACCCTTTAATGTTACCCCTATCTTTGTACGAAGGGCCAAAGGGGCTGTTATTGAGGATGTTGAAGGCAAGGAGTACATTGATTTTTCCGGGGGAATAGGGGTTGAAAACGTGGGTCATTGCGCCGAGCAGGTGGTGACTGCTATCAAGGAGCAGGCAGAGCAGTTTATCCACACCTGCTTTCATGTGGTCATGTACGAGCCCTATGTTGAGCTGGCCAAACGGTTGAACGAGGTAACGCCCGGCGATTTCCCCAAAAAAACTATGTTTGCCAACAGCGGGGCAGAGGCCGTGGAGAATTCCGTAAAGATTGCCCGGTATGCAACAAAGCGGCCTGCTATCATCGCCTTTCAGAATGCTTTTCATGGCCGTACCTATATGGCCATGACTCTTACAAGCCAGACGAACCCTTATAAAATGGGCTTCGGCCCTTTCTGCCCCGAGGTATATCGGATGCCTTTCCCTTATTGCTACCGATGCCCCTTCGGGCTTAAATACCCTGACTGCGATCTCCGTTGCGCAGACTATTTGGAGGATTTCTTTGTAACAAATGTTGCTGCCGATTCCGTAGCCGCGATCATTGTCGAGCCGGTCCAGGGAGAGGGCGGCTTTATTGTCCCGCCACAAGGCTATTTCAAGAAGCTTAAGGCAATCTGCGAGAAGCATGGAATACTTTTGATTATGGATGAGATTCAGGCTGGTATGGGACGAACCGGGAAGCTCTTTGCATCCGAACATTTCGATGTGATTCCCGATATTATCCTCACCGGTAAATCAATCGCAGCAGGGCTACCCTTATCTGGCGTTACCGGCAGGGCAGAGCTCATGGATGCGCCTCATGTTGGGGGTCTCGGAGGGACCTATGGGGGCAACCCCATTGCGTGCAGGGCAGGTATCGCGGTTTTGGATACTTTAAATAAGGACATGTTGGGGAAGGCCAAAAAACTGGGCGACAATCTAAGGAAACAGCTCTTGGATCTGCAGAGTAAATATGAGATTATCGGTGATGTCCGAGGACTTGGTCCCATGATAGGGATGGAACTCGTGAAAAATAGGGAAACAAAGGAGCCGGCAGGCGACGAGGCTGGAAAGTTAGTGAAGCGATGTTACGAACAGGGGCTCATCGTTCTCAGCTGCGGGGTTTATCATAATGTAATAAGAATTCTGGTACCGCTTGTTATCGATGATGACCAATTGGAGCAGGGTTTTAGAATTTTGGAGGGGAACGTAAAAGAACTTGTTTGACTAAACGAAATCAGGTTTTTTTATCTTGGGCAAACATTTTGAGTGGTTTTTTGGCACTTTTTTTAGAGAGGATTTAATTTAAGGGGACTGTGTATGATAATTTAGGCTCGATTCAGTTAACAATTTCAAAAGCAATAAAGGAGGTTAGATGATGGATAAACTTGGTGCTGAAAAGCAAACAGCCTTTAACTGGGTGAAGAACAACGAAAAGATGCTTTCTGATTTTCATCAGAAAATATGGCAATTCGCGGAGACGGCATGGCGTGAGTATAAGTCTTCGAAAGCTTATGTCGACATCTTGCGACAGGAAGGTTTTGATGTCGAAGAAGGCAGCGGTGAAATGCCGACTGCCTTTTGCGCGAAATTTGGTGAAGGGAAGCCTGTATTGGGGGGTTATGCTGAATATGACTGCACTCCTGGAAATTCCCAGCAAGCTGTCCCTTATGAGGCTCCTAGGGAGGGTGTCAGTCGCTGGGCAGCTGGCCACACCGATCCTCACTCGGCCTTGGGTGTGGGAGCTCTTGCTGGGATACTGGCTACTAAGGAAGCAATGAAAAAACACAATTTGAAAGGCACCCTCAAGTTTTTCGGTGAGCCAGCTGAAAAAGTTTGCGGATCTAAGCCTGTTCACGCGGCGAAGGGTTACTTTGATGACCTCGACGCAGCCATCAGCTACCATCCAACTTATTGGCCAGTAGGTAGCACGGTTGTCTGGGATACACATTGCGGCTGCTATTGGAGTGCAGTATTCACCTTCGAGGTTGAGAAGCCGGAAACCTGGACTAACGCCGAACTGTTGAGTCAGCCGGATAATCCCCATGCTGCACCAAGATGCCCAGGAGCTCTAGACGCAGTGTGCATGATGTATATGAATACTAAATCAACCAAGGAAGCTATGTTTCCCCACGTGGGAACATGGACCTTGAATGAGTATATAATGATCGCAGGGCAAAGCACCTCCGACAACTTACCGCCCCGGATTAGCCAGATTCAGTATTCCTGGCGGTCTCCCACTATTGCTATCCAGGAACAAATTTTCCGCATTCTGGAGAATAATGCAAAGCATGTAGCAGCAATCAACCAATGCAAAATGAACGTCAGGTGGGTCTCCAAGACCCGGCCTGGGCTCCCCAATCACGCAATGGCTGATCTGGTCTTCAAGAACATGGAACTGGTCGGACCACCCAAATTTGGAGAGGAGGCCCGGGAAATTGGCCGGGAGATACAGAAAAATCTTGGTTTAAAGCCAATGGATGATCCGATAGCGGAGTTGAGCGAGAAGCTAGTCACCCCCCAGGAGGATGAGGAATCGCTCAGGAGGATTCTACCTAGCTGGCAAAAGAACTTCACCTCTGATGACTACACAGACTACACATGGCATTGCCCTACTGCCCGGGTATGGGTCTCCCGGGCACACTTGAGGCCTCCATCTCTCGATTACATATATCCCATGTGGGTATTCAACGCGACGGGTGGCATGCGCAGCATGATAGATCCAACTATTTTTACGGCTGGAAAAACGATTAGCCTGAGTATGATAGACCTGCTAACCAAACCTGAAGCCCTTGAAAAAGTGCAAGATGAGTTCAAGGAGCGTACAGGAGGGGGGATTGGGGGGGCTAAATGGATTCCACCACTGTTGCCTCGTAATTTTAAGCCCCCAGTCGATCTGCGCTGGCCGGAGTATATAACAACCGTGCGCGGGGAAGAGTGGTGGATTCCGAATCAAATTGAGTAGCAATTATTATTCTTGTTTGGCTATTGCGATTATGTCAAGTTGAAGTTTCACAAAATCGTGGGGGTTTCATCACTCGACCAACCTTAACAGGGTGGCCAGAAGAACTTTTTGAATGAATTTCTGCTTTTTGTTAAGAACGGCATTAAAATTATTAGCCAATACGGCTTTGCAATTGAAATGCCTCAAATCTATAAAGGCCTTCGATTTCAATCTATACAGAGGTTTTGGAATATTTGCCAAACGGGTAGCTGAAAACTCTCCTGCCTGTTTAAGGGTTGATAATAAAATTATCCAAGACTACTACCAGATTGGCATGTGTGAGAGGATGGGAAATAAAATATTAGACAAGGAGCCCCAGTAAGGAATTTGTTTGATACCAGAAAACAGAATGCATTTTTTAAAGTATAAGAATAAACATAGCGTTTGTAAAGCAAACTTATAAAAAGGAGGGACAAAATGAAAAGAGATCGCACTCTAGGTTCAATCATTGTTGTATGTTTTGTTTTAATATTTTCTGCTTTAATTGTTCAAGTATTCTATTCGGGAGCTATGGCAGCCGATAAAAAGTTTAATCTCCGGTTTCAACACTACATGGGCTCTGAGGTTGATATGATTTATGATAAATGGACTAAAAAGGTTTCTCAGGCAACTGGGGGACAGCTAGGGATAACCTTTTATAGAGGTGGTGAGCTAGTTCCTAATGATCAGCTGATGCAGTCAGTTAGCAAGGGAACCCTGGATATGTGTGAAGGCTACGGCGGGTATTGGCCAGGAATGATAGATGTTGGGAAAATCGAGTCAGGTTTGCCGTCAGCGTGGACGAATGTGGAAGAGGCCGAGTATTTTTATTATGGTAAAGGCTTTATCGATCTGGCTAGAGAAGCTTACGCAGAGAGAAATGTATATTTTCTTGCACCTTCATTCGGGGGGCCTTACAACTTAATTACAAAAAAGCCAGTAACAAGCCTTAAAGATCTACAAGGGAAAAAGATTCGGGCATCAGCTGTAGTTGCTTCAATACTCAAAAAGTTCGATATCCCAACAGTTTATCTACCTGCCGAGGAGCTCTATGTGGGTATGGCGACAGGTACCATCGATGGGCTTATATATGGAAGCTCCTTCGATTACAGCCAAATCAAACTTCAAGAGGTAGCGAAATACTATACAAAACTTGATTTGCTCTACCCTGGTTATGCCGACGATCTGCTCATTAATATGGATCTTTGGAAGGCGCTTCCAGACAACTTGAAAGCAATAATAGAAATGAGCGTAATATATCTTGCGCACGACTTTCATAATTACACCACTTTTAATGAACAAAGAACTATCGAATCAGGCCTATTCAATGTATCATCTTTACCAGCTGAAGATTCCGCTGCCTTGGCTTCTGCAGCACAGGAATTATGGAATGAGGAAGCCGCAAAGAGTAAGAGAAATGCCAAAGCTATTCAAATGCTAAGAGAAATGGCAAAATCGGCAGGGCGCCTTAAATGATAGGTATAATCAGGAGTTTTATTTTTATTACAAATCGCGTCAGTGAATGGTCTGAAAAGGCCATCTCTTGGATGGTCATTACTATGACCGTTGTTCTTATCTATGAGGTCATAGCAAGATACATTTTTGGCTCCCCGACAAGTTGGGCTCATGAAGCTTCAACAATGCTGTACGGGTCTTTCTGCATCTTGGCAGGAGCCTATACGCAACGTTTCAAAGCGCATGTTCGATCAGATGCTATACACCGTCTTTTTCCAGGGAGAATCCGTCTGGCATTGGACTGTTTCACAGAGCTTCTAACTATTGCCTTTCTTCTTATTTTTTTTAAAATATCTATTAATTTTGCAGCAACTTCCTGGTCCGTGCTAGAATATTCGAATTTAAGTACATGGCATCCACCATTATATCCATTTAAGACGATGCTTCCGCTAGCTGTATTGCTTTTGTTACTTCAGCAAGTAGCGTCATTTTTGGATGACCTCATGGTTTTAATAAAAGTGAAAATGATAGAAGGAGAACATTCAAATGACTCTGCTTGACCCCCTTACTGTTACCGCCATAATGTTTGGGGCTATGCTGGCGCTAATGGCAATTGGTGCCCCCCTCGCCTATGCGCTCGGTATAGTGGCTACCGGGGCTTGCATTTTTTTATGGGGGATAAACGGTGTAGAGATGCTTGTGCTTAGTGCCTATGGTTTGATGAATGTTTTTGTCCTTGTTGCATTACCCTTATTTATTTTTATGGGCTTAGTGTTGCAACGTTCGGGTATCGCGGACGATCTCTTTGAAATGTTTTCTAAGACTCTGGGGAGCTGGAAAGGCGGAATGGGTATAGGCGTTGTGATTATATGTGCCCTGATAGCAGCTATGGCTGGTGTAACTGGTGCAGCTACAGTCAGTCTAGGAATAATTGCTCTCCCCCCTATGCTGAAGCACGGATACCATAAAAGACTAGTAACCGGGACAATTATGGCTGGTGGTGCACTTGGATTTTTGATTCCGCCTAGTGTATCAATCATTTTTTATGCCTATTTGGCGAGGCAATCAACCGGCAAATTGTTCGCAGCTGGCGTGTTACCAGGAATAATGCTTGCCATTATGTATATTCTATATATCCTCATAATATGCCATTTTAAGCCTAGTCTTGGACCTGCCGTTCCTCCAGAAGATAGAATAAATTGGCTAGAAAAGCTTAAATCTTTGAAAGCGCTCATTCTGCCTGGTGCGCTTATCTTTGCTGTGCTCGGTTTGATTTTTATGGGAATTACTTCTCCTACAGAAGCTTCGGCAATTGGCGCAGCTGGCGCTTTGGTATGTGCGGCCTTACACCGGAGATTCAATTGGGAGCTTATTAAAAGTTCTCTTCAAGAAACTACCCGCATTATGGGTATGTTAATGTGGATCGGGGTTGCAGCAGTATTTTTCAGTAAGATCTATATTGGTCTGGGAGCATCTCGAATGATAAAGAATATTCTTCAAGAAGGCGGCCTAGGCCCTTATAGCGTGCTCCTAATAATATTGGCAACTTTTTTCATTTTGGGCATGTTTTTAGATGATTCGGCTATTCTTTTTATTACTGTTCCCCTATATGTACCACTTATAATCTCCTTGGGGTTTGATCCGGTTTGGTTCGGGATTATTTTTATTGTATCTATGCAGTCTGCTTATCTAAGTCCTCCATTTGGTTACAATTTGTTTTATATGAGGGCTGTAGCTCCACCTGAAATAACTATCATAGATATCTATCGTTCTGTAGTCCCTTATATTATTCTTCAAATAGTAGGTGTTATTATCTTAATTGTATTTCCTGAAATAGTATTATGGCTTCCGAGCGTAATATTTGATTGATTTTTAGATGGATCATGTCAATTCTGATGATTATAAGAAAATGGTAACTTATGATATTTGTGATATGCAATAATCAAACATAAGCATATAGTGTCTTGTAACATAAATAAATTTGCTTATTAAAGTGCCTACGGTATCCTCCTTTACTAACCATAGTGCAGGAGGTGTCATATGGCAAACAAGAATCAACAGCTATTGTAAGAAGAATGGTAGACAGAAAAATTGTAGAAAAACTGAAAAGTCAAGTTAATTTTTCTTTTGAACCCCAAATCGAATTTCTCGCAAAACTCGTATCCTTTAAAACCATAGCCGGGCACGAATATGATGGGCAAGTATTTTGTGCAGAGTCGTACGACGCTCTTGGAATGAACGTGGAATTATTCGAAGCTGAAAAAGCAAAAATAAAATCTCACAGGGCATATGTTAATACAGACCTTGAGTATAATGGCAGGCCGAACGTAGTGGGCTTCCTAGGTAAAAGTGACAGGGGGCGCTCGTTAATCCTAAATGGCCATATTGATGTTGTTTCTCCCGAACCTGTATCGGAGTGGAGTATTGACCCTTGGAGTGCGATTATTAGAGAAAACCGCTTATATGGCCGCGGTTCTTTAGATATGAAAGCAGGACTATCAGCTAATCTCTTTGCCCTCAAGTCTGTTCTAGATTGTGGTTTTATGCCAAAGGGAAAGGTCATTCTTCAGAGTGTCATCGAGGAAGAGCTGGGAGGAAGTGGGGGTACTCTTGCCTGTTTCTTGCGAGGAATAATAGCCGATGGCATGATTATTTCGGAACCTTCGTATCACCATATCTGGATCACTCATCCAGGGATAAAATATTTCAGGGTTAAGATATTGGGTCGACCAGCACATGCAGCATTATCCCATCAAGGTGTCAATGCTATTGTAAAAATGATACCCATAATAAAAGCTCTTGAGGAATTAGATATCACAAGGGCTGAGACTCTGTCGTACCCCAGGATAGAGGAGGAAACGGGTCGTTCATGCAATCTTTCCATAGGGAAAATGATTGCAGGGGACTGGGTATCTACAGTAGCTGGATGGGCAATGATTGAATGCCGAGTGGGTTTCGTCCCTGGTGAGAGTGGGCAGCAAGTCAAATATCAGATTGAAGAGACTATAAAAAACGCAGTCGACTATGACGATTGGTTTCAAAAACATCCACCTGAAATTGAATGGTTTGGGTGGGATACTGAACCATGGGTTGAGGATGAGAACGCTCCTCTGGTCAAAGAATTAATATATACTAGTCGACAAATTCTGAAAACCCCACTTAGACTGACAGGTGCTGCAGGTGGATTGGATACCCGGTTTGGGTCTATGTTTGGTACTCCTTCTTTGGCATTTGGTCCTAAAGGGGCGAACTATCACGGTATTGATGAATATGTAGATCTTGACTCACTTCTGACCGTAACAAAAGTCTTGGCAGTTTTTATTGCTGAATGGTGTGGTCTGGCTGAATAGTTCATCATAGTTTTATTACAGGGTGTTTTTAGCATTCTTATTGAAGAAAAACCAAAAGAAAAGAGAATTAATTATATTAATGGGGAGGGAAAATGGGAAAAAATTTAGAGAATGAGCTTTTAGCCCAGTTTGCGGCTGACCTTGTGTTTTATAACGGCAAGGTGGTAACGATGGATGATAAAAACTCCACTGTAGAAGCCGTTGCGGTCAAAGGTGATAAAATCTTAGCACTTGGTGATAGTGACTTTATTAGGAAACTTTCCGGACCAAAAACAAAAGAAATAGACCTCTCTGGGAGAACCCTTATACCCGGCTTCAATGATTCACATTGTCATCCTGATATGCATGCAATGTTACTTTATAAGTACTTTTACATTGGCTGGCCAACTGTTAGAAGTGTGAAGGAGTGTCTAAATTTTGTTCGTGAAAAAGCTAGAGAAATGCCGGAAGATCAGTGGTTTCTGGCTTTCGGCTATAACGATCAGAAAATGGGCGGATATCCAACCCTCCAACAATTGGATGAGGCAGCTGGCGGAAGGCCTGCCTTTATTCTTCGAACTGATTATCATATAGGTGTTGCGAACAGTGCTGCTTGTGCCATATGCAATGTGGACAAGAACACGCCAAATCCTCCGCATGGGCAATTTGATCGAGATCCCAAGACTGGAGAATTGACTGGCTTGATGCGCGAAGATGCAATATATGACTACTTCATAAAGAAAATTGATGAAAAGGATACTCTTGATGATTTGCTAAAGGCTCTGCCTCCGTTACTCGACACATACTTGAGCCATGGAGTTACTTCATTGACAAACTCTTTGACCACTTATAACGGCATCAGGGCATACCAGATTTTGCGCGAGAAGGGCCAACTCCCGCTTCGGATTGGGATAATCGTAAGCTCATGGGAAGAGGGCCTAGTAGAATCTTTTATCAATGCAGGGATTCGGAACAATTTTGGCGATGAATGGATACGAATAACCGGTGTGGAGTGGTGCCCGGACTGCTCCACAAGCGGCCGTACTGCTGCATATTATGAGCCTTATGTAGGGACCCCTGTCCCGGGTGAGGAGACGCCGAATTATGGTTTCATCATTGAAACGGCAGAAGATATGAAAGCCCAAGCTGGTGCAGTTCACAAAGCGGGTTTGCGGGTGTGTATGGAAGGGCTAGGAGATAGAGGTATTGATTTTACGCTTGATGTCTTTGAATCGGTGCTTTCCGAATATCCAAAGGAAAACCATAGGATGCGTGTTGAGCATTGTTCATTCGTCACACCTAAGATTTTAGAGCGGCTGAAGGCGTTAAAGGTCATTGATGCATCAGCCACCGGATTCATATATGAACTGGGAGATGCGCACATTGCCAACCGTGGTATGGAAAATATGAAATGGATGTTTCCGCATCGTTCTTTAATCGATGCTGGCGTCCCAGCACCCGGTCATTCAGATGCCATGGTCTGTGACAATAATCCGATGAAAGCTATTTACGCACTTGTTAACAGAAAAACAGATAGCGGTCAACCCTTTGGACCTGAACAGGCCATTACAGTGGAAGAAGCGATCAAAGCCTATACTACCCTAGGTGCATATGCAAGCTTTGAGGAAAATATAAAAGGTACTATAGAGGTTGGCAAACTTGGCGATATGGCTGTTCTTGATCAGGATCCATTTACTATTCCCAAGGAACAGATTAAGGATATCAATGTGGACATTACTATTGTAGGTGGTGTAATCAGGTACCAACGCTGAAGAACTGAGTTTCTTTTTTGGCTCCTCACAAGAATTTGTGGGTCAAATTTGGCATGGGCAGCTTACCCAAGCCATGATAAAGGGCCAGTTTAAAGGTGTTTGCTGTGCGATAGCCAAAGGCCCTATGGCTGATGGCCGTGGCTTTGTTGTTGAGTGCTTCCACAGCACGATTGTCGATTGGAACCTTGAAATAGCTGAGGATGTCTTCCTGATGGCGGCAAATCATCCAGCGGATGTTCCGGAGCCAAAATCGCGTATCTGCTTGAATTAAGATTGGTTATAGCCTTTTTTTGGTCATTATGGTAGACACTAATATATAACTTTATTGTTGACTATGCATGATTTTACTGTTATTGA
>Ga0307434_1000445_pt1 | contig 28180 bp, 27 predicted proteins | sample SalMarWE160220MG_FD_202156 | JGI IMG/M metagenome (GOLD analysis project Ga0307434, IMG submission 202156) | Salt marsh sediment microbial communities from the Plum Island Ecosystem LTER, Massachusetts, United States - WE1603-220 | ecosystem: Environmental > Aquatic > Marine > Intertidal zone >... | reverse complement strand
GCTCCTCTTCCTTGAAAAGACCAGCATCTGTATCGGCCTGTCTGTTTTTATGACTCTGTAAACCGAGGTGCTCGCAGCCTCGTGCCGTAATTTCTCTGCCGCGCCTGGTCCTGCGCAGGAATCCTGTCTGCAAAAGAAACGGCTCGACCACGTCCTCGAGAGTATCTTTTTCTTCACCAAGTGTCGCGGCAATTGCCTCGATTCCTGCCGGCCCGCCGTCATAGACCTTCGCAATCGCTCGCAAAAACGAGCGGTCAAGCTCATCGAGACCCAGACTATCAATCCGCTCCATCTTCAGTGCGTTTTCAACTATCTCAGTGCTTAGCCGGCCTTTGCCTTTCACCTGTGCATAATCGCGGACCCGCTTGAGCAGCCGGTTTGCAATTCTCGGTGTTCCTCGCGAGCGCGCTGCTATCAGTTCAAGCGTTCCGTCTTCGGTTTGCAGACTTAACAGGTTCGCTGACCTTTTTAATATGTCCGCCAGTTCGTCCGGGCTGTAAAAATTAAGGTGATACAGCATTCCGAATCGGCCGCGAAGCGGCGCGCTTAAAAGTCCCGCCCTTGTTGTTGCGCCTATCAGCGTGAACCGTTTCAGCGGGAAGTTTATCGTTTTTGCGTGCATGCCGCTATCCACTGTAAAGTCCACCCTGAATTCTTCCATCGCCGGGTATATGAACTCCTCGACCGGCGTGCTCAGCCGGTGTATCTCGTCTATGAATAAAATGTCACCTGTATTAATATTGCTCAACAGGCCCATCACGTCACCGGCCTTGACCATTGCAGGCCCGGATGTGCACCGAATCCTTGCGCCCATCTCGTTTGCCACAACGTTCGCAAGCGTCGTCTTGCCCAGCCCCGGCGGGCCGTAAAGTAAAATGTGCTCCAGGGGCTCACCGCGTTTTTTCGCCGCGGTCATCGCTATCGTAAGTTTTTCCTTAACGTTATCTTGGCCTACGCATTCGTTAAGGAATCTCGGCCGAAGCGATACGTTGAAGCTCTCTTCCTGCTCATTTATCGGTCGCCTGCTTATTACCCTGTCTATCGCCATAATTTAATCGTTGAAAAAAATTAAATTTCAAAATTCTGTATTCTGTGTTCTATATCCTGTGTCCTGTCTTTCTTACACTTCCACGCCTTGTTTTAACCTGTAAACCAGCGGCACAAGCTCTTCCGCTGTCTTTATATCCGGGTGCCTTTCACACGCAAGCTCGATAAGCTCCATCGCCTCGTTTCTCTTTTCGCCCCAGGCGATCAGGATTTCCAGCGTCTGGGCCTGGAAAGCCTTGAACTTCCTCTCTTTGCCGGCTGCAATTTCAGCGCCCGCAGCGAAGCTTTTCAGCTTGCCCTTAAGCTCGGCGATAATATGCTGAGCCATCCTTCTGCCGAGAGTAGGCAGTGACGTTATTATTTTTTCATCTCCGTCTTCAATTGCCGCTGCGACGGTTTCAATCGGCAAGGTCAGGCTGCGAAGACCCTTTTTTATTCCGATACCTTTTACGCTGATGAATCTTGTGAAAAATTCCTTTTCTCCGGCACTTAAAAAGCCAATCATCCTCGGCACGAAAGAGCCGCCGCCGGGCGTCCCCTCGAAATATTCCATCGTGAACAGCCTTATGTCACTGCCGATTTTATCCGACAGCGCGTTCACACAATAGGCCGGCAGCATTACCTCGTAGGTAATCAGCCCAACCTCCACCAGACAGCTCTCGCTGCCGAGGCTTAACAGTTTTCCTTCAATTTTAGCTATCATCCGCGAGCATCTCTTCCAAAATTTCCGCAGAATCTTTTACTAATTGTGAACAAATGCTCCTGAAAAGTCCTTCTTTTGTGGCTTTATCCATTCCTTCTGTGGTCCGTATGTCACAACCAATCAGGGCCTGACAATCTGTCGATTTATTTCTTTGGCAAAAATCATCGGCGAACGCAATAATTTTATCATAGGGATTGTCTTGTCCCTTTGCGAACTTCAATCCGAGGACCATAAATGCGCCTGTAACCGCGCCGCAGGTGCCGTCAATGCGCATTCCGCCGCCGAAACCGGATGCGATTTTGAGGGCCTGCTCATACGGAACTCCAAGCTCCCGGCCGTACGTGGAAAATATGGCCTGAGAACAGTTGTAGCCGTCTTCGAAACATTTCACCGCTTTTTCTACTTCACTCATTCGAAGTCTCCAATAAATTTCTTGTATTTGCACAGCACAGGGCTGCTGCGATTGCGTCAGCCACGTCGTCCGGCTCCGGCACATCCGGCAGGTTGAGAATTCTCTGGGTGCTTCGCTGAATCTGCTCTTTTTTGGCTCTGCCGCTGCCCGTTATCGATTTTTTTATTCGCGTTGCCGAAAAGCTTTTTACCTCGATGCCGGCCTCGGCACACTTTTGTAGTATAACACCTCTTGCGTGTCCCATCAATATCGCAGTCCTCGGATGCGCATAGTGTGAATAAAGCTCTTCAACTGCTACCACGTCAGGCCGAAAATTCCCCAATAAAAGCTCAATGTCCTCCGCTATCCTGTTAAGTCTTATCTCTATCGAATCTTTCTCATCGGTCCGAAGAACTCCCGCCTCGATTAGATTCTCCTTATCGCAGTCCGTTTCTATACAGGCATATCCGCAGACCTGCAGTCCCGGGTCAATACCCAGTATCCTCATTTTATTTTCCACGCAGTTCCCTCCGGCGAATCTTTCAGCTCTATTCCGTTCTTTTCCAGTCCGGCTCGTATGGTATCCGAAAGTTCAAAATCCTTGTTTTTTCTCGCATTGTTGCGCTGCTCAATCAAAATCTTAATCAAATTATCGGCCAGCTCTTCGCTGCCGCCGGCGGCTTGCGGGTATTCTTCTTTTACTACCCCTAAAACATCACCGCCGAGCTTTGTAAATAAATCATCAATCGCGTTGAGCGTTGTTTTTGTGACATCCGTTTTTTCGAGCAGAGGATTTGTTAAGCGAACCAGCTCGAAGATAACCGAGAGAGCAACCGAGGTATTTAAATCGTCATCCATTGCCGCTTCGAATTTCTCCTTTAGCTCCGCGAGCTGCTGCTCGATTTCCTTATCGATTTCACCGTCGGCTGCCGATTCGATTGCCTTTCGCAGAGCCTTGACTATTTGCGTTATCTTATCGTAGCCGCTTTGTGCTGCGAACAACGCAGCGTCGGAAAAATCGAGCGGGCTGCGATAGTGACTATTCAGTATCAATTGCCTGACGGCAAGAGGCTCATAGCTCCTGGTAAGTCTTTCGTGTACGCCGGAAAACGCCTGCTTGAGTGTGATAAAATTGTTCAGGCTCTTACCCATCTTTTGACTGTCAACTGTCACCATATTGTTGTGCAGCCAGTACCGTACAAACCGCACACCGTTAGCCGCCTCCGATTGCGCTATCTCGCATTCGTGATGCGGGAATTGGTTCTCTATGCCGCCGCCGTGTATATCGATTGTCTGGCCGAGATACTTCATACTCATTACCGAGCATTCTAAATGCCAGCCCGGATAACCCATCCCCCACGGGCTCGGCCACTGCATAATATGGTTCGGCTCCGCCTTTTTCCATAACGCGAAATCGACTGCGTTCTTTTTATCCGGCGAGACCTCTACACGAACGCCCGCTTTCATCTCCTCGATGTTCCTTCCGGATAATTTACCGTAATCGGCAAACTTCGATACGTCAAAATACACCGACCCATTGACCTCGTAGGCGTAACCTTTCTCGAGCAATTTCTTAACCAGCTCTATCTGCTCGATGATATGGCCGCTCGCCCGCGGACTTATGTCGGGTCGAACACAATTGAGCTTGTCCATATCCTCGAAGTAGCTGCGCGTATAGAATTCGGCCAGCGCCATCGGATGTTTCTTTTCTTTCTTTGCAGCTTCCGTAACCTTGTCCTCTCCCTCGTCCGCGTCGTCGGTGAGATGACCCACATCGGTAATGTTTTGAACATAGGTAACTGCGTAACCAAGATATCGCAGATACCGTATGAGGATATCGAAGCTGACGTAGCTTTTTGCGTGTCCCAGATGTGCATGTCCGTAAACCGTCGGCCCGCAGACGTAAATACCCACCTTACCTTTTTGCAGGGGCTTGAATTCCTCCTTCTTTCTGGTCAAACTGTTATAAAGCATCAACGCCATCAAAACCACCTCGTCATATTACAAAGTTCTTTTGTATTTTCTTTTTATGAGTACGACTGCTGTTGCCGCTATCGCCTCGCCTTCGCCTATCGGCCCGAGCCCTTCGTTTGTTTTGGCCTTTACGTTTACCGCGTTGAAATCTATCCCCAGAAGTGAGGCGATACATCTTTTAATTTGTCCCTTGAATCTCTCGAGTCTGGGTTTTTCGATATGGATTATCACATCCACATTAACTGTCAGCCAGCGCTGCTCGGCGAGTATATCTCTTACCTCGAGAACCAGCCGCTTGCTGTCGATATCCTTGAATTTTTCGTCGGTATCAGGAAATAACGTTCCTATATCGCCCATCCCTGCCGCCCCCAGCATAGCATCTATTACAGAATGCAGCACGACGTCACCATCACTGTGTCCGAGAAGACCCTGCGGGTAAGGTATCTGAACGCCGCCCAGCATCAGGCGTCTGCCTTCGGCAAGCTTGTGTATATCACTGCCGATACCTGTCCTGTACTCGTGGTCGTGCTCTTCAACCATCTCTTTTACTTTTTCCTCTTAAAGGATTCCTTTCGTACTCGGTATGTCGTCTCCGGCAATTTTGACAGCAGCCGCCAGCGATTGGCCCAATCCCTTGAAAATCGCCTCGGCAATATGATGACTGTTCGTACCGTATGGCACGTTCACGTGCAGGTTAAACGCGCCGTTATTAGCAAAGCTGCGCAGCAGCTCTTCGAGACACTCGACGTCGAAGTCACCTATTCTTTCCGTCCTGAAGTTGACATTATAAATACACTTAGCCCTGCCGGACAAATCGACGCTCACATTCGCCAGCGCATCCTCCATTGGCACCGAGCTGTGCCCGTATCTCGCTATGCCTTTTTTGTCGCCCAGCGCTTTTGTCAATCCCTGGCCGAGGCATATCGCTATATCCTCTATCGTATGGTGAGCATCGACGTTCAGGTCGCCCTTGGCCTTTACAATCAAATCGATTTTGCCGTGCTTGCTCAGGTGCGTGAGCATATGGTCGAGAAAACCGATTCCCGTATCTATCTCGTATTTACCGACGCCGTCCAAATCGAGCTCGACGAGAACATCCGTCTCTTTTGTTTTTCTTTTAATCTGCGCTTTTCTATTTGCCATAAAAAGCCCCTTATCCTGATAGAATCTCCTTAATCGCCGAAAGCAGTTTTTCATTCTGCTCTCTCGTGCCCACCGTTATCCTCAGCTTATCCTCGAGAGGCGGCACTTTCCAGTACCGAACATATATATTTCGCTTCTCCAATTTTTCGAACAGAATGTCAGCCGCTATTTTTTTGCTCTCGGCAAGTATAAAATTCGCAAAGCTTTTCGGAACCTTAAAATCAAGTGCCTGAAGCTGCTCTGTTAAAAATTGTCGTTCCGCCTTTATCTTTTCGATATTGCTCTTAAAATACTGCTGGTCTTTAATAGCCGCCGCCGCCGCCGCAATCGCAACCGCATCGACATTATAAGAATCCTTAAGCTTCATTAAACCCTTTATCAATCCCTCATTTGCAATCGCATATCCGAATCTAAGCCCCGCAAGCGAATAGCCTTTGCTCAGTGAGCGAAGGATTATTACGTTATCGAACTCTTTAATCAGGCTGATGCAGTTCTCTTCCGCAAAATCTACGTAGGCCTCGTCAATCAGCAAAACGCCTTTTATCTCGTCCGCCGCGGTTGCCATCTCGCTGGCACTTATGAAGCTTCCCGTCGGCGCATTGGGATTGCACACAATCGTCAATGCCGCCTTACTTTTAACAAGCCCTGCCGGCAGGTTAAATTCATCGTCGAACGGAACCTCGATTGCCCTGCAGTTCTGCAGGTTCGCAAGCACCGGATAAAGTGAGTACGTCGGCACGGGGTACGCTACAGGCCGCCCCTCATCGCAGAATGCGCGTATCGCCATACTTAACAATTCATCTCCGCCGTTACAGGCCATAATATCTTCGAATCTTACTCCGTGAACCTCTGCCGCCGCTTTTCTGAATATATCAGCCGCCGGGTCGGGGTATCTGCGAAGCTGTTCAGCCTTTATTTCCGCAATTGCTTTTAATACAAGCGGCGATGGCGGATAGGGATTTTCATTGGTATTCAGCTTTACCACGTCAGCCTCTTTAGGCCTGCCCTCCGTAGCCTCGGCGAAGGAGGGCTGATACCCAGGCCGATACCCCTCTGCCTTTTCAATATTTTCCCGAAAATAACCCATAAATAAGCTCCACCTGAAAAACAGTAAAGAATTATACGAATCTTTAGATGAAAATTAAAGGAAAGATTTTGCAACTATTTACAAAAACGCACGATGGTGTAAGATTCATTTTTTGCAGTAATCTATCAGGCGGGCAACCTCGCTTCGAAGGTCTCTGCGGTGAACAATCATATCTATAAAGCCGTGCTCGAGCAGAAACTCCGAGCGCTGGAAACCTTTCGGCAGCTCTACCTTGATGGTCTCCGCTATTGTTCTCGGCCCGGCAAAACCTATCAGAGCTCCCGGCTCAGCTATGATGACATCGCCTAACATCGCAAAGCTCGCAGTGACACCGCCCGTCGTAGGGTCGGTCAGAATTGGTATGTAAAGACCACCCGCTTCGTTGTACCTGGCCAGTGCGGCACTTGTCTTGGCCATCTGGCCAAGAGAAATAACTCCCTCGTGCATCCTCGCTCCGCCGGAGCAGCATACCGCTACAAAAGGAAGTGACAACTCCGCCGCCATCTCCGCCGCCGCTGTAAACTTCTCGCCGACGACGTACCCCATCGAGCCCATCAGAAAATTCGGCTCCATTACCGCCAGCACTACTTCTCTCGCTTTGATAAAGGCTTTGCCGATTTTTATCCCTTCTTTTGAACCGCTCTTTTTCTCATCCGCTTTTAGCCGGCTCTTATACGTTGTGCCTTTGTACTTGAAATTCAGCGGATCGCTGCTGTTCAGATCGCCCAATACCTGCTGAAATGTCTGCTCGTCGGTGAGGTATTCAATCCTCGTATCCGCGCTGATTCGAAAATGGTAATCGCATTCCGGGCAGACGTTCAGGTTCTCCTCGACTGCACTTTTGTAGAGCGTCTTCTCACAGCCCGGGCACCGCATCCACAGCCCGTCCGGCATCTCTTTTCTCGGCTTCAGCGAGAAACCATTCCATTGCTTTTTTGTTTTTTTGGCCATAACAATATTTTTAATGTAACCGCAATCAGGAATTGTACCATAAAATGATCTGTTTGCCTATAACATTACCTGCACGCCTTTCGAATCGCCTCTATCGCGGTTGCTCTGTCCCGCTCGGCGAATATCGCGTTGCCCGCTACCAGCGTATCCGCTCCGTAAGAGACTGCTATTTGAGCTGTTTGCGGATTTATCCCTCCATCCACCTCTACTCTTATATCGGGCCCGACCATTTCCCTGACCTTAGAAACCTTCTTCGCCGCCTCGGGCATAAAGTCCTGTGCGCCGAATCCCGGATGCACGGTCATCACAAGTATCATATCGCACAAGAGAGCGAATTCTTTTATTGTTTCAGCCGGCGTCTCAGGATTAAGACACAACCCTGCTGTTACACCGTAAGAATGTATCTTCTCGATTAATTTGCCGGGCTGTTTTTCAGCCTCGATGTGAAAAGTTATATGATTAACGCCGGCCTCGATGAAGGTTTCTGCATATCGCGAAGGCTCGCTTATCATAAGGTGGCTGTCGAAGACAAGGCTGCTGTATTTGCGGAGCTTTTCGACTACGGGCGGGCCGATAGTAATATTCGGCACGAAGTGGCCGTCCATTATATCTAAGTGCACCACCTTCACGCCCGCCGATTCCACAGCCTTTATCTCATCTGCCAGGTGTGCAAAGTCAGCGCTCAATATCGACGGTACAACCTCGATTGAGCCTGCTTTTGGAAGCCGTTTAGTGTTCATTTTTTCAGCCACTAAGCTTTTCCTTAATTTTTTAAAAAGCAGATAAACTGTGAAATCAGAGCTCGGCATGGCTCAGTATATAGATTTTAATGCCGATAGCAAGAAAGTATTTGTATGTACACCACCAAAAGGCCCACTTTAAGAAAGTGCGTATGATGCGCTTTCAGGGACAAACTCAACTTGAACCCTTTTGTGTAAGGCTACACCGATTTTTCTCAACATAGCAAGGCTGTAACCGTTGTAATCGGCGTCTTCCAAACGGCTGATAACCGACTGCGTTGTTCCGACGAGCTTGGCTAATTGTTTTTGGCTTAAACCGGCTTGCATCCTTAGCTCGTAAATCTGTTCCGCTATATTTAGATTTTCTCGTTCTCTTTCGAGAGACTCAAGTCGTTTCTTGTTATCTCCGATATAGCGTTTATGTAAAATCTTCACGGCATTACTGGTTGTTTTTTTCTTCTTTGTCATAGTTATAGCTCTCCTGTATAAGTATGAGCTTTTGGTTCTTTCTCATAGTTTCGTAAATTGCTTATTGCTGTTTTAATTTCACTTTTCGGCACTTTCTTAATTTTGGTACAACCGTGTGAAAGAAGCACTACGTCCTTGCCGATAAAGGCGTATAATATACGGTAATTGACGTTCCCATATTTTGACCGCAATTCATATATGCCTTTATCCAGATAGTCACAAATCGGCCTTCTTAATTCATATCCTTTTTCCTGAAGTAACTCTATTCTTGTAATACATTTATCTTGAGCTTTCGCAGGGATAGTATCAAGCCATTCGATTAGTGGCACACTTCCATCTGCTTGATTGTATATAACTATAGTCGTCCTCGGCATCCTGACCTCTATTTATAATATCGCATATTTGCGATAATAGTTCAAGCAAAAAATCGATATTTTTAAAAAAATAAATTTAGCCCTATAAAACTTTTTTGTCTTAAGATGTTAAAGTACCCATTATTTTCTATTAAATCCAGTCAATTTTTCTTGAAGAATCTCTTAAGGCGGTGATTAAAGGCGCATAAGCACATTCTCTGCCTCTTTTCCGGTTGCATTATATATAAAGAAGTGGTAAAATTATGAAGGTTCTATTACACAGGTAAATAAAAGGAGATTGCCTAAGAGACGAAAAATTCCTTATATGTCATCGGCTGCGATGTTTGTGAAATTTGTTACATTTTTAATCAAGCATAATCATTGTTTTTGAGGTAATTGCGAGACCTGCAAAGTAGACCGGGCAGTATTAGAGGTTAATTTGTTTGAGCAAAAATAGAAAAATCTAAATAGTTTTTATGCTTATAATATATACTAAACTTTAAGTGTATTGCTTTATGAACCCAAAGGTTTATAAATAAATGTTGTTACTGAAGAATTATAATGAAACCTAAGAAATTAAATTTGCTTGAAAGAATAGGTTTAAGTGTGCTTTCAGTTTTCGGATTAGTGAAATTAGCTAATGCAGGAGACATAAAAATAATAAATAATAGTCCAAATGTTGCTGGGAGTTCAATGAATATTAAAAATATTGAAGGAGCTACAGAGGGTTATGATGCTAGCTTTGATTTTGATTACAATCCGAGTGGTACATCTAAACTTAGAATTTATTCTTTTAATCCTAATTGTCTACCATATACAGATAAGTTATCAATAGATAGCAGGGGGATAAATAGTGTTACCCCTTTTCATAATGAACTTTATTGTAATGATAATGGTGTTGATGCTCAGAATTTTATAAAGTTTAAGATTCAAGATAATACCCATTTAGAATGGAAAACTATCTTTGCAGAAAGATATGGTTTGGATGATATTAATGATGTGAATAATGTGAAGAATGTTTGGGATGTAAAAATAGTTAATAATACCTATTTGCAATTACCAGATTTGGTTGATCAAAGCCAAGGGGTATATGACAATATATTAAGAAAAGATTATAACCACGCCGACCTCAACAGAGATGGAAAAGTTGATTTTAAAGATTATGCAATATTTGCAAATAATTGGAAAAGAATAGATTATGGTTGTAAAAGGAAGCAACCCAAATGCTTTAGGAGATTATGCTGACTTAACAGATGTTTATGATGCAGAAGGGAATTTAAGTTTATATGGGGATGGAAAAAATGATTATGGTGATTTAGAAGTTTTTGTTGGTGAATATGGTTGGGATGCAAACGACCCAAACACCTGGTAAGAACAAACAGAAAAGCTGTTGCTTAAATTAAAACATCTTCGAAGGTTTTTCTGACATCTTCAATCTGCTGATTATTTAATTCATTTATTAAAGTATTTATTTTAGTTGAAAAATCTTCTGCTTTTAATATCATATCATTGCATGATTCTTTTGTTGCTTGAGAGGTTTGTTCTGTTTCTATGTAGTATTGTTTGTCAATTCTTTATTTATATAAAAAATCGAAATTTTTCTTGATAAATCGGCCTAATTTTATATAATACTCATAATTGGGGGAGGCCCAACTTAGGGGCTGCGGAACTCCGCACGAAAGAGCCAGCAGGCCAAGTCAAAATTTATTCGTAAGCTCTTTATTAACAAGGAGTAGCGAATGTTCAATGATCACGAATATCGAGTATCTGGCATCGAGAATCCGTCCTCATTTCTCTGGTTTTTATTGAAAGTTGGATGTTCGACGTTCTATGTTGGACGTTTATCCTCTATCCTCACTCCTCTACATCTGTCGAGAGAGCTCTACAAATCAGCCCTTTTTATGCAAAACGAACCCAATTTGTACCACGGGCATCCTGCCCGTGGCTCATCGCTAAGTGTCTGCGGTATAAGCAGATATGTAAATGTATGTCCTTCCGGATTAGCCGAAAACGAGCGAAAAAACGAACCCAAACGAACCCAAAACGAACCCAATTTTAGCCCAAAATTGGCTTCGTTTTTACCGAACAAACCCAATTTCAAAGCCAATTATGTTAATCTGGGTAATTTACACCAAAGATACTTGTGCTCTTATGCACCTGCGTCTCTTCGAAAATCCCTGAAATCTGCGCCCAATAGTTTGCGGAATTATTTTTCATCCAGGATTGCAAGGCAGAGGAATTTTTTGCCTTCGAGAAATTCGAGAGAAGCTCCGCCGCCAGTCGAGATATGGCTGACCTTGTCTTCAAGGCCGAGCTTCTGTATCGCGCTGGCGCTGTCACCGCCGCCAATTACACTGCGGGCGCCTTTATCAGTTGCATCCGCCACGGCCTTGGCGACGGCCTTGGTTCCTTCATCGAACGGCTCGGTCTCGAATACGCCCATAGGCCCGTTCCAGACTATTGTTTTGGCTCCTTCGAGTTTTTCCGCGAAAAGTTTTTGTGTTTCCGGCCCGATATCTAATCCCAGCCAGCCGTCATCTATATCTTTACCAACGGTTTTATGCTCTGCGCCTGCTTTCGCCTCTTTGGCTACGACTGAGTCTTCGGGCAGAACAACTTCGCACTCGGCATCTTTGGCCTGCGTAAGCAGGGCAGTCGCTTTATCAAGAAAGTCGTCCTCAACCCGGCTATTTCCGATTTTGTGTCCCTCGGCCTTGAGAAAGGTATATGCCATCGCGCCGCCGATGAGTATCATATCAACCTTATCGATAAGGTTCTCGATAACGCCGATTTTGTCCGACACCTTTGCTCCGCCGAGAATTGCGACAAAGGGTTTTTCAGGATTGCTTACAGTACGCCCGAGAAACCTGAGCTCTTTTTCGATTAAGAAGCCGATTACACGTGGTTTACCTTCCATAAGCGTAGGCACCGTGTACATTGATGCATTGTCCCTGTGTGCCGTTCCGAAGGCGTCATCGACATATACATCTGCCAAATCTGCGAGCTGTTTTGCGAACCCGTCTTTTGCTTCGCGGAGCTGCTCATCTTCCTTCGCAGCTTTATCCTTTATAGTCTCTTCTTTGTGGAATCGCAGGTTCTCCAGGAGCATCGCCTCTCCGGCTTTAAGCTCGGCTGCTTTTGCTTTAACTTCATCGCCTATGCAGTCATTGACAAAAATGACATTTTTTCCGAGAAGCTGCGATAGTCTTTTCGCAACGGGCTTCAGCGAGAGTTTTTCGTCTATTTCGCCTTTCGGCCTGCCTAAGTGGCTCATTAGAATCAGTGCTCCGCCTCCATTGAGCACCGCTTTTATCGTCGGCAGGGCTTTGACTATGCGGTCATCGCTGGTAATGTTGCAGTTATCGTCAAGCGGTACGTTAAAATCGACTCGCATCAGAACCTTTTTGCCTTTGACGTCGATATCAGCTACAGTTTTCTTAGCCATAGTAGTCTCCTGTGTTTCTTTGAATGCGATTTTGTTAAGCCTTTGTATTTCTATTGATGAGATATTTCGCTATCACACTGTTCAAACTTGCCTTTGCTGTTTTTTTCTGTGCGTGGCTGCGGAGGATATCCAGGTCGGTTTTCCAGGCCACGTCTCCGGGGGCCAGCAGAAATATGCTCTGGGGCTCATAGGTATCATAAAGCCGGCCATCCTTGTAATAGTAGTGCGTCTGGCATATCTCGGTTGCGTAGGCCCGCATAAGCGGGGGGATATCGTGCGGCAGGAACCAGAGCTTGATTTCCCGCTCGGCCTCGGCGGCTGTGGCGGAGGCGTGGATAAGATTATCCATTCGATTGTCGATGGTTTTTCCCTTTGCGTCTTTGATTGGCACCAGTGTTCCCAGCGACCTGAGGCAGCCGGGCCTTTCCTCTCTTGCCTGGATCGGGTTGGTCGGGCCTGCAATTCTGCGGATTGTCTTCAGGACATCGGCGCCCTGATAAACAATCGTGATGACTCTGCGTTTCCATTTTTCATTTTCAGGGTAATGGGCCTTGCCTGTAATAAAATCGAGCAGGGCATCATAAAAAACTTTTCCTTTATGCTCGGCGTAGTGTTCTTCAGCAAGCATTATGTTGACATTGACAATCTTGGCGGCTGCGAAACGCGCCCCTGTATGAAATTCTGATAGCTGAGAAAGGATAAATCCCGTGATGGAATTTTTAAGGGCGTCCGGCTTAATGAGCACGAGTGTTTGTTCAAGCTCTTTTTTATTCATCTTTCTATTCCTGCAAATAAAATGCCCTGCAACAAAAAAGCACCGGTGCAATCGGCATTTCGCAAGATGCGTAACACGGACATCTTGTCCGTGTAAACACGGGCTGGAAGCCCGTGCTACAACGGCCCGTCCGAAAGAGCACGGGCCGCTGTCGCTAATTTTACATCTTTGCAATTCTTTTCATAATATCAACCGTTCGCTGCGAATATCCCCATTCGTTGTCGTACCAGCTTACGACCTGGACCATATTGCCATTTGTAATTGTGCACAGAGAATCGAAAATGCTCGAAGCCGGATTGCCGATAATGTCACTGCTGACAATCGGCTCATCGCAGTATTCGAGTATGCCTTTCAGGCCTCCTTCAGCGGCAGCCTTAAAAACGGCATTGACCTCGTCAGCTGTAACCTCCTTCTTTACTTCCGCTACGAGGTTGACGCAGCTTCCGACCACAACCGGCACACGAAGTGCATAACCGTCGAGCTTGCCGTTCAAATCCGGTATCACTTTGCACACCGCCTTTGCCGCTCCGGTTGTCGTCGGGATAATATTCATAGCCGCCGCCCGGGCCCGGCGGAGGTCCTTGTGTATCATATCAGCGACATTCTGGTCGTTGGTATAGCCGTGAACTGTCACCATAACACCTTTTACAACGCCGATTCCGTCGTGCAGCGCTTTGGCAAGCGGCGCAAGACAGTTTGTCGTGCAGCTCGCATTGGAGATACAGCTAACCTCAGGTTTCAGTACCTCGTCATTAACGCCCAGAACCACTGTTGCCTCGATATCGTCCTTTGCAGGCACTGTCAGAACAACCTTTTGGGCTCCCGCCTTGAGGTGGTCACCGTAGCCGCCCTTTGGCGACTCTTTTGTCCGGAAAACGCCCGTCGATTCGACCACAATTTTTACACCCATATCCTTCCACGGCAGTTTCGCAGGGTCCTTTTCACCCAGGACCTTGATGGCCTTACCGTTTATTACCAGGTTGTCGCCCTTTATTTCAACGCTGCCGTCCCATTTTCTCATTACCGTATCGTACTTGAACAGATGTGCCAGACTTTTAGCGTCAGCCAAATCGTTGATTGCAACTAAGTCCAGCTCCTCAACCTCGCTGATTAATATTCTCGTTATCGCTCTGCCGATTCTGCCGAATCCGTTAATTGCTACCTTTGTCGCCATTTGCAATTCTCCTTGTTACTTGGGTTTCTCAATTAGCTTCTTTTTTCTATACCAAACGAACCGGTTAGTTTATTTGGCCCTGCGGTATTTGTCAAGTTTTTACTGAAAACTACCTTTTTGTGTTCAGAACCGGCTTCAAAGTTCATCGCAGAAGTGGTTTTTGCAAAGAGCTTTATACATATTCGATCGTCGCCGGCGGTTTCGGTGTCAGGTCGTAAAGACAGCGGTTGACGCCTTCAATCTGCGTGATTAATTCACACACTCGCTTGAGTTTATCCCAGCCCAGCTCGGTTACAGTTGCTGTCCTGGCATCGACGCTCTCGATGCAGCGGACCACAATAATCCGGCCGAACTCTCTTTTATTGTTCCTGATACCGGTTGCATAGTCATTGAGCAGAACCGCCATATACTGAAAGGCACCCGTTTGGGCCAGCTCTTTTTCTACTATTGCCGTTGCCTTTCTTACCACTTCGAGCTTCTCAGCCGTTACCTCGCCGACAATCCTCGCCGCTAGTGCAGGGCCGGGGAAGGGTATCCGCTCTGCCAGCTCACCGGGAATATCGAGAAGTTTTGCGACCTCGCGAACGTCGTCTTTGCGTAAGGTTTTAAGAGGCTCCAGCACCGTGTATCCGTATGATTTTTCGGTATCGATACCGAGTTGAGCAAGAATGTTGTGCTGTCTCTTTATGCCTGCAACGGTCTCTTCGATATCCGTCAGAATCGTCCCGTGCAGCAAAAACGTGGCTTTGTACTCTTTAACAAGCCTGCTGAAGACCTTCGAGTAGAACGTATCCGTTATTGCCTGTCTTTTCTGCTCCGGGTCGGTTAGTCCCTTCAAGGCTGATAAAAACTCCTCACGTGCGTCAATCAGCTCTACTGCAATTCCCATATCTGCAAAGATTTTTACAACCCGTTCCGGCTCGCCTTCGCGCATCAGGGCGTTGTCAACGAAAATTGTTTTCAACTGCTTGCCGATAGCGCGGTGTCCCAGCACCGTTACCGTCGAGCTGTCAACACCGCCGCTGAGTGCGTTAACCGCAGTTGCCTTGCCGACCGTTTTTTTGATATCAGATATCTGCTCTTCGATGAACTTTTCATAATTCATACTTCTCTCCTTACAAATTTTTTAATCCGACAGGAAAATAACCAAATTCATAAGGACGAAAGTTTAACATTTCCGCAGACGGCTGTCATCAAAATATACTGTCTTTTTGCGAAGTGCTGCTGGCAGTTTTTTCGGCGCACAAAAAAAGCCGGACAAAAACGCCCGGCCTGTGTGTTAGCAATCTATATAAATTATTCGACAGGTTCTATCCCTTCTCGTGAAACTTCCAGCAAATATGTTTGACCTGCCTCTGTAACAACTTCCTGCTCAACCGTCTCTCTGCTGCCATTAACAATGCTCGTAAACAATATTCTAATCTGCCCCTCCGGAACACCTTTAAAAATAAACTGACCGGACTCATCAAACTTGGTATGCATAAACGGCATTGTAAATTCACCCTTATCTCCCGTCATCATAATGTAAACATTGGCATTCTGTTTTAAAAAATCGCTTTCTGTTTTTCCAGTTATAATTATCGGCCGGTCATCGAACACCAGCCGAACTCTCTTAATTTCAAATTTTGTTGGAGCTTCTGCTCGATAACAAGCCGAAGCCAAAATCTCTTCTTTATCCTGTGAAATATCATCACTAAGTCGTTTCAAAATTACTATAACTTCTTCACCGGGTGACATTCCGCTTACCGTAACACGCCCCTTTTCATCAGTAAATACGTTTTTCATCTTCCAAGACAGGGGGTAAAACTGAGCCCCCTCCCAGTCCAGTACATTCACTGCTATATGTTCCATAGGTTTATCTTTTACGTCCACAACCTGTACTTCCATTTCACGGACAAACGGCACCATGATATCAAAATGATACTGCTGCTGAAGCTCAATAATAAACGGCTCACTAAATGCACTACGAGTTGCGTAGATGCTGCCGAAATTTTTTTCTGGTACAATAAAAATTTGAACTTTTTTTTCAGTCGGCCAAATATTATCTGCAACAAATCGCCCATCATTCGAAGTAAATTGTCTTATACGAGGTTTGGCATATACATGCTGATTCATTCTATTATCATCACAATATTGAAGATAAGCTCCTATTCCCTCAATAGGCTTGCCGTTTTCATCATTAACATCTATGGTAATCGTCGCAAAGAACTCCTTTGGCTTATAAACCTTAAAATTAAGACTCCTGTATTCGCTCTGTCCATCTACGACAATACTCGGATATCGGGAGGAGCTTATATTTTCAGCAAACTCCAGCAATGCAGGCCAGTCAAGCTCCCAGCTGCGTACACCTAAATCAACTAACCCCTTTGGCGCCCCTTTCGCTTCCCAATAGCCGTCTTTGTCAGTGATAGACCTGACAAAAAATTCATATCCACCTTCAGGCTTGCGCCTTCCCCCTGTACAGGTTATCGTCGCTCCCACGACCGGCTGACCATTGCTTGCCCAAACCACGCTGCCTGATAATGTCGCCCCCCCTTTGTCATTATTCACCGCTTCGAGTCCCTTTTCCATCTCCTGCACAATAACCTGCATATCTCCGCCCTGTTCAAAGGTAAAAACCGAATCCACCAAATCCTGATTGTAATCGAGAACATCTAAACGTAAAATTTGCTCAGTATATCCGTCCTTTATTACCTCCAACAAAACTGAATATATCATATGCGTATCGGATTCCACCAAAGATTCAAACTGTATCGTATCTCCATATTGTTCAACCTTTACCTTATATAAATCATATGTCACTAAACCTTTGACTACTTTCTCAACTGGTTTCTCCTGAAAAAATCCAGAAAAATTCTCACTGTACTCCATCTGTAGAAACGCCTCAATCACATCTATGCCTTTCTTTTGTGCATCTTCATAATACCAGGATGATTTCTTTGTAGCGGTATTATTTTTCACATCTATAACCCACAATACCGGCCCGTTGGAAATCTCAACATTACCATCATCATACTCTATCCTTAGCTTATTTGGCCGTTTTGCCCATAGCTCTTGCATTTTCCCGGATTGAACTATTCTGGCATGTATACTTTGAACATCACCTATTTTGTTAAATACTTCACCGAACGCAACCCCCGATGATTTAAACTCAAAATTGGCAAACACCAGATAAAAAACTATCACAAACACCGCAGCAGCCGCAAATTTTATAATCGGACTTTTCATAATTATTCTCCCTGCATTGAAAGCTGCTTTACCTTTTTCATTTTCAAAATCCACTAATCTTTCTCTTACCTTTTGTACGGCCTTTTCTGCCGATTGCTCCGATGGCTCGAGCCTGCGAATGTTCTCGAATCCCTTTTCGATTTTTCTTTCATTAAATTCTGTCATCTTTTATGTCCTTATAACACTGAGTTTCCTGTACCTGTTCTGAGCCGCTCCTTGAGCTTCTTTATACCTCGAGAGCATAGCGCCCGCGCCTGGTGAGAGCTTGTCCCCATTGCTTCACCGATTTCTTCATAGCTTTGCTCCTCAATGTAACGCATAACAACTACTTTCCTTAAATTGCCTTTTAATCGACTGACCGCATCAAGAAGTTCCGAAATCTCTTCACTTTTCATCAATTCCGTTACGGGACTGTTTGTCCGGGACAAATTTTCTTCAATTCCGTCAAGCGATACGGTATTCCGTTTGATTCTTCGATAATAGTCAAAGGCCAGATTCACCGCTGTCTTGCGCGCATATGCATAAAGGTTCTCAATATCTGAAATTCTTTTTGATTTGCCAAGCCTGACAAACAGTTCCTGCAAAAGCTCCTCGGCTGCTTCTTCACTGAGCGTAAGCCGAAAAAGCAGCTTATGAAGAGATTTACCTTTCTGCTCAAGGAGTTCTAAAAGCCTTTGATTATGTTTACCCAATAACGGTTCCTTCAATCGCTTTATCGAAGACTCACTATTATAAACGTTGAACACCGGCTTTGCGCAACACCTAATATTTTATTTTTTTTTTACAGCGCATAAAAAAGCCCCCGCTGCTGTCCTGCGACAGCAAAACGCGGGGGCTTTGCCTTCAGTTTCAATTTAATAGCCGGTAGTTATTGCCCTGTCTGACTTTCAAGTTCAGCTAAAACCTGACCGTCAACAGTCTGGGCACTCAAGTCGCCGTAAATCACACGGTACTCGTTTTCGCCGGTCTTATATCGCAGCAGAATCTTATCGGTATCGTCAGGGCCGACCGTCTGGCCGTAATAAACAGGCTCTTTGCCGTTCTGAACGAGTTTCATATAGAACATAGCCAGCGACTGGAAAGGCAGTATCTTCTCAGCTCCGTCCCGTATGCGTTCTTCTTCTGACATCTGCGCTATTTCTTCTATGTTTTTGCGGCCTTCTTCGGTGTTCTCATCCAGCACACTGTCCCTAAAGGCCGTAGCTTCCTGCATAAGGCTCAGCATATTCAGATTTTTCGGGTATCTGTCTGCTGCCTGTGCGAAGTTTCGAAGCCCTACCAAAGCTGCATCTTCGCTGAAACCGGGTATCTTAATTCCGCCGGGCAGTGGATTTTTATAATCTTCGGGTATAATCGGCTCGAACTCGCCTGCATCTATCTGCAGGTCCCATACGAAATCCTCGAGGGTTCCTTCCATCTGCATCTGCTCGCTGACCTTTATATATATTTCCATACGTACAGGCAGCCACGTTTGTGAATCCACCCACAGCGTTATTTTTAAATCTCCATCTGTCGATAGCCCGCCCGCATATGCAGGGTCAGTCGATTCAAAACCTTCGACCTCGATACCGTCGATAGTTGATTTTCCAAGCTCTGTATATTGGCATTTGAGAACCTGCTTGACTACATCCCTTGGGTCTTCCTTATTTATCTCTTCGAGCCAGGATTCGTCGAGCTCCATAGTCATATACATCTTCTGTTCGGGTAAAATCATATATATTGACTTATCTTCCGGCACAACATATATTTGCTGATTCATCTTTAAGCCCATTGCGGCCATCTCAATCTTGTTGTCCATCTTTATCCCGTAATCGTTTGACATCAGGACTGTAGCTTCCATATTCAAAGGGCCGCTAGGCATACCCGGCTGCATATTACCTGTCGTGACCATATTTATATTGTACGTAAACGCATCTACAAGCTGCATCTTTCCTAATACACCCGCCAGGCTAACCGAATGGTTGTTCGTGTTTAGAAACGGCAATCCGAAGAAAATGGCTAATATTATCACCGCAGCAGCCGCAAATTTTATAACCTGACTTCTCATAATCATTCTCCATAAATTCAAATCTTTTGTTGGCGATTTGGCGCTGCTGCTTTCGGTAACTTCCCGCAAAGCCTTTACTGCTTCGGGGTTTTTGCTTTTCCAGCTTTCAAAATCGAATTCGACTTTTCCGCCGTTAATCGACTTTGAAATCTTTTCATCCAGGTTATTATCCTGCTCTTTCATAATTGTCACCGTCTAACTTTTTAATCTTTTCGCAATCAGCTTTTTGGCCCGTCTCAACCTGCCGTTAATCGCCTCTGTCGATATCCCCAGAACCTGTGATATTTTCTCGTAAGTCATTCCGTTATAAAACTTCAGGTAGATAATCTCTCGCATTTTCGGTGGAAGTTGTGTTACCAGCGTTCTTATCCGTTCGACTTCTTCGAGGTTCTCTGTTTTTTGCCCGGCTGATATCGTTGACAAGTCGTTGTCTTCATAATTATCACTTTTTCTCAGCATATCCAAGCAAACGTTTCTGCAGATTGTTCCGAGCCACGATGCGAATTTGCTTTTGTCTCTTAACGACCTGAGCTTAAAACAGGCTTTTGTAAAGGTTTCCTGAGCAATATCCTCTGCAAGGTTTTTGTCGTTAACTTTTGAATGAGCAAGTGCTACCATAGCAGTGTAGTATCGGCTGCAAAGTTCGCCGAAGCTTTCGACATTGCCGTCAAAAGCAGCTTCAATAAGTTCCAAATCTGTTTTCGTTTCCAAATTTCTTTCCAAGACTAAATTCCAATACCAGCTGGCTTCTGCTTATTTGACGCATCTGCTTTTCCAAAATGGGCGCAAGAAATACAGCTTTCTGAAGAATATATCAAAAAATTGTCCTGTTGGCACATAAAAAAGCCCCCGCTGCTGTCGTGCGACAGCAAAATGCGGGGGCAAGCTTTTTGGCTGTAAGTGTTGTTGTTTTATTGTGTAAAATTTGAAGCATCGACGAGCGTGTAATCATCCGGGATATCAGGTTCGAAAATGCTGTCGTCTATTTCGGCACCCCATTCGAGGCTCGTTGTTTCAAATTTCATTTGGGCTCTTGTGAAGCCTGTCAGTGGACCTTCTTCGAATATTAAGTCACCTTCAATTTTTATGGGCAGTTTCGTCTCAACATCAATCCAGAGCCGCCAGGTACTGTCACCGATAGGTATCATTCCGCCGCTAAGCTCGGACAACTTAGCCATTGCTTCGGGATTAACAGCTTCGAAGCCTTCTGCCATCCGGCCATCGATTTTTTTTCGGCCGAGCTTTTTCGGATTCTGCTCTGTTACTATACATTCAACTAAACTTCTGGCATCAATGCCCTCGGGCAACTCGAGAGCAGTACCTTCCAAAGTTATAACAAAATACATTTTGCCTTCATGCATAAGGGTAATAATCTTTTGCTCTTTCTTGAGCAGATAAGTGGTCGTTATGTGGTTGCCCTCCGGGTCATACTGCTCTTCGACTGAGCCGTAATCTGTAGAGACATATTTCGTCGCGTTTGCAATAAAACCCGGCTCCGTTTGTCCGATGGCATAAACGCTTCTCTGTTCACGTTGAATAAGGGTATCGAACTGTCTGACTCTTTCAGCGGCCTGTGCGAGATTTACGGTTGCAGGCTCAACAACAAAGATGAGTATTCCTGCCGCGAGTATTATCGCCGCCGCTGCGGCAAATTTTATAATTGGACTTTTCATAATCATTCTCCAGAAATTAATAGTTTGACCGGCCTGGCCGGCAGTTTTTAGCTTCTCTTTTTGTTCCCGAAGAATCCGGTTGAAAACCTCAGCCTCTAAATCACTTTTTCCAAGAACCTCGCCGTTGCTTATAAGAGATTTGTGAAGCTTCTCGAGTTTTTCAAGCTCTGCGGTGCAGTTGGCACAGCTTTTGACGTGCTCGCTGATTCTCCTCTTTTCGGCCTCATCGACCAGGCCTTCGAGAAAACCGACTAACAATTCTTTACATTTTGCGCAGTTCATTTTGACACCTCATAATTCGAATTTTGCTTTTGCTCCAGATTTTCCCGAAGCATAGCATAGGCCCTCGATAACTGTTTTGTAACCGTCCCCAGGGGCATACCCGACTGTTCTGCTATATCTGTGCAGCTCTGCCCGCCGTAATATCTGAGCAGAACTATGTCACGGTATGTATCAGGCAGCGCTGATATGGCCGCTTCCAGTCCGTAATCGGGCGAAAGCTCCGCCCTTGCTGTCTGCGTCGCGTACGCTTCGATGAATTCACGCTTTTGCTCGATTTGCCTTCTCCTTGTCATCTCTTTTGCGACGCGCTCGCCGATTCCCAGAAGCCACGAAAAAAACGCCTCAGGATTCTTTAGTTTCTCCATCTTAAAATATGCCCTTACAAGCGATTCCTGGGCGGCCTCCTCTGCCATCTCCAGGCTGTAAAGTCTGCCAGCAAGATATGCCAGCAGGGCCTTCTGGTAGCGGCGAACGAGGAACCGAAAATCGTCCGGATGGCCATCCAAACATCTTTCAACATAATATTTATCGCTATCACTCATATCAGCACCTAAAATAGTTTATTTCGGTTACCTTTTCCGTTATATAGTGATACTCAGCCGGTCTTTGCGACAAAAAAAATAAAAAATTTTAGTTATTTATTTTTTCTAACGCCTGTTTGTGCTAATAATCCATAAGCCGATAGCTACCGAAATCGCATAGCAAACCGGTGCAATACCCAAAAGCATCGCCGCCCCCATAAATGTTGAAGCCCCCAGAGCCGCCGCACCGGCAATCGCCCAGGTCCCGCCGACGAGCAATCCCATTCGCTGACCAATCTTCAGCCCCCTGGCCTGCCTCGCCATTGTCACCATCATCACATACGCCCCCACACCGCAAAAACCGACGCCGAAAAGCAGCCCTGCCGCCCAGCTTCTCTCCATCATCAATAAATACAAAATCAGTATCGGAAGATTCAGTACCATCGCAACAAGTGCACAGCGCAACTGTCCCCTCCTGCGTGCGAACCAGCCCCAGAAAAATGAGCCCGCAGCACTTGACAGCGTGAACATCATCAAACTAAATCCACCGAAGCTCAGGCTGAATCCCAACCCCCTCAGTCTTTCAGGCACAAACCACAGCATCATAAATGTCCCCACCGCCGAGACAAGTGTCATCAAAAACACCTGCCAGAACGGATATTGCTCACGCCTGCCGGCAATGTCACCATCATGCTCGTCGTCAACTGCAAGCCGTATCCTGAACAAAAACATCAAAACCAGCGCAAATGCCGGCAGCACCAAAAGCCAGTACAGTCCCGCAAACCCCTGCCTTTCAACCAGCATCGCCGCCGCCCACTGCCCGAACGCTCCGCCCAGGAAACCGCCGGCCATAAAATAAGCAGTACCCATCGATGACGAAATTTTTTCAAGTTTATGCAGCGCACGCAATCCTTCCGTATGCAGCATTGCGATACCCGATGCGCCTACCACAGCACCTGCAAGTATCAATGGATACGCAAAGCCGACACCGCTAAGCAACGAGACAAGGCAAACCACTCCGCAAAGGCAAAGCCCCAGAGGCAGAAACAACGGCTTATCTTTTTCCGTGCGAAGATGGCCGATGAAAACCTGCAGACCGTTATGCACGAAATAAAATACAAAAAGCACACCCGTCCCCATCGTAAGCGTTAATGCAAATCCTTCGCGAACAGCCGGCATTATCGCGGGCAGAAAATTGCCCATCATATCCGCAACGAAATGCACAAACCCCAGCACAGCAAGCTGCTGACGCTGCACCGCCAAATCATCTTTCTCTAATGTCACTTACCCCTCGAATCTTTTGCCTGTCAGCCGCTCGTACGCCTCGACGTATTTTTCGCTGGTCTTTTCCACGATATCTTTCGGCAGCTCGACTCCGGGACCGGATTTATCAAAATTTATATCCTCGAGGTAGTTTCGAACAAACTGCTTATCGAAGCTCTCCTGGTCTCTGCCCGCCTCGTATTTATCTGCAGGCCAGAACCGCGACGAGTCCGGCGTCAGCACCTCGTCAATCAAAATTATCTGCCCGTTAGTAACACCCCACTCGAATTTCGTATCCGCTAAGAGAATTCCTTTACTCTCGGCATAGCTGCTCGCCTCCTCGAATATCCCTAAGCTGCTGTCGCGCGCGAATTCCGCCCGCTCCGCACCTAATATTTCAACGCACCGCTCGAAGCTGATATTCTCATCGTGCTCGCCCAGCTCAGCCTTCGTCGCGGGCGTAAATATAAAGTCCGGCAGTTTATCGCACTGCTTCAGCCCTTCCGGCAGCTTCGTTCCGCAAATCGTACCGTTATCTTTATATTCCTTCCAGCCGGAACCAGCGAGGTATCCGCGAACAACGCACTCGATTGGCAGTACCTCGACTTTTTTAACGAGCATACTCCTGCCCGCTAATTCGTCGGTGTAATCGCAAAATGGTTTCGGATAGCTTGTTACGTCGTCGCTTATAAAATGATGCTCGAACTCGCTGGAGAAAAACTCGAACCAGAACTTCGAAATCTGCGTCAGGACCTTGCCCTTATACGGTATTGCCGTTTTCATAACGACGTCGAACGCGCTCAGTCGGTCCGTTGCGACTATCAGCAGCTTATCGCCCAACTCGTATATATCTCTTACTTTGCCTCTTTTCGGCTCGATTCCCGCGATTTTTGTCTTTAACAGTGTTTCCATAATCAGCCCCTTTCCAAAAAATCCAGTAAGCCGGTTACATTAAACCACACCCCCAAAATTGTCAATCCAATTTAAAAATTCGAAATCTCGGTAAACCGCGGATTAACACAGATTAATCCAGAAGTGGTATAGTGTAATTGGTTTTTCTGTAATTCGACAATGTGTTGATCGATATTCACCAATGTCAGTTGTTCTGATTTCATAGATTTGCTCTTTATGGGTCCACCTGGGCTTTTCATTTTTATCAGAAATTAAAGCCCTTATCCAAGAATTTACTTTTGTAAACCAATGACTAAAGTCATTTTCTTGAACATATCCAAGCATTGCAGCAACATCATGTTCCTTGCCATGTATTTCTTTTTTAAATCTCCCAATACCTGTTTTTACATAATCCTGTGAACTTGTTGAAGGTAAACGTTTGGCTTCGATAAAAAGAAGCGTTAGGCTGTGGACACCGCCGCCCAATTGGCGAGCAAAAATATCCGGCCCCTTTGCTTGGAATCCAAAAAGATAGCCACTCTGTTTCACCTTATTGTTAAGAAAAAATTGCAATTCTTGGGAAATGTAATCTTCGAGATTAATATTGACATCTTGATTCGCTATTAAAGTTTCAAAGTCTTTTGAAAATCCGGAGAGATTGTTTCTTAGAAGAGTCAATATTCTTATTTGATGGAGACCTTTTTTTATGGAGTAATCTAAATCTTTCTGGATATCCGACTGCTCTTGTTTGAAAAACATAATCAATACCCGCTACTCACTAAGTCAGTAAATACTTCGTTTGCATCACGCAGCGCGATTGATTTGAGCCAGTATCGCAGGATTTTAGGCTTAATTAAATAAACCATGTCTTGTTGAGGATACAGCTTTATTATGCGCTTGTATAAAATATTCGTTCCCTGCTTATTATCAATAAGACAATCCAAATTACCCTTTTCTATTTGTTTTTTCCTAGATTCAGGTATTTTCTTAGGGCTATCCGGGTTACCATATACAAACGGCAAACAAATAAATGTTAATGATTCAATATACTCAAGAGGATAAAACTGCTTGGTGTTCTCTTTGTAAATTGAGTTTAAAGAAGTGCAGAAAACCTTAGCAAATGCTGTTATAGCATCTTTCTTCGCCTCTTTAGTATTTATTTTCGCTTCTTCACCTTTTGATAGCTGTTCAATACCATAATTAAGGACATCTTCGCATACTATTTTTTCAGCTTGAGTTAATTTTAAATTTTCTTTCTTTTCAGAAAATGGTAACGCCATGATATCCTTCTTCAATATAGTACCTATGGAGCGGCTGATTCCTGCACGGCCGCTTCCAGACAATAAAAGCATTTTATAAAGCCTTCTGTTATCAATTATATGTTTTCTTAGTTCAATTAATTCTCCTCTTTGTTCCGGTGGTGCATGTATGCCAAGGATCTCATTTTTAAACCCTAAATTATCATCAGTAAAAGCGATATATAATTCGGGCTTTTCTTTTATTAAGATATGAGGCCCCTCAAATATTTTCTTATTTCTTGGTCGATGAAATAGTCTGTCTTTTACAATCTTGGTATCTTCAATATTTATAAAATCAGAAATAAATTTCTCAGTAGGTATCATTTTTCTTCCTGTTAAATAAGGGGCTTCTTGAGGCTTTTCCGTAGATTCAACCACACATTGATAACCTTCACCATATTCCCAGCCATCATTCTTTTTTTTGTCTTTTAGATATTTTCCTAACTTTTTTAAGCCCCACATGCGTTTAACAAGATGATATAAATGACCGCTTCCTAAAATGTTTGCTTTCCATATTAATTGTTCTGTTTTTGCAAGTTCTTTGGGCACATAATAGAGGTCATATTTATCTATTTCAAAATAAAGTTTTTCCTTCGCTGCTATGGTTCGCCTGACAGCTACATGTAATATGTCTTTATCATCAGGAGGAATATTTTGTGCAAAAATGACCGTTACGGGATAATTTCGGCCTTCAAACAGATCTCCGGTTAAAGAACTGAAATCAAATATTCGCACCACATTGTATTTATTCAGGAATTGCCAGCGGTACTCAAGTGTATTATTATACAAAAGAGGGCCGGAAGGTATCACAAGAGAAAGAAATCCATTTTTTTTCAGCAACTTCATTGCTTGTTGCAAAAAAGTCAATGCTATATTTTTATCTGGTATTTCAAAATCTAATTTTACTTTTTCTGTCAATTCCCTCCAATACTTCTTTTTTTCTTCTTTTATTTTCTTTTTATCTGTCTCTTCCTTTATAGGCAAATTAAAAGGTGGATTGCCGATAACCAAATCAAACCTTTCGTCTGTCTTAAGAAAATCAAAAAAATCCTGCGCTATAATGTTATCGCTTAAATCAACAAGTTTCTCTTTTGTTAACTCATCCCACATTATTGTTGGATCAAGCATATCACATAAAGCGACTGTTAGACTAAAAATAGTTAATCTTGCAGCTTCACTCTCAAGGTCAACTCCGTAAATTGAGTTTATAAGAATAGATTCTATTGTTTTTATCGTTGGTTTTTTTATTTTACCTGTTTTTTTATATAGCTCTTTTTGCCACCATTGCACCATGCGCTTAAATGCAGACACAAGAAAGATTCCCGATCCGCAGCTCACGTCAATTAATCTAAAGTTTTTTTGAGGTGCACTGATCGGCATGCATTCATCTACCATAAAATTGGCAAGATGAGCTGGGGTGTAAGTAATATCTTTTCGTTTTGGTATAAATTCCTCGTATATTCGGCTAATAAGCTCAACAGGGACATAATTAAAATCATATAGTTTCCAGAATACAAGCTGATCCTTGTCTCTTTTTGCATCGAGAAATTCTGCTAGTCTGGCCTGGTTAATTTTCTCTATTTCTTCCTTTTCTTGCGGGGTTAATTTGAAGATTTTTCCGTTGATAGCACTCCCCAAACCTTCAAAAAACCTTATACACATCTTTTTGCGAAGGATGTCACAAAAACAAGTTGCACTATCGTACTTATTAAAATATTCTGCAGGTAAAACATATTTACCTTTACTATCTTTTCTTTCCTCAAGGTATTTCACGAGTATGCTCAGAACTAACAGCTTATTGCAAATTTCTTCATTTTGGTTTTTAATAAAAGCTTTCCGAATTCTTTGCAACTCACTAATCAATTTGTTGTATGAACTGCTATCTGCCTTAAAATGCTCCTTGTTTTTTTGAGATTCCCAAAAACTTCCATTATCAAAAAGCTTTGCGGAGTATTCGGAGTGTTTCTTATATTTAATATGAACTTCGGATACCAACTGAAGCGTATCCAAAGGCTCTGCGCAGAGAGTTTTTCCTTTTCTTATCAAAGGCTTACGACAGTTAAAAATCCTTACTTCTGTGTTATCAAAAACATAATACAGATGGACTATTCCGCTACTCCAAAGTTTTCTATGTATATCCGTTAATTTTTCTGTAAACAAATTGCCGTCAGAGTTATCAAAAATAAATAGTTGAGGTATCGAACTCCTGCCTTCAATCCGGCGAAAATATACAGCTTTGGCTTCTAGTCCTTTAGCACGATTAAGAATCAGAATTTCATCGAATAATACATTAGGATTACTTCTGTAATCCACATCAGTAAAGAGTAAACATGAAGTACTTGAAGTAGACGGATCTGCATCGAAGTCTAATAAGAGTAATTTCTCATTTAGTGTTTGCTGTGGCATAGTCTTAAGTATAAAAACACTTATTCTAAAGGCAAAATGTTACAGTCAAAGTATTCTATAGTAACAATGGTGTACTTGCAACAACTCGTTTTAACATAAATATTAATCGTTAAACGATTCTATTTTTCCCATGCAAATCTTTTTGGTCAATTTCTGTAACACTTTTACTCTTCCGGCCTTAAAGTATTAGCATATCATTAAACTGGTAAAGAAGACAAGGTTTTTTTATTTTATAATCCGTGCAAATCCGTGGTTAAGTGATTTTTCTCTGTGGACTCTGTGTTCTTGTATGTTGAATTATAGCATGGTTAATGATAGTC
>Ga0307434_1000444_pt1 | contig 28204 bp, 32 predicted proteins | sample SalMarWE160220MG_FD_202156 | JGI IMG/M metagenome (GOLD analysis project Ga0307434, IMG submission 202156) | Salt marsh sediment microbial communities from the Plum Island Ecosystem LTER, Massachusetts, United States - WE1603-220 | ecosystem: Environmental > Aquatic > Marine > Intertidal zone >... | reverse complement strand
CCAAGATCTCGCTGCTGGTCATACCGGCATAAATGGAAGTAACTTTGTTAGCTAGTTTTGTTAGCTCATCCTGGCTAACCTTTCTACTAAAAGATAAGACCTGCCGTCTGACCTTTGCTTCATACAAAACCACGATCAGCAAAGCCATGAAATCCTGCAAGGCTACCAAATCCAGATGCTTAAAGCGACAGTGAGCAGCTTTGGGAGTGGTTATTACTACCAGGTTGTGAACAAGGCGCGCCAAAAGCGCTGCCACCGTCTTTAGCCATTTCTCTAGCTCTTCTTTTGCTTCCTGAGATATTTGGTGAATTAGATAATGCTCAACACGGGGAAGTTCAATCTCTTCCCCTATCAATGTCACATAGTAGCGGTAAGCCTTATCAGTAGGTACGCTCCCGGCCGAACGGTGAGGGTGGATAACATACCCCCCTTGTTCTAAGTTTGCTATATCATTGCGGATGGTAGCCGGACTTATCCTCAAGCCGTGCTTTCCCACGATAGCACTTGAAGCTACCGGTACTGCTCCACTGATATAATCTTCAATTACCACCCTGAGAACAGTTTCTCTTCTTTCCCTTAAAGCCATTTAGCACTCTCCCCTTTTAATTGCTAAATAGATTAATTTATCACTGTAAACACGTTCTGTCAATGATGCTGCGGGGACCCACTTTGATAGGTTTTTCTTATTGACCGAGAATGAAATATTGAGTACCATTATAACACAAATGTGAAAACCGCAAAGGCATTTTCCTTGGCACAACGTGATAGTAAAGCGGCTCAAATCCTAAGCCTGGAAGCAGAGAGGCAAGCAAGTACCATAAATCTTATTGCCTCTGAAAACCATGCCAGCCGAGCAGTGCTTGAGGCCCAAAGCTCGGTGCTAACTGACAAATATGCTGAAGGCTACCCAGGGCACCGCTATTATGGCGGTTGTGTCTACATAGACGAAATTGAAAATTTAGCTATCGAAAGGGCCAAAAAGCTCTTTAAAGCCGAGCATGCTAATGTCCAAGCTCACAGCGGTAGTCAAGCCAACATGGCAGCCTATTCAATTCTACTGGAACACGGAGACACTGTTATGGGCATGAGCCTCAGCCATGGCGGGCATCTCACCCACGGCTCTGAGGTCAACTTCTCCGGGAAATGGTATAAATTTGTCCCTTACGGAGTCGACCCCAAAACCGAGATGCTTAACTACGATGAAATCGAAAGGTTAGCTCTGGAGCATAAACCCAGGTTAATAATAGCTGGGGCGAGCAGTTACTCTCGTATTATTGATTTTGAAAGGCTTCGCCATATAGCTGATAAGGTAAGTGCCAAGTTATTGGTTGACATGGCTCACATAGCGGGGATAATAGCCGCAGGACTTCATCCCTCCCCTGTATCTTGTGCTCAAGTTATCACCGCCACCACACAAAAGACCTTGCGGGGACCCAGGGGTGGCTTTATTCTATGTGATAAAGAAATGGCTCCAGCTATTGATGCTGCAGTTTTCCCCGGGATGCAGGGTGGCCCTTTCATGCATATCATCGCCGCCAAAGCCGTGTGCTTCTTTGAAGCTATGCAACCTGAGTTTGTTGATTACCAGAAGTCAGTGCTGGAGAATGCCCGCGTTTTGGCTTCCGAACTCCAGAGATACGGGATGCGTATTGTTTCCGGGGGCACAGATAACCATATTGTCCTCGTTGACCTTTCCCCTCAAGGAATAAGCGGCAAGGATGCTGAGGAAGCCTTAGGGGCAGCGGGAATCTCGGTAAATAGAAATACCATACCTTTTGACACCAAGGCACCACTGATTACCAGTGGCATCAGGCTGGGCACCCCGGCGGTGACCACGAGAGGTTTTGGCACAGAGGAGATGAAGCGCATTGCTTCTCTCATTGTCAAAGTGCTTTCCCATTCGGGGGATAAGCGTGCACAAGAACAAGTCTGCCAAGAGATACGAGAGATGTGCCGACGGTTCCCCATTCCTGGGCTGGCATGAGCCATCTCTTCCTTGCTTAATTTCTTTACCTGGATTAATACCTCTACCTGTTTTTGGCAAGGAAGCAGGAACTGGACATACACATCGGCTGGAACTATTTCAAAGGTAAAGGGTTTTAGTGTTTTTGGCTATCGTTAAAAAATTTTGACTGTGCTAAGGTAATTAAGATTGAAGGTCTGGACAATGTCCAAATTAAAAATAATCGATACGATAAAAAGGTCTTTCAACCTTCTCAAAAAGGACCCCACCCTCATAGCACTTTTTATTCTGCCTGCGATATTTCCGACCACAAGCATAATTACCAGTTATCTAAGCACTTTCATCCTTTTTGGGACTCCTCAAAATACCCCTCCACCGCTTTTTATCCTTCTTTCCATCCTTTTTTCTATCGTCGGCCTCTTATTCGAGGTATGGGCATCGGCTGCGGCTATCCTTAAAGTAACGGAGCTTGAGAAAGGAAGTAAACTGGGGTTAAAAGAAGCCCTATCTAGAGGACTTAAAAAAGTCCCCAGGCTCTTGGTCCCAGCCATCGCAGGCTTAGCGATTTACATCTTACTGTATACTAGCTTGATGATAGCGCTCATTAATTACATGTTTATAGGAATGTCTCCACTAGTTCAGGGCGTGGAACCTTCCACCATCGTTCTTCGAGTAGCAATGGGCTTCATCTTCATAATTGGACTTTACGTTGCGATAAGGCTACGCCTTTATGCACCGGCATGCGTCCTTGAAAATAATTTTGGGCTAAAAACAAGCTGGAAACTGGTACAAGGGAATTGGTGGAGGCTTCTCGCAATCGTCTTAATCTTTGGGGCGATGTCAGCAATTATTAGCCAGACACCGCTAATAGGAAGCTTTCTCTCTGGCTTGATTGTGAATCCATTCACTATAACAGCCTTGACTCTTGTCTATTTCCGGTTGAGAGAAGCAGAATCGAGTGGGGAAGAGCGCAAGGAATTTCTGTAATATCTTTTCGCACCTCCGATATTTTAAAGTTTGCACTGTATAACCTTCTGACGAAAATCTGAAACAAGGCAGGGAATCATAGGACGAAAGAAAAACATGCCAAGAAACGACGATGATTTCATGTTATAATCGAGTTAGTATTAAGACGGCTAAGAGGTGATGATGGACGAATTAAAAGTGTTCAGCGGCACTGCTCACCCTGCCTTAGCAAGGTCTGTGTGCGATTACTTGGGCATACCCTTGGGGGAGGTTGAGGTCTTTGAGTTTAGTAATGAGAACATCTTTGTGCGTATCCTCGAGAATATCCGGGAACGGGACGTTTTTGTCATTCAACCTATTTGCTCTCCAGTTAACAAAAGCCTGGTTGAGTTGCTTATCATGCTCGATGCCTCCAGGCGAGCTTCAGCAGGGCGGATTACCGCTGTCGTTCCCTATTATGGCTATGGCCGCACTGATAAAAAAGACCAACCCAGGGTTCCCATCACTGCTCGCTTGATTGCCGACCTGATTACTACCGCTGGAGCTAATAGATTGCTCACCGTAGACCTCCACGCCCCTCAAATTCAAGGATTCTTCACCATACCCGTGGATGAGCTTACCGCTCGGCCCATCTTAGCTCAGTATTTCAACAAAAAGGCTCTGGATAACCTAGTAGTGGTTGCTACTGATATTGGTATTTCCAAGGTAGCCCGTGATATGGCTGCTAAACTTGGAGCCCCCCTGGCTATCATTGAAAAGAGGCGCCTGGGAAATGCCGATGCCACCGAAACTCTCACCATAATTGGTGAGGTTGGGGGAATGCGTGCCCTGACGGTTGATGATGAGATTGATACCGCTGGGTCCCTGGTCGGGGTGGTGAATGCGCTTTTAGAACATGGCGTTACTGAGGTTCGTGCTTGCTGCACTCACCCCGTTTTCTCCGGTCCCGCTATCCAGAGGATAGCCACCAGCCCGGTGAAAGAGATAGTCGTTACCGATACCATACCTGTTAATGACGATAAGAAACTCGACAAAATCACCGTCTTGCCTATAGCTTCGCTTATTGGCGAAGCCATTCATCGCATTCACACCGGCTTATCAGTGGGAGCGATGTTTGAGTAGCAGAAAGAGTGAAAATTCTTTACCCCAAGCATGCGAATTTTAAATTCCGAGTTTTGAAGCAGCACGGTTTCGTCATAACTAAGGAGCAAGTAGAAGATATAATCAAAGAGCCAGAAGGGGTTGTGCTGGGTAGGAGAGACCGTTTGATCGCTCATAAATCCGTTAGCCAAACACATTTGATAAGAGTAATATATGAAGAGTATGGTGACGAAATTAGGATTATAACGTTTTACCCAGCGAGGAGGGGAAAATATGAAGATCAGATATGATAGAGAGGAAGATATAATAACCCTTGAAGTTTCATCAGAAAAGATAGACCATGCTGAGGAAATTGGGCCAATAATCGTGCATTTCTCTAAACAAGGGAGGCCGGTGCTCTTGGAGATACTAGAGGCCAGCGAGTTTATAGCTGAGACAACTAGAGCAATGGCAAAATCCAAGGGTGGGGAGTTCACCGAAGTTTTGGGATAGAAAACTACTCATCGTATCCACACCGCCTTATCTGTGGGCGCAAGGTTTGAGTAATAATGGAGTAGTCAGCAGTTAAGTGAAATTGCCCGAGGCCCACTAAGAACGAAAGAATTCCGAAGATAAGAAAAAATGGGAAAAGGTGAAGGAAGAATAAAAGATTTGGCAGAAAAACTGCAAAGAGGAGAAATTACTCCAAAAGACGGCCTCAAAGAACTTAAGGAAAGAGGGCTTTTAGAATCTGAAAAATGGGAAATCATTCCGTGGGCCATTTATTTCATACTTTGGTTACCGCTCAACTTTATGTTCTCCGATAGACTACCTAGAATCCACTTCCCGCCGATTGTAATCTATATTTCGCTTGCCATCGGATTGCTCGGGATAGTTATTGGTATTTGGGCAACTCGCATGCATTACAAAAGAGGAGGGCTTAAACATGATGAAACGGTCATATTATTTAAAGAAGGCCCTTATCGAGTTATGAGACACCCTGCAGTTCTTATTATGATGATGCCCATTTTGCTGCCTATCGTTCTCAGCGCATATGTTCCGTTCTCACCTCTTCCAGTCGCAGCTATTATCACGATGATCGTATACGTTTACTATGGGTGTCTTTTGGAAGAAAAGAAACTTGATATACCGAAATGGGGAGATGAATATTTACAGTATATGAAAGAAGTCCCGAGATTCAACTTCATTCTAGGAATATGGAAACGGGCCAAAAGAAGAGGTGTTGCTGTAAATGGCTGAAGAAGGAAGAGTTACATTGAGAAAACCAGAAGGACTATGGGACTGCCACCAGTCTTTTAAACCTGAGTTTAGCTATGTTTAAGTGGCTTAGCAATCTGATTGATTCCAATGAGAAAGAACTGAAACACCTTCAACCTTTGGTGTCCCACATAAACTCGTTGGAACCTGACCTTGAAAAGCTCACCGACGCTGAGCTTCGAGCGAAAACCGACGATTTTAAGGCTCGGGTAGCCGATGGTGAAAGCCTGGATGAGATTCTACCCGAGGCTTACGCCGCTGTTAGAGAAGCAGCCAAGCGAACCATAAGACAGCGCCATTTCGACGTCCAGTTAATGGGGGGAATCATCCTTCACCAGGGGAAGATAGCCGAGATGAAAACCGGTGAGGGAAAAACCCTGGTCGCTACCTTGCCCCTCTACCTCAACACCCTCACCGGGCAAGGCAGCCACCTGGTTACCGTTAATGATTATCTTGCCAAGCGGGATTGTCACTGGATGGGCCCTATTTACCATGCCCTGGGAGTAAGCGTGGCCTGCATCAATGCCCAGCAAACAGTCGGCCAAACTGCCCCTTCCTATCTTTATGACCCCAGCTATGAGTCGGAAGACCAGAAGTGGAATTTTCTCCGTCCTGTCACACGCCGCCAGGCTTATGAGGCAGATATAACTTATGGCACCAATAACGAGTTCGGCTTTGATTACCTCAGAGGTAATATGGTCCTGGATTTGTCTCAATGTGTGCAGCGTACCTTGAACTATGCCATAGTCGATGAGGTTGATAACATCCTTATTGACGAAGCCCGTACACCACTCATTATTAGCGGTGCTGCCGAGGAAGCAACCAAAAGGTATTACACCTTCGCCCAGCTAGTTTCCCACCTTAGCAAAGACACAGACTATACCATTGACGAGCGCACACGCACCGCCAACCTTACCGAGATTGGCATGACCAAGATGGAAAAGATGCTGAGGCGGGAAGGGTTGCTAAAAGCCTCCGACCTTTACGACCCCTCAAATTACATTCTCACTCAATATCTGGAGAGCGCCCTTAAGGCTCGCGTCTTGTTCAAGAGGGACAAGGACTATGTGGTTAAGGATGGACAGGTCATAATCGTGGATGAATTCACCGGCAGATTGATGTTCGGCAGGAGGTATTCTGAAGGATTGCACCAGGCCATCGAGGCCAAAGAGAGGGTAAAGATTCAGCGAGAATCAGTTACTTTAGCTACCATCACCTTCCAGAACTATTTCCGTATGTATCAAAAACTGGCGGGCATGACCGGCACCGCTATCACTGAAGCCGAGGAGTTCCACAAGATTTATAAGCTGGAAGTGGTAATCATGCCCACAAACAAGCCCTTGATTCGCATTGAGCATCCTGATCAGATTTACAAAGACGAGAAAGCCAAATTTGCCGCCGTAGCCAGAGAAATCAAGCAATTACACGACCAGGGAAGACCAGTCCTCATCGGCACAACCTCAATTGAGAAATCGGAGTATCTATCTGACCTCCTGAGGAAAAATGGCGTACCTCATCAAGTGTTAAACGCCAAGCATCATGAAAAGGAGGCAGCTATAATCGCTCAAGCCGGGCGTCTCGAGGCGGTAACTGTGGCCACAAACATGGCCGGGCGGGGTGTGGATATTATACTTGGTGGCAATCCTGAGGAGCGTGATGAAGCAGAATGGCAGGAAGAGCATAATAAGGTGGTCGAGCTTAGCGGACTTCACATCATAGGCACTGAACACCACGAAGCCAGGCGCATCGATAACCAGCTCCGGGGAAGAGCAGGAAGACAGGGAGACCCCGGCAGTTCCCGCTTTTATGCTTCCTTAGAAGATGAAATTCTTCGCCGCTTTGGCGGTGAACGTGTTAAGGGAATAATGCAGTGGGCAGGCATGGATGAAAATAGCCCCATTGAGCACCCCTTTGCCACCAGGGCTCTGACCAATTCCCAGGTCCAGACCGAAGGCTACCATTTCAATATTCGTAAACACCTTGTGGAATATGACGACGTCATCAACAAGCACCGCGAGGTGATTTATGCCGAGAGGAGAAAAATTCTCAGTGGTGCCGACCTTAAGGCAAATATAATATCCATGGTCCAGGATGAAATCCAGAGCCTGGTAGCCAAGCGTCTCAGCGGCCCTCACCTAACCTCTCCCTTGATGGGAGAGGAAAAAGGAGAGGGTGAAGATGCACAATCTAATCTATCTGGCTTACTTGAGGATGTGTCCACCATCTTCCCCTTGCCGCCACAGTTCAGAAGCGACGGGCTTTCCGAACTCAGTGACAAGCAAATCGCAGAAAAATTGATTGATTATGCCATCGAGCTTTACAACCAGCGAGAGCAGGAGCTAGGCCCTGATAACATGCGAATAGCAGAGCGACTGGTAATGCTGCGAGTTATTGACCGGTTATGGATGGACCACCTTACTGACATGGAGCACCTGCGCCAGGGGATAGGTCTGCGGGCTGTCGGCCAGGAACAGCCGCTGATGGTGTATAAGAGGGAAGGTCATGCCTCTTTTGAAGCCCTCTTAGCTGGCATTCAGCATGACGTTGTCCACAGCATTTACCACGTCGGCATTGCCAAAGAAGCTCCCAAAAAGAAGGAGGCGGTTCCGGTGGGCAAGAAAGTTGGACGTAATGACCCCTGCCCGTGCGGCTCAGGCAAGAAATACAAGTATTGCTGCGGGAGGTAAAAAACTTTGTATACTTGTGATTGCGAGCGAAGCGATCACTTGCTATAAAAGGGAGGTGATACATGAAGAAATCATCAGAAGTTGAGGTCAAAATCGGCTTTTCAGTTGCGGACTTAGCCACTGCGTTACAGCAGCTAAGCGACGAGGATAGAGAATTCTTTATTGAGAATCTCTTAGCCGCTACAAGCCCTGAGTACCTGGAAAGCATTGACGAGGCGCGGAGGGACTACAGAGAAGGAAAGACCATTTCCTATGAAAAGCTGTTCAAGGGATAAATTCCACGCCAATGAACTACAAAATTGTCTTCACTAAAAGAGCAGTGAGGGATATTTCTAAATTGGAGCCAGAGATTAAAGAAAAACTGGGAGACGCCCTAAGAAGATATGGTAAAGATCCTTTGAATTACGCTAGGAAGATGATCGATCCTTCTTTAGGAAGTTACAGGTTTAGAATAGGAGATTACAGAGTCATTTTTGACATTGTGGGTGATGAAATAGTAGTGCTGCGTGTTGGCCACCACAAGGAAATTTATCGAAGATAATGCTTCTAAATTCCCTCTCCCTTGACGGGAGAGGATGGAGGTGAGGGTGAAATGCCAATTTATGAATATAAAGCAGTAGACGGTGTTCATTGCAGGCTGTGTAAAGGAAGGTTTGAGGTGAGGCAGGGAATAAATGATGAACCGCTCAAAAGATGCCCCGAATGCGGCGCCGAGATAAGGAGACTCTTTTCTCGCCCCTTGCTGGGTCGAAAAGAATCCTTCAGCCATGAAGGCCCCTTGAATTATTTGGAGGATGAAGCCGACGAATTAGAGCTGGAGGAAGGCTCTGCCGAAGACGAAGTCTGGGAGTGAGGGGGGACCTCGCAAGAAATATGAATATTGCTAAGAAGGACAGAGAATAAAGGTGACGATGTATGTCTAGTCATATATTTCTTGTTACGCAGGATCGTTTTCCTACATGTCTTAAATATGGAGTATACGGAGGTATTTCCCATCCACTGGAACGGATTAACTCAGAGGTCATAGCTGGTTTTGAGGCTATAAGACTAGGAGATTTTATATTTTTCTATGTTAAAAATGTTGGCGTCTATGGTTTGTGGAGAGCAACAACTCAGCCATTCTTCGATAAGCGTGATATATGGAGAGACAAAGAGCAAGATTTCCCCTATAGGGTTTGTTTTGAACCTGCTATTCGACAATTTTCTAAGCCAATCTCTTTGAGCGATATTTTAGACCTTCGTGATAAAGGGAAATTGTGGACGTTTGATTTGGGAACTATTGGCAAAAAGAGCCACCACCCTATAACGACAGACGAAGGAAAGGAACTGATACGCCTTCTGTTGAGAAATAATCCCATTGCTCAGCCAACCAACCTCATTCCAGAGCCCTACATGAGTAATGGGGCTGCACTACCATTGAGATTAGGCACCGACAGAAGAGGACAAATAAAGGTAGAAGGTTACCTAAACGCTTGGTTTATGCGCGAGTTCAGCAGAGGTAACTTGAAAGACATCATTGGGGAGTATCGTGATTTTCTGAATTTCGTCCCTACATCGTTCAACACGGTCATGGATATCTTTCTTACCCATGTTACAACACTTGATTCAATTGACATTTTACATAAGTTTACTTGTATCGAGCTAAAGACAGGGTTGAGTACTGAAAAGGACTTGAACCAAATCATAAAATATGAGAATTGGCTAGTTAGAAAGCTTGCTGCTGGCGATAATGACATGGTTCAAAGTATACTCGTTGCATTTGATTTTCAAGGCGAAGTACTAGAATATGTGCAAAGAAGGAAATTGATAGAGGAGAAAACAGTACGGTTGATCAAGTATCGCGTCTCTGAAGATCAAGATAATATTATGCTGACCGAAATTGGATTCGATTGGGTCGCTAGTCGCTAGAGAATTTGAGGCAACAGATGCTTGACAGGGTGTATGATTTTGACATTTCAGACGATTTTATTCACGAACTTGCTCCGTCTATCCTCTTGAGCGAACAGAGTTCAGAGTTTACGTTCAGCCAAGGTAAATATGCCTATCGGGTTAGAGGCGGAAGCGATGGGTATCTACACTATAAGAAGGGGGCTAGCGATAATTGGATACTGATTGCAAACTGGTGCTTTTATGGTCTTTATATTGTAGTTCGTTATCGAAAGCCAGTTTGGTTAAAACCAATGTACCAAAGTTTGTTTGCCAAAATGAATTTTGTTTCTGTTAGCTTCTTCGATCATAGTATTGAGTTAGTTGGCACAGAAGGGGAAATCTTAAGAGGCAGAAGGTTTCGCCTCAGTCCTCCTTCTGCCCTGAGCGAAGTCATGACCGAGAAGTTCAGCTATACCCAGGAGAAGGTAGAAGAGCTTAAAGCAAAGTTGTATTTATGACTGGATCTCCCAATATGTTTTGTACTGCTGCCGCTAACTATTTGCATACTTTTTGATTATACCTCGAGTCCCAAACTCCTCAAGCTAGAAGGTGCAAACACGGTCTTCGAACTATTGCACTGGCCAGAAGGGCTTGCTAAAATAGCCAACTAATTACCCATGAAAAATAGTGAACCGAATTTGCAGGGCGAACTCGATAAGCGGGTCATAACTACGATAGATTCTCCTGTTTTAGTGCTTAACCAGAGTTATGAGCCCCTTAACTTATGTCGCACGCGCCGGGCTATAGTGCTGGTGTTTCGTGGCAAAGCTGAAGTAGTGGAAAATAGCAGGGGTGAGATTCACTCTGTTACCCAGATATTTCAGATACCTTCGGTAATCCGACTCGTCTATATGGTTAAGCGTCCTCGCCATCAGAAAAAATTGAGCAGACTCGAGGTATTTAATCGTGACGAATATACCTGCCAGTATTGTGGCCGGCAAACCAAGGAGCTTACTTTAGACCATGTTATTCCGCGGCGGCGGGGTGGGCAGCACGTCTGGGACAATGTGGTTAGTGCCTGCATCCCTTGCAACAGGCGCAAAGGCGGACGTACGCCGGAGGAAGCAAGGATGAAATTGCTGCATCAGCCGCGTTCTCCTCGCAACGATGGCTTCTATGTTCCCTATCACCTTCTCAATAACCATGGTGAATGGCAAAAATATCTACCCTCTTTGAATTAACCTAACCCCAACGAAGTGATAGTTTAGTTTTTCTACAAGTTCCGTCTTAAATTTAGGGCTCTTTCCTTCAACATCTCCCTTCGAGATAAGGACCCTCTACTCCTCCATCCCCCTTAAAATAAGGGGGATAAGAGGGGGTTATCTCGAGAAGCACCGTATTGTTGCTCCATAACTCCCCCGCCTGCCAAAGAATTTGTTCGGCGGGCAGGCCTAACCCCTCTTATCTTAAGAGGGGAAATTGAAAAACTTACCTGTTACCCCCGTGAATTTGCGCTAAGTTCGACCAGCCTCCTGAGAAGACTCCGACTTCTCTTCCGGTTGAATTAATTCATCCAGAGCTATCTCTTTAACCATCTCATTATCCAATAATTGAACTGTTACCGTTTCCTTTAAGAGGTTAGTGCTGATTACCCTGGCTTTACCCCAGGGTGTTAATATTTCTTGTTTCGGCTGAGGCATCTTCTTTCTCATAGCTGCATAATCTTTGCTTTCATACGACAAGCAACAAAGGAGCCTTCCACAGATGCCCGATATCTTCATAGGATTCAAGGCCAAGTTCTGTTCCTTGGCCATTTTAATAGACACTGAGGCAAAGCTGGTGAGGAAATTCTGGCAACATAAAGGATAACCGCACTTGCCTATGCTACCCAACAGCTTAGCCTCATCTCTTGCCCTCACTTGCCTTAACTCCACCCGTGTTTCCAGAGCATAGCTTAATTTCCGAACCAGGTCCCGGAAATCCACTCTCTTTTGAGCACTGAAGAATATGGTGAGGTGCTCGCCCTTATAATCATAGCGAGCCGCTAGTGGCTTCATCTTTAACCCAAGTTGGGCTGCCATTTCATTGCACTTACTTAAGGCTTCTTTTTCCAAGTTCCGCCGAGCTTCCTCTAAATCCTCCTCCTCAGCCTGGCGTACTACCGCCATTAATTGCTCGCCTGGTTGAGACGGGGCCTCAAGAGTAACGACTTTAGCCAAATCTACGCCACTACCACTATCCACCACTACATAGTCATTCACTTGCAGGGATAGCTCACCGGCGTCACAGTAGACTAATCTTCCTCTAGGGCGGAATTTGACTCCAATTATGTTAGCCATCGGATATATTATATTCTAAACTCCACAATGACATTCTCATTCAGGATTTTGTACTTAGTTTTTTTCTGGGTAAATTGAGCATCAGCCATTCCAATGCTAAACGGGGATTAACATTCTTAGAGATGTCCTCCTGCAGCAAGCAAAGATTAGCAAGAAACCCTTCAATCTCGCTCAGAGTTAATGCCCTGGCTTGTTCTTCGAGAGTTCTCTCACAATCTACATTGATGATGCCCTCCTTGCACCCCCCCTTAATGAGCATCAAATCACGCCACCAGTCGAGCCAAATCTCTATTATTTCTGCCCCGGCTCTCCGGTTCTGGCTAAATTGGCTTGCCAGCTCCTGAGCATAGGCAAACCTTTGCTCTAAGCCGGCAGTCAGTAAGGAGATTAGCTTATCTATCCTCTGGGATCGCTGCTCTAATATATCGCCATTTGCCAAAGCGGACAATGCCCAGCCGAGGCGACCATGGCACAATTGAGTCAAAAGCTTCGCTTTATTAGCATCAACGTTATATGAGTTGATGAGTATCTCTTGTACTCGCTCTGATGGTACAGGCTTCAATTCCAGCCGCTGACAACGTGAAATAATTGTCGGCAAGAGGTGCTCCTCCTCGGCAGCTAATAAAAGCCAAACTACCCTTTGCGGTGGCTCTTCTAATATCTTGAGCAAGGAATTAGCCGCCTCAGTAGATAGATACTCAGCATCATCAATGATGAACACTTTGCACTTACCTTCATACGGAGGCAGGTTGGCTAAGCGTTGCAGCCCTCGAATATCGTCAATGCCAATCTCCGTTCTGGAATCCAGGCCGATAGGGGTGACATCAGCGTGCTTGCCCTCCATGATTCGCTGACAGGAACGGCATTGACCGCAAGGCGGTTCCGGGCCATCGCAATTTAGGGCTTGAGCCAAATTGAAGGCTAAAGTCCCTTTGCCCACATGCCGCGGCCCTACTAGAAGATAGGCGTGGGCTATAGCATCGGTTTTAAGGCTGTAATCCAGCAAAGATAAAATTTTATCTTGTCCTATAACTTGCCACATGTTAAATCATGTCCAGACTCATCAAATCCTGATAAGTTTCCCGGCGCCGAATAAGACGCCCCCGACCTTCCTTTGCCATAACTATAGCCGGCCTGGGCATGGCATTATAATTGCTCGACATGGGTATGGAATAAGCGCCGCAAACTGGAATAGCTATGATGTCACCGGGATGCACTGAAGCCAAATTGATATCCTTTACTAAAATATCACCAGATTGACAGAGCTTGCCAGCAATGGTAACCACCTCTCTTTCCACCCCCAAAGCTTTGTTAGCCACCAGAGCTTCATATTTAGCTCCGTAAAGAGCCGGGCGGATATTGTCGCTTATGCCACCATCGACACAGACATATTTCTTTATGCCAGGTATCTCCTTTATCGCCCCGACCTTGTATAATGCCACTCCGGCCTGGCCGACAATTGCCCTTCCTGGCTCGATAATGAGCCGAGGGTGACTCAATCCCAGTCCCGAAATAAGACCATTCAGTTTGCCAGTCAAAGCCCTGGCATAATCAGCTATTGTGGGCACTTTAGAGTCCAGGGTATATGGAACGGCAAAACCGCCACCGATGTCGAATTCGCTAAGATTAAGGCCGAATTTTCGGCCCATTTCCTGGACAAAGCGAAGAATAATCTCTATAGCAAGCTCATAAGGCTGGACCTCGGATACCGGGGAGCCGAGATGGAAATGAAACCCCAAAAGGTTAAGGTTAGAGGCTGACAAAGCCTGGTTTACCGCCTCTTCAGCCTGCCCTGTAGCCAGTGGAAAGCCAAATTTGCTCTCTATCGTCCCGGTAGTAGTGTATTGGTGAGTGTGGGGGTCAACCCCCGGAGTGAGGCGAAGCAAGATATTCTGGCTAATCTCCCTCTCCCCGACTAGCTTATTAAGCAGCTCAAGTTCATAGAAGTTGTCCACCACAATTCTGCCAACTCCCAAGTCCAGGGCAAGATTTAATTCTTCCAGCGTCTTGTTGTTGCCGTGGAAATAGACCTTGTCCAAAGGAAAATCCACGGAATGGGCAATACTAAGTTCTCCTCCAGAGACAACATCGAGTCCCAGGCCTTCTTCCTTAAACATAAGAGCTAAAGCTCGATTCAGGAATGCCTTAGAGGCATAAATGACCAGGGTATCAGGATAATATTTACAGAACTCGTCTTTGAATTCACGGCACTTACGGCGGAGGGTGGACTCATCGAAAAGGTAGAGCGGCGTGCCGAATTCCTCGGCCAGGTCAACGACATCGCAGCCGCCGATAACGATATGTCCTTGATTATTCACCTCAGCGGTTAAAGGGAAAAGGGCTAGCTCAGGCGCCTTGCTTGTGTTCATGTTGATATGGTAGCTTGTAATGCCCAAGTAAGTCAAAAGTCCTGAATGAATTCTCGATTGCTGTCTCTTATTCTGGGGACATGATACCTATTTTGTAGTAGGCCTAATTAGTATGGTGTCCCTGGAATTCAGGGCCTTAGTTTCTCTATTACAGCATCGGCTACCTGGCTGGTGCCTACGGCTGTGGCGGGGTCGAGCTTCAAATCATAGGTGACATCCTTGCCTTCAGCTATGACCTCAGCTATAGCGTTTTCCATCTTATCGGCGCTATCCTTCTCCCGCAGGTAACGCAGCATCATCACCCCGGAGAGCATCGTAGCCACGGGATTCGCCTTATTTTGCCCGGCGTATTTGGGGGCACTGCCATGGGTAGGTTCAAAGATAGCTGCCTCATCCCCGATGTTGGCTCCGGGCGCTACGCCCATGCTGCCGACCAGCCCGGCACAGAGGTCCGAAATTATATCGCCGTACAAATTGGGCAGCACAAGGACGTCAAACATCTGAGGCTTCCTGACCAGCTCCATGCAGGTTGCGTCCACCAGCATGTCACCAAATTCTATGTCGCTATACTCTTTGGCTACTTCACGAGCAGTATCCAGGAAAAGTCCGTCGGAGAATTTGAGTATGTTAGCCTTGTGAACCGCGGTAACCTTTTTTCTGCCGTTCTGTCGGGCATATTCAAAAGCAAATTTGACAATTCGCTGACTCGCTGTTTGAGATATAACCTTCAGGCTTACAGCGGAATCTTGCCTTATCTTCTTTCCAGTAGCATCGTGCGCCAGAGCCAGCAACCGCTTTGTTCCTGAATCACCCCTGGCAAATTCGATACCGGCATAAAGGTCTTCGGTATTCTCCCTGACCACTACTATATCCACGCCTTTGAACGGCGTTTTTATACCGGGGTACACCTTATAGGGACGAAGGCAGGCATAAAGATCTAGCATCTGCCTCAAGGCGACATTGACGCTCCTGAAGCCAGTGCCTATGGGTGTGGTCACCGGTCCCTTAATGGCGACCTTGTTCTTCTTTATAGACTGGAGGGCCTGGTCAGGGAGAGGTGTGCCAAACTTATCTTGAGCCTGACTGCCTATAATAACAGTGTCCCACTGGAACTTGACCCCCGTAGCTTCCAGCACCCGCCGCGTCGCCTCAGCCACTTCAGGCCCTATGCCATCGCCAGGGATAAAAGTTACTCTATGCATTTTGAGCTTTTTAAAAGTGTGTCTCCTTCCATCCTGATTTTGTCATACTTATCTCTATAAGCCCAGAGAACGTGCTACTGTTTTCCATATTCGGTATCTCCTTAGAGGCTCAATAAGCAATTAGCTGATGAGTAACTTTCCATAACTACGCCATCAATCATCGCACACCAATCTGCGGTTGGGAAGCAGGGCGGGTCTGAGAAGGAATGGCATCTTCCTGAACCCCTGCTGCCAGTAAGCTGGTAACATATTGATTCAGGCTTACCCCCTCACTTTTAGCAGCGCGAACTAAATTGCGATGGAGGCTTCGTGGAATTCGCACCATGAACTTCCCACTATACACTTCCATATCCCTGGGCAGGGGAATATCCTGCCCCATTTCGTAAGTTCCCTGAATCCATACCCGCCGGGCATCCTCAATAGCTTTAAGAACCTCCTCAAGGGTCTCGGCTTGGGTCATGCATCCAGGCAATTCCTCAATTTCAGCTACATAACCGCCGTCAGGGTCAGGATGTATAGTGATGGGGTAACGCAGGTTTAAGTAGAATTTTAAGTCCTTACGCTCCGTGTCATTTCTCATACCATTCCTCCAATCCTAGATTATCGATAATCATGCTCACATAGCGTCTTTTCACATACCGCCCTTTTACTGTCGGAATAGTTTTGCCTCGATGCCTGGGCTTGGCAAAGAACCGATGGCTTCCCCCTCTAGGGGGACGTTCTTCGTAGCCAAACGCCTCCAAGACCTTAGCAACATCCTCAAATAAGACCCCCGGTGGCTTTCTTAGAAATTTCTCTACTAGTTTATCAAGCTCGCCCATTCATAATGATACTATATGCAGTATCGTATGTCAATAAAGGTCAGAGGGAGGCTTAACAATGAAATCCTTATGCTTCTGTATGTACGGGATAAGCCCACCCTCTTTAAGGATTGCGGACATTATCGGCGGCATCTTGCTACAGCTTAACGTAATACCAGAAGTCAAATCGCTAATCTTACCACCCGTCAAATTTATCTCCAACTCATCGCCGTCGCTGATTTTATCGGTATCGCAAAGCAGGACAGGCAATCCCTGGTTTATGGCGTTCCGGAAAAAGATGCGTGCTGCCGATTTGGCTAAAATAGCGCCGACCCCCGACATTTTGATTACTACCGGAGCGTGTTCCCGACTGGAACCCAGACCAAGATTTTTGCCCGCCACGAGAAAATCACCCGACTTTACCGTTGAGGCAAATTCAGGCGCAGTATCCTCCATGACATGCCTGGCAAGTTCAGGCAAGTTGCTTCTCAGATGGGCAAACCTGCCGGGAATAATATCATCAGTGGAGATATTATCACTCAGTTTAATGGCTTTACCCTTTAGCACCAAGTCAGGCATCTTCACCCTTCCTAGAAATTAAAAGTCAAAGATAAAAAATCAAAGTGACAAACCAAAGTGTAAAAAAATTTCATTTTTAATCTTTGCTCTGCATTTTTGCCTTTTGCATTTTTCTTTTTTATATAATGTCCCTGGGGTCAGTAATCTCGCCCCTTATGGCTGAGGCGGCGGCAGTGGCCGGGCTAGCCAGATATATCATAGCCTCGGGGTTGCCCATCCTTCCCTTAAAATTACGATTAGCAGTGGAAATGCAAACCTCGCCATCTCCCAACACTCCCTGGTGGAGACCAAGGCAAGCGGCACAACCCGGCGGTAGAATAGCCGCTCCAGCTTCAATTAAGCTCTGGATGTAGCCTTTCTCTATAGCTCGAATGAGCACTTGCCTCGAAGCTGGCGCTATGAGCAATCTAGTACCAGCATGTCTCTTCTTGCCCCTAAGAATCTCCGCAGCCACGGCTAAATCTTCCAGACGTCCGTTAGTACAAGTGCCAATAAATGCCTGCTGGATTTTGACCTCCTTTACTCGAGTCACTGGACGGACATTGTCCACAGCGTGGGGAAGCGAGAGCATCGGCTCAAGCTGGTCGAGACTCACGGGTATGACCCGCTCGTAATTTGCCTCAGCATCGGGATATAGCGGCTTGTAATCATCGCCCCGGCCATGCTCTATGAGGAAGTCCCGGGTGATTTTATCGCCAGGAAACAGGCCGACCTTGGCCCCGGCTTCCACAGCCATATTGGCGATAGTGAGACGCTGCGACATAGTCATCTGAGCCAAGGCCTCACCACCAAATTCCAAAGCCTTGTAATTAGCACCATCAGCGCCAATCTGGCCAATTAGATACAGAATTAAGTCCTTGGCATAAACTCCCCGAGGAAAGACGCCATTGAGCTCAATGAGAAGACTTTCCGGCACCCGAAACCAGGTTTTACCTAAGGCTAAGGCTACAGCAACATCGCTGGAACCCATGCCAGTGGCAAAAGCTCCTAGAGCTCCAGCAGTAACAGTATGAGAATCCGCACCCACAATGATATCCCCTGGATTGGCGAAATTTTCCGCTACCAACTGATGGCATATGCCATCGCCTACCTCATAGATGCGACAGCCTGTTTCCTCAGCGAAGCGGCGGAGAAGAATATGGTCATTAGAAAGCTGCTGAGCAGGACTGGGAGCAGCGTGGTCCAGAAATATTACTGTTTGCTGCGGTTTAGCCAGAGCTTTAAAACCGCTTTCCTTAAACTGTCTTATGGTCAGGGGCCCGGTGGTATCCTGGACGAAAGCCAAATCCACATCGGCAATCACGACATCCCCAGCTTTAGCCTCGCTATGTGATTTAAGGCTTAGAATCTTCTCGGCTAATGTCTTACCCATTTAAGATTACGCGATTATTGCTATTATGTTTTTACTACTTGCTGCCTTACTATTTTAATCGCCTCCTCTGCTATAATCAATAACATGCTTGATTACAAGCGAAGCGAGCTGGGTTCCACCTCATGCGGCAGGAGCATCTTTCACTGGGGCAAACAAACTTATGTCATGGGCGTGATAAATGTTTCCCCGGATTCTTTTTCAGGTGATGGACTGGCAGATGTTGAAGAAGCCGTAGCCAGGGCAAAACGATTAGTCTCCGAGGGAGCAAATATAATCGACGTCGGCGGTGAATCCACTCGTCCCGCCTCAACACCACTTTCACCCGACGAAGAATTACGGCGGGTTCTCCCTGTTGTGGAAAAGCTGGCCCGCACTATATCTGTGCCCCTGAGTGTGGATACCTATAAACTAGAGGTAGCCCGCCAGGCCTTAAATGCCGGAGCCGACATGATAAACGACATCTGGGGGCTACAGAAGGAGCCAAGGCTGGCCGAGTTAGCAGCCCAAAAAGGTGTGCCGATTGTTTTGATGAGCAATCAGCGTGGTTCTTCTTGCCACGACATCATGTCTGCGGTTATTTCCGATTTGAAAAGAGCCGTCAAGCAAGCATTAGATGCAGGAGTGCCCCGGGAGAGTATCATCATCGACCCAGGCATAGGTTTTGGCAAGACACAGGAGCAAAATCTGGAGATTTTGCAACGCCTGGAGGAACTTAAGGCGCTGGGCAGGCCTATCCTGCTGGGTAGCTCACGCAAGTCTTTTATAGGCTGGGTGCTCGATTTAAGTCCTGAACAAAGGTCGAATAAAGTGACATTCATTCCACCTGACGACCAGCGGCTGGAAGGGACGGCAGCCACCATAGCCATCGGCATCGCCAAGGGCGCTGATATCGTTCGGGTACACGATGTCAAGGAGATGGCACGCGTGTGCAAGATGAGCGATGCCATTGTGAGAGGCGTGTAAGCGAATTGGCCATTGTCTATCTTTGTCTGGGCTCAAACCTGGGAGAACGGGAAGAAAACCTCTGCCAGGCTTTGACACTGCTTTCCCTAAAAGTGAATCTTGAGGAGGTGTCATCCGTTTATGAGACAGAGCCGGTAGGCTACAAGGAGCAGCCATTGTTCCTCAACCTGGTCTGCCGAATTATCACCGATTTGCCTCCTGAGGAGCTTCTCCATCTCGCTAAAGACGTCGAAACCAGCATGGGCAGAGTTCCCAGTTTTCTCAATGCACCCCGCATTATAGATATAGATATCCTTTTCTATGACAACAAGATTATGGAAACCCAGAACTTAACTATCCCGCACCCCCGCTTAAAAGACCGGGCCTTCGCTCTTATACCGTTAGCAGAGATCGCCCCGGACTTAGTTCATCCCAAGCTGGGCAAGAGCATCGCCCAACTAGCTAAAGATGTTAAAGGACAAAAAGGGGTGCGAAAGTATAAAGGAGGATTCGATGTATCAGCTATTTGTGGAAGAGCACTTTGATGCCGCCCATTACCTCCCGAACTATCACGGCAAGTGCGAAAGGCTACATGGCCACCGCTTCAAGGTAGTAGCTCGTTTAGAAGCAGCCAAGCTCGATGAAACCGGCTTAGCTTACGACTTCGCCCAGCTAAAGCAGCATATGAGGGAACTCCTGTCTCGATTCGACCATACTTGCCTAAATGATGCCCCCCCCTTTGATAAGATTGGACCATCCAGCGAGAATATTGCCACCACTATATATGATGCACTCCAGGCCCGTCTTTCCGGCTCTCCGGTAAAGCTGTTGAATGTAGAAGTTTGGGAATCGCCCACAACAGGCGTGTCGTATAGCCCTTGAGCTAAGTTTGCTGCTCCGGTGGTAACAAATTGGGGATCGTGTCCACAATGGGGTAGGAATGGTTGCAATTAGAGCAATAAAGGGACCCCCTGACTACTTCTTCCCCTTCTTCTTCATCCACTTTAAGCTCCAAATCCCCTTTACATACGGGACAGGCCAAGATTTGCATCAATTCCTTTTTCATTTCAGATTCTAAATTATATCATATAATCAGCGAAACCAAGACAAGAAAGTGCTATAATATTCGACAGGAGAATAAAATGACAATCCAGATTAAAAAGACTTACAGGGGCTTGAATCCAGGGATGCTCTGCGATGAGGTACAAGGCTTGTTGCAGAAACAAGGGATTACGGCTGTTGAGACTGAGTCGCAAACATATGGCCTGCCCAGTGGCGACACTCAATCGCGTACCACGCTGGCATTAAAAACACAGGCCGAGCAAGAGAAAGACCAGAAAGAATGCGGCAAGGCCCGTATTCTGGGCTCACCACAGGGCGAAACAAAAATGCTCCTTGACGTAGATGAAACCCAGTTCACCCAAGAAAAACTCTCCACTTTTCAAAATGACCTCGATTTTATCCTCGGCTCCTACGAAATTAAGTGGTAAACGAGCAGCTTCCAAACCAGAACCAGCTTGCCAGGGAAACCAAACAGGCACGAAGAGAAAGGCGGCGAGCAAAGGAAAAGGCCAAGGTGCCCCAGCATGGCAAGAGCCTGGCAAGAGTATATAAGAACGCTGTCTCCAAGAGAGCCAAGACCACGAAAGCTCACAAGCAGACAGGCTAAAGCCCGGCGGTTATTGTGATAAAGAAATTCCTTCTCAGGGGTCCAATTATAGTCCTGATTTGCCTGGCAATTGGCTTTGCTATAGTTTATGGCGGCGGGTGGTTGCTCCAGCAACTGGGATGCTCAGGGCCCTGACTCCTGAATTCCACCTGGATTTGAAATGGCCAAAACGTCATTCAATTTGTTTGGTTCGGCGTTTTGAGCAGATCGCAGAGCACTGCTCACATTTATTGTCGCATGGCTCAGGATGAATGGTTACGCTAGCCTCGCGGAATACGCTTTGTATTTCGCCCTCAATCCGGTCACATATTTGATGAGCCTGCCCCAAACTGATGTCCCTGGCCATTACCAAATGAAGGTCTATATAGATCTGGCTTCCAGCCCGACGTGTCCGCAGTGCGTGGAAGCCGGACACATCGTGGCTATATTTCTTTAAAATGTCCTCGATAACTGCCTGTTGTGAAGGAGGCAGCTTTTCATCAAGCAGTCCGGATATCGGCTTACGTATAGTATCAATAGCTACTTTCAGTATGTAAATAGCAACTCCGATAGCAATCACAGAGTCAATAATATTGAACCCGGTGAATCGCACTATTGCCAGTCCCACCAACACTGCTGAGGCGGAGTAGATATCAGTGGCAATATGGCGGGCATTAGCCTCCAGGGCTACAGAGCCAGTGGTCCGGGATACACTTAGTAGATGCCGAGATAGGAAGATACTGACCACTATGGAAACCGCCATCACAGCTATGCCAGCCTCGGCTAGCTCAACGCTAGAGCCTTCTATGATCCTTACTATTGCCGAATAGATTAGCAGCCCACCAGCGATAAAGATGAGAATTCCCTGCGCAACGCCAGCAATGTCCTCCACCTTACCATGACCATACTGATGTTCGGCATCAGCTGGCTTAGCCGCGATGCGAATAGCAAAGAAGGTGATTATTCCGGCAAATAAATCGAATAAACTGTCGGCTGCCTGAGCCAGCATGCTGATACTGCCGGTCAGCCAGCTAACGACCACCTTAAGTATTATTAGACCGACGACTACACCAACCAGTAGCTTGGTAGCCCCGGCTTTTGTTGAAAACATTTTTTCCCGCTCTCCTGCGTTCCCTGATGTAAAACCACAGAGAACCAGAAGTTTACAGCGATATTTCGGCTAAGGCAACCATTATCCAGTATTTTCCGTCCTCGTCACCATGTCATGCAATAGAGCTGTAAAGCAAAGAACAATTGCTTAAAGAATGTCGACCAGAACTAGAAGAGTTCTCGGTAAATAAGTTAAACTGGCTGATTATGGGTGACCCTGTGGGCAACGGTACCAGCAAAGGAGTAGTACTTCTTGTCACAACGGCAGCCTCGTTTATTTTTACCTTTATGGCGTCCGCTGTGAATGTTGCCCTCCCTACAATCGGGAGAGAGCTATCACTGGATGCGATCATGTTAGGCTGGATTGCCGCCGCTTACCTCCTGTCCTCGGCAACCTTTCTTGTTCCCTTCGGCAGAATAGCCGACATATATGGCAGGAAGAAGATTTTCACTCTTGGCATAGCTATCTTCACACTCTCGTCTCTTTTTGCGGGGATGGCAAACTCCGCCACTATGCTTATCTCTTTTCGTGTTTTGCAGGGAATTGGCGGTGCCATGCTGGCCGGGACCGCAGTAGCATTACTTACTACGGTATTTCCCGCCAACGAGAGGGGTAAAGTCCTGGGGATAAATGTCGCGGCAACCTATCTTGGCCTTTCCCTGGGCCCGGTTTTGGGTGGCGTCGTCACGCAGCACTTTGGCTGGAGGGGTATCTTTTTCCTAAGTGCGTTCCTGGGATTGGCAGTTATCGGCGTTGCTTTATGGAAGCTAAAAGGTGAGTGGGCTGGGGCAAAGGGCGAGAAGTTCGATTCCGTCGGCTCCGTAATCTACATTCTTGGGCTTGTGGCGCTGGTATACGGTTTTACACTCCTGCCGGCGCCGTCAGGAGTGTGGTTGATTGTCGGAGGCATCATAGGGCTTTCAGCATTCACCAGATGGGAGATGAGAACAAGAAGCCCGGTCCTGGATATAAGCCTCTTCAGAAACAGCAGGGCCTTCACCCTTTCCAACGTGGCAGCATTGATTAATTACAGTGCCACATTCGCTATATCCTTCCTCATAAGTCTTTATTTGCAGTATGTGAAGGGATTCAACCCTGAAAGTGCCGGCTTGATTCTGGTTGCCATGCCCGCTATGCAGGCTATTTTTTCACCGCTTGCCGGCAGGCTCTCAGACAGGATTGAACCAAGGCTAATTGCCTCCACAGGAATGGCGTTGACCACCATAGGACTTGTCATCTTCATTTTTCTAAGTGAAGAAACCCCAGTGGAGCTCATTATAGGCAATTTGATCCTGATGGGTTTCGGCTTTGCTCTTTTCTCGTCTCCCAATACCAACGCAGTTATGAGTTCTGCGCCAAAGACGGCTTACGGGGTAGCCTCGGCGACGCTGGCAACTATGCGGCAGGTTGGCATGGTCCTCAGTATGGGAATCGCCATGTTGATGTTTACCCTATACATCGGGAGAGTTCAAATTACGCCTGAATACTACTCTCTTTTCCAGCAAAGCATGAAGACAGCATTCATCATTTTCGCCATCCTCTGCTTCGGCGGCATATTTGCCTCACTCGCCAGGGGGAAGGTGCGATAGTCCCTCATGTCATTGCGAGCCATCTCTCCTATGTCATTGCAAGCCAAAGACGTAGCAGGTTCACATAACTACCTTGAGATTGCTTCGGCACTATCGTGCCTCGCAATGACAAAAAGGGAGCCTTCGTTTCAGGGCAGGTGGGTTATCTCGGTGGGCGGTTTTTTGTGTAGCTCGAACTCTATTCCTGCTTCCCGGAACAGGTCTACGAAGGAGTTATCAGCGTAGCTGCCAAAGGTTACGAAGCGCTTTATTTTGGCGTTGATCAGCATCTTGGCGCAGAGTATGCAGGGACTGTGGGTACAGTAGATAGTAGAGCCTTCAAGGCTGACCCCATTGAGTGATGCCTGTATGATTACATTCTGCTCGGCATGAATAGAGCGGCCTATTTCTTGCCTGGTTCCAGAGTCTATGCCTAGTTCATCCCTGAGACAGCCGAGTTCAAGACAATCTTTGAGTCCGGAAGCAGCTCCATTGTATCCAGTGGCTAATATATGCTTATCTCTCACCGCCACAGCACCTACATGATGGCGCAGGCAAGTGGAGCGTTCCGCCACTACGGAAGCTATCTTGAGGAAATATTCATCAATATCCGGTCTGGTTAACTTTTCCATTTCAAAGCGGATAAAACTCGCTCCGTCTCCTTTTTCATCTCCTCCAGGGAAGTCTCATTTATTATGGTAAAGTCGGCCATGGCGATTGGCCCACCCTTGTTGCTATTCTCTATCTCGGATTTATCTCGGCTGGCTGCTTCCTCAAGCGTTAAGGGCCGTTCTTTTCTATCGGTAAGCCTCCCATGCCTGGTTGCTGCCGAGGCCCAGACGGCAACCGTGGTGAACTGCTCGCCATAGTATTCCTTCAACAAAATATACTCTTCCCAGGAGTAAAGCCCGTCTACCACAACATTCGATGATTTCAATGAGCTATCAATCTTGGGCAAGTTCAATTTGGCGTAAGCAGCCATCCCGTGTTCTTTCCTCAGTTGTTGTCTTATATAGCGCTCATTCTCCTCATTTGGCTCCAGCCCTCTGTTCTTGAGTTCCTCGTCTGTAACATCTCCGAACCGTACTTTCTTAAAGCCATGTTCTTCAAACATCCTGGCTACTTCTGACTTGCCCGCACCGGCCATGCCAACAATTGCTACCACTTTCACGGTTTACTCGCAATCAATAAATAAATTGCGGCAGTACTTATATTAACAAGATTTACGCAACTATCATAGAGAAAATCTCAGACCTTAGCAAAAAGTTGATCACCCTCACCTTAATCCTCTCCCATCAAGGGAGAGGAAATTTGGCTTGCCGTGGCAAGGAATAAAACCTTGTCACTAATAATGGAAAATATCATAGTGCCTTGCCTGGCAGTTCAGCACGGATTATACTAAGTGCCAATAACTTGGGTTACATCGGCCCAATCGGTTGGTGAGTAAGTGTTTGGTATCCTTTCCAGAGAAGATATCCTGAAGATGCTGGAGGCAAGTCCTCCCTTGGTAGAGAATTTATGTGACGCCCAGCAACAGGTTCAACCCAACGGCATAGACTTGACCCTAAAGGAAGTAACTTTGCTTTCCTCGCCGGGCAGCCTGGGTCCTGACAATGAAAGCAGAGCCCTTTCCAGCACTTCTCCGCTCGTTTTCGATGGCCTGGGCCGTGTAGACCTGCTGCCGGGTTGTTACCTGGTTACATACAACGAGGTGGTTAATCTTCCCAAGAACATAATGGCTCTGGCACTGCCCCGGTCAAGTCTCTTGCGCTGCGGGGTTAGCATTCATAATGCAGTTTGGGATGCTGGCTATTCGGGCAGGTCGCAGTCCCTCATGGTGGTCTACAATCCACAGGGATTCAGGCTGCACAGGAATGCTCGAATTGTTCAGATGGTCTTTTTTTCTTTGAGCTGCGAGGTAGCCCAAGGCTATCAAGGTATGTTTCAAGGCGAGAATATCTGATGAGGATTTTACTTCGGGGCTAACTGCGCTTGCCTGCTTGCTCCAACTCGCGGATATCACTGGTCAGGGATACACGTACTTTCTGGGCGACCTTGCGGAAATGGAATCCCTGAACAGCCAGCGTCATGGATAAAGGAAAAGTTTTTGGTTTTCTCAGCAAGGTCCAGAGAACCAACTTCCAATAATGTATTCTCCCTTTTTCCTGGACCCCCAAAGCCCATGTGGACCTTATCAATGCTATTAGATGGACAATAGAAACCCTCAGTCTTCCCTTATCGCTGGGTTTATACTCCCTCAGAAAGGTTCTAATACGCTCATAGTATTGCTTGGGGGCATAGATTGTATCTACAACCTGTTTATAGCCCTTGGCAAGCGTTTCGTAACCCATTTTGGGGATGAAGTTGGTTGAACCATCTGTATTGTCACCAGAGCCCTTTGGCAGTATGCGGTTTTCCTTTTTCAGACGTTTGTATAATCTTGTCTCTGGAGGAGCCATCAGTACACCAACCATAGCGGTAACGATTCCACTCTTTTGAATGAAATCGATTTGGCTTTTGAAGATGGAAAGTGGGTCACTATCAAACCCGACAATAAATCCTCCCTGCACCTGCAAACCATGGTTCTGTATCTTCTTAACCGAGGCCAACAAATCCCGATTTTTATTCGGCAGCTTATTACATTCGACTAAACTTGCTTCATTGGGGCTTTCAATGCCCACAAATACCGTGTCAAATCCCGCCTCACTCATTAGATGCATTAGCTTTTCATCATCGGCAAGATTTATAGATGCTTCCGTAAAAAATGCAAAGGGACGTTTCTTCTCTTCCATCCATTTAATTATTGCCGGCAGAATTTCCGACTTTAGTTTCCGTTTGTTGCCAATGAAATTATCATCAACAAAGAATACACTGGCTCGCCACCCCATATCGTATAATGCGTCCAGCTCGGCTATGATCTGACTTTTGTCCTTGGTTCGTGGTACATGCCCGTTCAGTACAATGATATCGCAGAATTCACAATTGAAAGGACAGCCTCGAGAATACTGGATAGTCATTGATTGGTATTTTTTCCTGCTGATAAGTGACCACAAAGGCACAGGACTTTCCCTTATATCCGGTCGTTCTTCAGACATGTAGATATGTTTGGCACAGCCTTTCTCTAAATCTTTTAAAAAGAGCGGCATTATATTTTCAGCCTCGTTAAATACAAGATGGTCCATATCATCAAAGCCAAAATCTTCATACCCACGGCTAAAAAAGGGACCACCGGCAACAATCTTGGTCCCTAACTTTCTGCACCTATCGATGACCTCCCTTGCCGAATTTTGCTGCGCTACCATAGCGCTGAGAAACACATAATCAGCCCACTTAAGGTCTTTATCTGTCAGGGTTGTGGTATTCATATCCACAAGCTTTTTCTCCCATTCCTCGGGAAGCATTGCAGCTACAGTTAATATGCCCAGAGGGGGAAAAGTTGCCTTTTTAAAAATAAATTTTAAAGCATACCTAAAACTCCAGAAGGTATCCGGATACCGGGGATAAACTAAAAGTACTTTCAATTTACGCTCCTTTTAACATAGTCTAACTTGTAATACCATAACATAATACAACAATATTTTGCTAGTGTCACGCAAAAGCCCCAAGAATTCGGGAGGCACAAATAAAACGTTCATTTCACCCGGGGGTAGTTTTCAGCTATAAATTGAGCCAATTTTAAGCTGTAACCTACATTTTTCAAGAATTTCGTCAACCTTGATAAAAAGTTAGTAAATTGGGTGATAGAGGCTCAACCCAGTTTCACGCCACTTCTTAATAGCGGGTTGATAAACTAGAAAACCCTTCAAGTAGTTTTTGGGGGAAATTACCTGTTACCAGGCGTACTATGCAGACCAGACCTTTAACAACTGAATAGTGGAAGGAAGGCAAACTTTAAACAATCAACGACAGACTTCCAAGTCTATCGACCGACCTAGGAATCTTTAAGCTTTTGACTTATGACTCCTTAGAAAGGAGGTGATTCAGCCACACGTTCCCGTACGGCTGCCTTGTTACGACTTCGTCACAGTCACCAACCCCACCTTAGGCGATTGCCTCCCCGACAAGTCGGGGTTAGCCCATCGACTTCAGGTGTTGCCAGCTCCCATGGCGTGACGGGCGGTGTGTACAAGGCCCGAGAACGTATTCACCGCAGTATAGCTGACCTGCGGTTACTAGCAACTCCGCCTTCATGCAGGCGATTGCAGCCTGCAATCCGAACTGGGGATGATTTTTAGGGATTAGCTCCGGATCGCTCCTTGGCAACCCTTTGTATCACCCATTGTAGCGTGTGTGTAGCCCAGGACATAAAGGCCATGCTGACTTGACGTCATCCTTTCCTTCCTCCTTGCTGTACAAGGCAGTCTCCTATGAGAATTTAACATAGGACAAGGGTTGCGCTCGTTGCGGGACTTAACCCAACACCTCACGGCA